>Ga0111538_10004490_pt1 | contig 19353 bp, 21 predicted proteins | sample SoiMethybrSBSTD1_FD_79669 | JGI IMG/M metagenome (GOLD analysis project Ga0111538, IMG submission 79669) | Bulk soil microbial communities from a Populus tree surrounding site in Tennessee, USA - Soil MetaG P. TD hybrid SBSTD1 (version 2)... | ecosystem: Environmental > Terrestrial > Soil >...
GGGCGCCGGGCAGACGGATCACCGCGACTTTATGTCACCAAGTGAGTTACGCTTGCTCTCCGAATGGCTCGACATCGGCGCGCAGTACTACAACGACCCGTTCGTGGCTCCGGCGAATTGATGCGGCGGCCGTTCACGCTTTTCTGGCTTCTGCTGACGCTGCTCCTCGCCCAGGTTCAGATCGCCGCCGCTAAGGAACATCCGCACAAGATCCTGATCGCGGACCCGTACATCGAGCTCCATACCGGTCCGGGCCGCGGCTATCCCGTGTTCCACGTCGTCGAGCGCGGTCGCGAAGTCGAGATCGTCAAGCGCCGCACCGACTGGTTCCAGATCCGCACCGAGCGCGGCATCGAGGGCTGGGTGCCGCGCGAGCAGATGATCGCGACGCTGGAGCCCACCGGCGAGCCGCTCGACCTGCAAGAGCCGGCCCGCGAGAACTACATGAGCCGCCGCTGGCAGGCGGGCGTGATGGCCGGCGACTTCGGCGGCGCCAGCCTGGTCTCGGCGTTCGGCGGCTACGCTTTCAGCGACAACCTGTCGATCGAGCTGACGTTCAACCACATCCTCGGCGAATTCTCCAACGGCTACAGCGCGACGCTCGGCCTGATGCACGTGTTCGTGCCGGAGTGGCGCATCTCGCCCTACTTCACGCTCGGCACCGGCGTCATCTACACCGAGCCGAAGTCGACGCTCGTGCAATCCATCGACCGCGACGACCAGATCGGCTACGTCGGCGGCGGTCTGCAGTTCTATCTCACCCGCCGTTTCATGCTGCGCACCGAGTATCGCAACAACGTGATATTCACGAGCCGCGACGACAACGAGGAAGTGGACGAATGGAAGTATCTCGGCTTCGCCTTCTTTTTCTGATCGCGCTGGCCGCGACCACCCTGCAGGGCTGCGCGCTGTTCCGGCGCGACGAGCCGCCGGCGGCTGCCGAAACCCAGCAGACGGCGGCCGAACAGGTGACGGGCGAGCCGTCGGACAAGCCGATCATCGAGCCCGAGGTCGAGCGGCGCAAGATCAAGCAGACGCGCATCGATACCGAGGACTTCGAAGTCGGCGCGTACGTCGGCATCCTCAGCATCGAAGACTTCGAGAGCAACGTCGTGTACGGCGCGCGTCTCGCGTATCACCTCACCGAGGATTTCTTCCTCGAAGGAACCGTTGGCCAGTCGCGCGCGGGACGCACGAGCTACGAGAACCTGTCGGGCTCCGCAGACCTGCTGACCGACAGCGAGCGCGACTACACGTATTACGCGCTCTCGGTCGGCTGGAACGCGCTGCCGGGCGAGATCTTCCTCGGCAAGAACCGCGCGTATCCCACGGCCTTCTATCTCGTGACCGGCCTCGGCAGCACCCGCTTCGCCGGCGACGATCGCTTCACGGTCAGCGGCGGCTTCGGCTATCGCATCCTGCCGGCAGACTGGATTGCAGTGCATTTCGACGTGCGCGACCACGTCTACGACATCGACTTGTTGGGCGAAAAAAAGATCGTCAATAACCTAGAAGCACATCTCGGTTTGTCGATTTTCTTCTGAGCGAGGATACGCATTGGGCGTTTGCGTCCGCAGAGAGGATCACGAACCATGCTGTCTTTCAGGCTGAATAAATGGATGCGCGGAGCTGCCGTCGCGGCAGCGTTGGCGATCACGACGACGGTCGGCGCGAGCGCTTCGATGGCGCCTTCGTTCTCGCTGCCGTCGCGAAGCGGCGACACGGTGTCGCTGGCCCAGCTCAAAGGCAAAGTCGTCATGCTGAACTTCTGGGCGAGCTGGTGCGGACCGTGCCGCCAGGAGATGCCGCTGCTCGACCAGATGCATAAGCGTTACAGTTCGCTCGGCTTCACGCTGGTCGGCGTCAACGTCGACGCCAACAGCAAGGACGCCGAGGAGTGGCTGAGCAAGACGCCGGTGTCGTTCCCGGTGCTGTTCGACCGCGAGAGCAAGGTGAGCAAGCTGTACGACGTGAGCGCGATGCCGAGCACCGTGTTCATCGATCGGCAGGGCAACGTGCGGTACCTGCATCGCGGCTACAAGGCTGGCGACGAAGGCGAGTATCTGAATCAGATTCGAGCGCTGCTGAAAGAGTGAAGAATATGGAAGCGGTTAGCGGTTGGCGGTTAGCGGTTAGTGGGGCATTGGCACTCGTGCTCCTCAGCGGCTGCGGCAATATCGAGCCGTGGGTGAAGCCGTACGAGCGCCAGGCGCTGGCCGATCCCATCATGTCGTTCGATCCGAACCCGGTCTCGAGTGCCTACATCGACCACGTGTTCGATGCGCGCGAAGGCGCGCGCGGCGCGAACGGCGCCGCCGGCGGCGGCTGCGGATGCAATTGATGAAGAAGGCATGGGGCGTGGAATTGGCGGCACGGGCCAGCGACAGCTGGCTCGTGCTCGCCCTCGCCCTCGTCTTCCTGCCGGCAGCCTCGTTCGCCGGCGTGCTCGCCGACGATCGCGCCGACATGCTCTATCACCGCTACGAAGGCGGCGGCGTGACGATTCACGGCCCCTCGCTGCTGGTGCGCAAGAAGTTCGCCGAGAAGTACGCGATCAGCGCCAACTATTACCAGGACTACGTCACCAGCGCGTCCATCGACGTCGAGGTCTCGGGCGCGAGCCAGTACAAGGAAGAGCGCGACCAGTACAGCCTCGGGCTCGAATACCTGCGCGGCAAGACGACGTACAGCCTCAACTACACGAACAGCAAAGAGAACGACTACAAGGCCGAGACGACCACGTTCGGCATCAGCCAGGACCTGTTCGGCGACTTGACGACGATCACCATGGGCTTCTCGCGCGGCAACGACATCGTGCAGCGCCGCGACACGATCACCAATCAGATCGATCCGACGTTCAAGGAGCCGACCGATCGCTGGAGCTATCGCGTCGGCGTGTCGCAGATCCTGACCAAGAGCCTCATCAGCTCGCTGCAGCTGGAAGTGATCACGGACGAGGGCTTCCTCAACAATCCGTATCGCTCGTACCGCTTCGTCAACCCGAGCGACGACCGGCTGTTCGCGCTGGCCCGCGAGATCTATCCGCGCACGCGCACCAGCAACGCCGTCGCGGTGAATGCGCGCTACTACCTGCCGTATCGCGCAGCCGTGCATGGCGGCTACCGCTTCTTCACGGATACGTGGGGCATCAACGCCAATACTTTCGAAGTGGGCTACACGCACCCGATGGGCCCATGGATTTTCGACGTGGGCTACCGCTACTACGGGCAGAACAACGCCGACTTTTACCGGGACCTGTTCGACCGCCCGAACCAGCAGAACTTCCTGGCGCGCGACAAGGAGCTGTCGACATTCAAGAGCCAGGCACTGAGCCTCGGCGCCACGTACGACTTCGCGCCGAACGGCTGGCGGTTCATCAAGAAGGGCACGCTGAACTTCTACTACGACCGCATCCAGTTCGATTACGACGACTTCCGCGACGCGCGCTATTCGCTGTTACCGGCTGACGACCCGAACTTCCGTCCGGCCGGCACCGAGCCGCTGTACAGCTTCGGCGCCAATGTCTTCCAGTTGTTCGTGTCGGTCTGGTTTTGAAGCAGGCGATACGTTGTCGGGCTAAAGCCCGACCTACAATTGCTCTCGTTACAGCGCTGTCCTCGACTACTGTTGCGGCTCAGCCCTTCCCCACCCGCGATCTCAATCCGCTGCTCGCCGGTTTCGGTTTGCCATCGGCGCTGCCCGCGCGCGTCGCGGGCGATTCGTGGAGCCTCGCGACCGATCTCAACTGGGCGAGCACGTCGCTCGCACAGGGCGCGGACTCCGAGCAGCTGATCGTCGACGCTGAAACCCGAGAAATGCGCGTGACGATCGGACGCTCGTGGCCGAGCGGCTTCGCGGCGCAACTCGAGGTTCCTTATCGCTACACCGGCGGCGGTGTGCTCGACGACGCGATCGACAGCTGGCACGACTTCTTCAGCCTGCCAGAAGGCGCGCGCTCCACGATGCCCACGGATCGCATTCGCATCGTGTATCAGCGCGCGGGCGCCACTCTTCTCGATGTCGATTCATCCGTCTCCGGCCTCGGCGATGCGTCGCTGCACTTCGGCTATTCGGTGCGCTCGACCAGCGCGACGGCTGCAGCGGCGTGGCTCAGCATCAAGGTGCCGACCGGCGATGCCGATCGACTGACGGGCACCGGAGCGACCGACGTATCGTTGTCGATCGCGGGCGAGCATGGCTTGAGCGAAGACTGGTCGGTGTTCGGTCAGGCTAGCGTCACGCGGCTCGGCGACGGCGACCGCCTCTCGGCGCTACAACGCGACGTCGCGTGGAGCGGCTTTGCCGGCGTCGGCTGGCATGCGTGGCGCGGGCTGCACCTGAAAGCGCAGATCGATGCGCACACCGCCGCGTTCGAAGACACCGACCTGGACTTCCTCGGCGACGCGGTTGTGCTCACCGTCGGCGGCGACTATCGCTTCGAGTCCGGCTGGCGATTCGACGTCGCCGTTAGCGAGGACATCGCTGTGGAGAGCGCGTCGGACGTCGTGTTCGTGTTCGGCCTGCGCCGCGACTGGTAGCGTTCAACCACGGCTTACTCGTTGTTCTTCGGTTCACACCCGAAAACCAGTGTGGCCGAGGTGCAGCGAATCCCTGGAATTCCGCGTTCCGTGTCTCGAAGCCATCCGTCTCTAGACCGCCAAGTACTAAGTCAACCATTTCGATACCTAACGCTGCGGCTGTGCCGCGAGCAACGGCACTTCGCCGTTGTGAGTCGGGCGACCGAAGGGAGCGCACGCGATGCGGTTGTCAGGCGGCAAGCTAGTTCTCCGGGTCCACAGTCGTGAACGTGTTGTCCGTGTAAAGCACAATTTCTATTTCAAGTGCAACTAGAGTTCGCATCGCGGACAGCGCACCTGGAATCGGATTTCCTGCTTGCAACCCATGCGAATAGCACGCATGTGTGGGCTTTGGGTCCATGGCCGACAGTTCATCGGACAACTCGGTGGACGTCACGCGCTTGCCATTCAGCTCAATGTTCGCGTCCTTATCAACATACACTCGAGGCGTTCCAGGCGGGCACTCTCCGGTTGGAGCTTGCGCTAGAGAATCAGTCGCGAATGAGAGAGCACACAGCAGCGCGGACAGCGCTGCTGCGAATTGGCATGACTGCGCTTCAGCCGCGCGAGGGTCTCCGAGCGTTGGCTGCAAGCACCTGTTAGGCGATGCGTTCACGACTTCTTCCTTCTTTCAATGAGACAGAAACCATGGCCGAACGGATCGCTGCAGAATGCTACTGACGGATACCCGGGGTTCTCGAAAAGCTGCTCTTGCTTCGCGCCTGCACTGACGGCTTTCGCCAGCGCGCTCTTGAGTTCGTCGACGTGGAAATCCAAGTGGACGGGCGTCCAATGTCGCTCGTAACGCCGCGTCTCCTGCGCACCCGGCGCTGGAACTGACCCTGGTTTCTTTTCCAACAGACAGATCTCAGACGTGCCGGCGCGGAGCACGACTACGCCAGGGATGGGCTCAGACGTTTTGCTAAAGCCGAACGCCTCCGTATAGAAGCGGACGCCGTCGGCAAGGTTCGGCACATCCACGCTGACCGACATCGAGATCATGGTTCTCGCCCCTCGTCGCCCTAACGCCGCCCATCATGCACGTGCGTTTCGCACGTCGCGTGCATGGGCTTGTTGGGCCGTACCTTGCAAACGCCACAAGCCCAGCGTCGCCACCGCAACAACGACGACGAGCGCAACCACCAATCCTAAGGCTCGATTGTTCCAGCCGACTTGTGCCACAGAGAACGGGACCACCGCGAAGTAACCGAGACTCGCCATCAGTAGTGCGGACAAGAAGGCCTTCAGCCCAAAGAGCACACTGCGCGCAACTACTGCAGCAAGGAGCACGCAGAGGAATGAGACCGCGCTGCCGATGAGCGCCTCCCCTCTGAACTGCCCGGACAGCCACTGACCAGGTACTACAAATGCCGTAACGAGCAGTCCGGCTGTTCCGATGACGGCAAAGCCTTGCGCAATCTCCATGCGAGTGCTCGTCTTCATTCTCAAGCTTCCTAACGCTTACGTTCCATGGGATTCTCCCGGGACGTCTGCTGCGCGAGTTGTTGGGCGAGCCCGATGAGAATTCCTTCGGGACCCCGGATGTAGCAGAGCCGGTAGATGTCTTCGTAGTTGACGACTTCATCGACCACCGTCGCACCGAGCCTGCTGAGCCGGGCGAGGGTGTCGTCGATGTCCTCGACGGTGAACATGACGCGCAGGTATCCCAACGAGTTCACGGGGGCTGTGCGGTGATCGGACGCGATGGCGGGGGCGTCGAAGCGCGAGATCTCAAGGCGGCCGTGGCCGTCGGGGGTGCGCATCATGGCCACCTCGACGCGCTGGCCGCGCAGTCCGGTGACGCGGCCGGCCCATTCGCCTGCGATGGGCGCGCGGCCTTCGAGCGTAAGGCCGAGTTCGGAGAAGAACTCAATAGCGGCGTCGAGGTCTTCCACCACGATGCCGACGTTGTCCATACGCTTGATTGTCATGATGTCTCTCGGGCAGGCACCCCGTCACTTTTTCTTGTTCCGCACCAGATCCCCGCTCTGCAGCTGCCGCTCCTGCAGCGCGCCGTAGATCTCCACGTTCTCGAACCGCGCCGGAATGCCGGCGCACAGCAGCGGATCCGGGGCGTCGCAGACCTGGAAGTGCAGATGGGGTTCCGTGGAGCTGCCCGAGCTGCCCACCGCGGCGATCTGCTGGCCTCGCGTGACCATGTCATCCGGCTTCACCAGCACGCTGCCGGGCTTCAGGTGTGCGTAGACCGAGAACTCCGCGCCGTGCTTGATGATGACGTGATTGCCGACGATGCCACGCGCGCCGCGCTTCAACTGCTCGTTCTGTCGCGCGACGATGCGCCCCACGTACGCGTCCAGCGGCTCGCCCGCCTTTTGCAGCAACGATTCGTCTTCCGGCTCGTCGTTGAGCACGGCGACCACCTGGCCGTTGGCCGCGGTCAGCACCGGTTGCCCGTAAGCGTAGTAGTCCGCGAAGTGCGTACCGTCACCGGAGTACGGCAGCCCCTCTGCGCCGATGCGCACGAAGTCGTGCGCAAACTCCTCCGGCACTGCCCAGCGATGATGCGTGTGCAGGGACGGTCCCGCACCGTCGTACCACATGCCGGTCAGCGGCAACGAGAAGGTCGTACGCGAGGGCGTGGAGATGAACACGGTCGCCTCACCCATGCTGGCTTGGGTTGACGCGTTGACGCGGACCGCATCGCGGCTGCCGCTGATCGCGATGACCACCTGCGTCACGAGCAGCGCCTGGCCGGGCTTGAGCACGCGCGTTGGCGACAACGTCGTGTCCTTCGGCAGCAGCGCCTTCCCGCCGAACTGGAATTCCAGCAGCGCGAGCATGCCCGAGCTCTGCAGTTTTGCACCCGCCGCCGCTGCGCGATCCAGCTCCGCGGCGCGCAACGTCTTCACCTCGAACGGCACGCCGCGCTCGATCACTTCGAACTCGACCTGATTGATCGTCGCGTCGGTCTTGCCGTCATTGATGATCGCCATGTTCTGGAGCATCAGGCTGCGAACGCCGTGCGTCGCGTCGAGCTCGTAGGGCCGGACCTTCGCCGGATAGAAACGGATCTCGACCGCGTGCGCAGTACCGAGTGCAGCGAGCAGACCGAACGCTGTCAGCAACATCAGCAGGCGGCGCATTGGCAGGTTCTCCTTCATTTGCTCAGAGCGGCCTCGATGGCATCGCAGACCACGCTCAATACGTGCAGGCGCGCGTTCTTCTTGTCGTCACCCGGCACAACGTGCCATCGCGCCTGGGGAGTGTGTGTGCGCTCGATCATCTCTGCGGCGGCGGACTGATAGGCATCGTAGAACGTGCGGTTGGTCCAGTCCTCGGGATCGACCTTGAAGCGCTTCAGCGGATCCTCGTCGCGCGCCTTGAAACGCCGCAGCTGCTCGGCCTTGCTCACCTGCAGCCAGAACTTGGCGACGATCAGGCCGCTTTCCGTGAGCTGGCGCTCGAATTCGTTGATCTCGTCGTAAGCACGCCGCCAATCCGGTGCGGCCGCGAAGCCGCGCACGCGCTCGACCAGCACGCGGCCGTACCAGGTGCGATCGAAGATCGCAGTGTGACCGCGCTCCGGCACGTCGCGCCAGAAACGCCACAGATAGGGGTAGGAACGCTCTTCGGGTGTCGGCGCGGACACCGGCACGACCTGATATTGGCGCGCATCCAGCGCTCGCGTGATGCGACTGATCGAGCCGCCCTTGCCCGCAGCATCCATGCCTTCGAACGCGAGCACCAGCCCGTGCTTGCGAAAGTGCGCGCGGCGCGTAAGGAGCGCCAGGTGGCCCTGCAGCTGTTCGAGCTTGCGATCGTACTCGTCGTCGTCGACCTTCTCGATCCGCGTTCGCGGCAGCGATTTTGACCGCGACGCTTTGGCCGGCCGCGCGCGCACGGCCTTCTGTGCCTGCTGCAGGCCCGCGAGCATTTCATCGCGCAGAATCTCGCCGACGCGGACCTCGCGATAGTCCTCGTCGGCGCCGTCGATGACGTGCCAGCGTGCGACCGGTTGATCGCTCGCGTTCAGACAACGCTCCATCGCCTTGCGCACGGTCTTGTGATGCCGCGCAAGCCACAGGTCCTCGTGCGTCACGCGCCAGCGGGTCAGTTTGTCCGCGCGCAGCTTCTTCAGGCGCTTGCGCTGCGTGTCGGCGTCGAGATCGAGATGGACCTTCACCACTCGCACGCCGTCCGCAGTCAGCATCGACTCGAGTTGACGGATGCGCGCCAGCTGCCGCTGCGCGCGGCGCCCAGCCTTGTGCGAGTCGCGCAGGGCGGGAGTGATGTAGTCCTCATACCAGCCCAGGAAGTAGAACGCGATGCGGCCGAATTCGGGGAGCGTGCGCCAGTAGCGCCACATCGCCGGCCGGCGCGATTTGCCGTCGTCCTCCCCGAACGCGCGCACCGTGATGTACTTCGGATCGAGCCATTCGAGCAGCCGGTTCACCGTTTCGCTGCGGCCGGCGGCCGGCGCGCCGCTTACGATCAGTGCGATCGAGAACTTCGCGGCCTTGCGCATTTCGAGCTGTGTCGCGAGCAGGTCGTCGCGCAGCGACGGAACGAGCCGGCTGTAGTCGCGCCTGCCCGCTTTCATTGCGACCCGCTCGCAGGCACCTGCTGCGTGATGCAATGGATGTTGCCGCCGCCCAGCAGAATCTCGCGCGCCTGCACGCCGATCACGCGCCTCTCGGGAAAAATACGCGTCAGCATGCGCATGGCGTGCTTGTCCCGCTTCGCATCGAGCAGCGGCATCACGATCGTGGAATTCGCGATGTAGAAGTTGACGTAGGAGCCTGCGAGCCGCTCGCCGGCGCGGCGCACCGAGCCGTCCGCGATTGCATCGACGTCGCGAGCCTCCGCGCGCGTGCGATACAGAGGCCCGGGCTGCTGCAGCTTGTGGACCTTGAGGCGCCGATCCTGCGCATCGCGCGCGTCCATCAGTCGCTCGTACGCATCCTTCGACACGCGGTACTGCGGATCGCGTTTGTCATCCGTCCACGTCAGCACGACCTCGCCCGGCCGCGCGAAGCAGCAGAGGTTGTCGACGTGCCCGTCGGTCTCGTCATCGACGACGCCCTTGCCGAGCCAGATGACGTGGTTGATGCCGAGATACTCGTGCAGCAGGATTTCCAGCTGGCCCGTATCCAGCTGCGGATTGCGATTCGGATTGAGCAGGCACTCCTCGGTCGCGAGCAGCGTGCCCTCGCCGTCGACGTGAATCGAGCCGCCTTCCAGCACGAACGGCGCGCGATAGCGATCGCGACCTTCCATCTCCAGCACCTTGCGCGCGACCAGATCGTCCTGGTCCCAGGGAAAGTACAGGCCGTCGACGAGCCCACCCCAGCCATTGAACCTCCAATCGACGCCGCGTACCGCCCCCGCGCCGTTCACGACGAACGTCGGGCCAATGTCGCGCATCCACGCATCGTCGCACGACATCTCGACCACGCGAATGGCGTCCGGCAGCATCGCGCGCGCGTTGACGAACTGCGCGCGCGAAGCGCCGACCGTAACGGGCTCGCCGGTCGCGATCGCCGTGGCGACTGCGGCGAAGGCTTCCTGCGCCGGTTTCGCTCCGCACCGCCAGTTGCTCGGCCGCTCCGGCCACAGCAGCCAGCAGCCGGAATGCCGCTCGAATTCGCCGGGCATGCGAAAGTTGTCGGCGGCGGGCGTCGTCGTCAGGGTGCTGCTCATCCCCGCGATGTTATCAGGCTGTATGGCTCAGGCTTTAGCCTGACGAAACCGCTTGTGGTACGCGGCGGGCGCGACTCCGACCCGCCGGCGGAAATGCCGCCGGAACGATTCCTGCGAGCCGAACCCGGCTCGCTCGGCGACCCGGCCGAGCGCGACCCGTCCGGATTCGAGCATCTCGCGCGCCGCCGCGACACGCTCGCGCACCAGCCACTCGTTGGGTGCGAGTCCGGTCGCTTCCTTGAAACGGCGCAGGAGCGTGCGCGGGCTCATGCCGGCGCGACGTGACAGCGAGGCGATCGAATGCTCCTCGCCAAGATGGCCGCGAATCCAGTCCAGCAGCCGTGAAAGGCGGCTCGATTCGTCGGGCGCGACGGGCCGCGGCACGTACTGCGCCTGGTCGCCGTCACGGTGCGGCGGAATGACGAGGCGCTGCGCGACCTGGTTGGCGACCTTCGGCCCGTGGTCGCGTCGCACGAGGTGCAGCAGCATGTCGAGACCTGCTGCCGAGCCCGCGGACGTCAGCACCTGGCCCTGGTCGATGTACAACGCGTTCGGCTCGACGCGAATGCTCGGATAACGCTGCCCGAGCAGCTCCGCGTAACGCCAGTGAGTGGTGACGCGTTTGCCGTCGAGCACGCCGGCGGCAGCGAGCACGAACACGCCGGAACAGATCGAGCACAAGCGCGTGCCGCGGTCGCGGGCCGCGCGAATCCGCTGCAACAGCTCTGGGGGTGGCGCTTCGTTCGCGTCGCGCCAGCCAGGGATGATGATCGTATCGGCGCGATCCAGCAGCTTGAGGGAATTCGGCGCAGTCACGGTGATGCCGCCTGCCGCGCGCAAGGGCCCGCGCTCCGTGGCACAGACGGCGAACTCGTACCAGCGCACGTCGAGCTCCGGACGCGGCAGCGCGAACAGCTCGACGACGCAGCCGAATTCGAACGTGCAAAGGCGGTCGTAGGCGAGTGCGACGACGAGGTGGGAACGCGGCATGGCGTGATCTTACCGTAACCTGACGATTGCGCCAGCAGCATGAATAGGGCTCAGAGCATAGGATGTTGTCGGGCTGAAGCCCGACCTACAGGAGAACTCTCATGCCTTCGTCCGTCGTCGAGATCGCACCCGCGGACAGCGCCGCCGCGCTGGCGCATTTCGAGAGCGCGTTCCGCTTCGAGACCGACTGCTGGGATGTGAACGACGCCGTCAGCAATGGCCGGCAGGACTTCCTGCTGGTGGACGTGCGCAGCCCGGATCTCTATGCGAACGGCCACGTCCCGGCCGCGGTGAACATCCCGCATCGCAAGCTCATCGAGTCGCTGCTGGGCCGCTATCCGCGGGAGACGATCTTCGTCGTCTATTGCGCCGGCCCGCATTGCAACGGCGCGCATCGCGCGGCCGTGCGGCTCGCACGCCTCGGGCGGCCGGTGAAGATCATGATCGGCGGAATGACCGGCTGGCTCGACGAAGGCTTCAGGACGGAGAGCGGGGCGGCGGCTTACGCAGCTCTTTCCGGATGACGAGCTTCAGGCCCGACCAGGTCTCGTCAATAGCGCACACTTTGATGTCGACGAGACCGAGCGGCAGCGCGACCTCGCGCACGGTGTCCTCCGTGATATCGGTCGCAACCTTCGCCGCTTTCTTCGGCCAGGAAATCCAGATCGCCGCATCCTGCTGCATCCTGGGCACGGCGGCGCGCAGATCCTTCTCCATGCGGGCGCGCGCAGTTTCGAAGAAGTGCGCGACGTCGGCAGCGTCGATCTTGCGCACTCGCTTCACGCCTTCGGGAAGCGGCGCGAGCAACTCGTCGTAGTGACCGGGTGCGGCGACGACGAAGATGGCCGAGCCGGGCTTGATCCCGAGCTTCTGCGCCAGCGGCGTGCCCGAGTACCCGGCCATGTTTAGAGCGTCGTCTTGATGAGCGCGGCGACGTCGGCTTGCGCTTCGCCGCCGTCGCGTTCCAGCCCGGCAATGACTCCCTGCCGGTCGGCGACGGAGCGGTTCTGCGACAGCTTCCACTTGCCGATGAGCTTCGTCACCGGAATTTCCACGCCGACGATTGCGCCGAGGAGCTTCTCGACATACTCAGCGGGCGCGTCGCTCACCTGCCACGGATCGGCCCGGCCCTGCTCGTGACGCTGGGTCAGATCTTCGACCATCCGCCGTAACCATGCCGCGTCCTGGACAACTTTCGCGACGCCGTTGGCGTGCACAGCGACGTAGTCCCACGTCGGCACGACCTTGCCGTGTTCCTGCTTCGCCGCGTACCAGCTCGGCGAAACGTAACCTTGCTCACCCTGGAACACGACGAGCACCGGCCGGTCTGCAGCGATGTGCTGCCACAGCGGATTCGCGCGAGCCAGGTGACAACGCAAAGTGCCGAACGGCGCCGGCTGCAGATCGATCTCGAACGGGATGTGGCTGGCTGCAGGGCCGTCAGGCGTGGTCACAACCAGCGCGCCCAGCGGATAGCGGCGGATGAGGTCGTGCAGGACCTCGACCCGGGTTTCCGCGAAATGTCGAGGCACGTACATAAAAGGAAGCGGTAGCGCCGCTGCCCGCTCAGCGGATCAGCGTGTACTCGGCGCTGCAGTACGGGCACTTCGCCCAGCCGGTCTTCTCGATCGGCAGGAACACACGCGGGTGCGAGTTCCACAGATACATGCCCGGCATCGGGCATGACAGCGGCAGATCGCTCGCCGCGACCATGTACTGGTTCTTGGCGTTCGGCTGGATCAGCTTGGCGCTGGTTTCGGTCACGGGTTCGGTGGGCATGGCGAGGAGTATACCTCGCGCATGACCTCCTCCCAGACCTCCACGACGCCGCGCCGCTCGGCCACGAACTCCCGGTCGTCGACCACGTTCTTCGCGCCGTCCAGCGACAGGCGGTGCAGGCGCTGGCGGTAGGCGCGATAGGTCGCCACCAGGAAATCGACGCGTTGCTGCGGCACGATCGCGCCCGAGGCCAGGCTTTCCAGCTGGCGGATGTTGTCCGAGAACGTGACGATCTCCGGGTAGCGGTCCGCCCACTTCAACATCCAGAACTGCACCAGGAACTCGAGATCGGCAATGCCGCCGGGATCCTGCTTGAGATCGACCTGGCCCGGCCGCGCTTTCGACAGGTTCTCGCGCATGCGCTCCCGCATGCGTCGCACTTCGTCGCGCAAGCCGTCGCGCTTCACGGCCTTGCGCAGCACCTCGACGCGTGCGGCTTCGAACTGATCGCACAGCTCACGCGGGCCCGCAATCGCGCGGGCTCGCAGCAGTGACTGGTGCTCCCAGGTCCAGGCATCCTGAAACTCGTAGTCGCGGAACGCTGCGAGCGACTGCACCAGCAGACCGCGATTGCCTGCGGGCCGCAGACGCGTATCGACCTCGTAGAGCCGACCCGACGCGCTGTGGACGGTCAGCAAGTGCACGAGTCGCTGTCCGAGCCGCTGGAAGAACAGTGTGTTATCGATCGACTGCGCGCCGTCCGTGCGCTGCGCGTCGCCGCTCGAATCATGCAGGAACACCAGGTCCAGGTCCGAGCCGTAGCCGAGCTCCAGCCCGCCGAGCTTGCCATAGGCGACCACGATCATGTTCGCGACGTGCTCTGCTCCGCTCGTATCCGTGTACCGCGGCGAACCGTGCTTGAGTTCGATCTGCGCGCGCGCGAGCAGGAGTGTTTCCTGCACGATCAGCTCGGCGATGTCGGTGAGACGGTCGCTCACTTTCATGAGCGGCAGACCGCCGATCAGATCCGCAACCGCGACCCGGAACAGCGCCGCACTCTGAAACTCGCGCAGCAGCTCCACTTGCCGCTCCGGCTCTTCGTCCTGCATGGTTCGCCGGCGCAGCGCCAGGTCTTCGGCAAAGTGCGCGCGCGTCGGCGTTTCTTCGATCAGCCGCTCGTCGATCAGCTCATCGAGCAGCAGCGGCTGCGCGGCAATCTGGTCGGTCAGAAACTGACTTTGCTCGCACAGTGAGACGAGTCGGCCTCGCGCGGCCGCGTTCTCGTTCAGCAGCGCCAGATAGACGGTGCGCCCGCCGATGCGCTCGACGATCTTTAGCACGCGCACCAGCGTCGTGGCGGGAGCTCTGGACTGCGCGATCGGCGGGAGCAGCCGCGCGAGCAGCTCGTGCAATCTGCGCCGGCCCGTTTCGTCGAGCCGGCGGTAGTACGACGTGTCGCGCAAGTGATCGAGTGGCTCGATGATGGCCGCGGTGTCCGCGAAGCCCAGCGCCTGCAAGGCAGCGACTCGCGCTTCCATCGGCGCATCGAGATCGACGAGCGGCGCCCGTTTCTCCTGCTCCGCCTGTGCCGCACCGCCGGGACCGAACACGGTCTGCGCAAAATGCTGTGCGACGCGCTCCCGATGAGCGCTCAGCATTGCATGCATCGTATCCCAGTCGCTGGCTCCCATCGCGAGCGCCAGGCGCGCGCGGCCGCTCTCGTCCTCCGGCAACTGGTGAGTCTGCTCGTCGTTCCACTGCTGCAGCCGGTTCTCGACCACGCGCAGGTAGCGATACGCTGCTTCCAGCTCCGCGACCGCTTCGCGCCGCAGGAACCGCTGTCCGACGAGCAGCGGCAACACGCTGCGCAACTCGCGACTCTGCAACCGGCGGTCGCTCCCGCCGCGGATCAGCTGGAACGCCTGCACGATGAACTCGATCTCGCGAATGCCGCCCGGCCCGAGCTTGATGTTCTCCTGCAGCTCGCGCCGCTCGACTTCGCGCGAGATCATGCCCTTCATTTCGCGCAGCGACTCGAACACGCTGTAGTCGAGATAGCGCCGATAGACGAACGGCCGCAGCACGTCTTCGTACAGCTCGGCGTAGTGCTCGATCGCGGTCAGCGGCCGTGCTTTCACGTAGGCATATCGCTCCCAGTCGCGCCCGTGTTCCTGCAGGTAATGCTCGAGGGCGCCGAAGCTGAGGGCGACGCGGCCGCTGTCGCCGAACGGACGCAGCCGCAGGTCGACGCGGTAGACGAAGCCTTCGACCGTCGGCGTCGCGAGCAGCTGCACGACCTTCTGGCCGAGCCGCAGGAAAAACTCGGCGTTGTCGATCGCGCGCGCGCCGTCAGTCTCGCCCTCTTCCGGATAGAGAAGAATGAGATCGATGTCGGAGCTGAAGTTCAGCTCGCCGCCGCCGAGCTTGCCCATCGCCAGGATCATGAGCATCTGCGGCTGTTTGCTCTCGGCGCCGCGCGGCACGCCATACCGGGCGACCAGCGCCTCATACATATATGTGCAAGCGAAACCGATACAGGCGTCGGCGAGCGCGGAGAGATCGCGCAGGGTCTCGTCAAGGTCGGCCCAGCCGGCAATATCGCGCCAGGCGATACGCAGCATGTGGCGCTTGCGGAAGCGGCGCAGCGACTCCATCACCTCGGCTTCGTTCGCACCACTCACGCGTTCCCGAATGTCGTTCGCGAACCAACCATCCGTCGCGCGCGCGAACAGCTCGCCGCCGTGGACCAGCTGGCTCAGCAACGCGGGCGCTCGCAGGCAGACCGTCGCAACGAATTCGCTGCACGTCCAGACACGCGGCAACGATTCGCCGATGCGCGCGTCGGCAAGTATTTCCTGCCAGGCCTGCGCATCGTGCTCGCGCGCTGAGAGCAAACGCGCCTCAATGTCGGGGAAACTTGTTCTCAAATTTGTTCCCATGCGCGCAGTTTACGGGAACTTTTTCGCAGATGAGGCTGTCCGCCGTCGCCCGCCGGATCGAACCTTTTGCGGTGCATAGCCGTTTGAAGAGTGCAGGAGCAACCTGTCCGCGAAAAATTCGGAGGTTTCTGGCATGGCCACGCAAACCCTTGGTGGGGGCACGAGCGCACTTCGCAGCAAGAAATCGACGCCTCGTCGTACGGCACTGCTGATCGTCGTGGCTGCATTCCACGTGCTGATCGTTTACGGCCTGATGGTCGCGACCGGCGTCGTGCGCCAACCCGCGTTCGTCGCGCCGATTGAAGCCGTGTTCATTCCGGAGACCACGCAGCCGGAGGAACAGCCTGAAGTGAAGATCAAGCCCGAGATCGAGCAGCCGGTCGCCAACGACCAGCCGCCTCCCGAAGTCCAGTTCGAGGAGGCCGTGGTACCGCCGGCCGAGGTGCCGGTCCCTGCATCCGCGAACGCGATCAGCGGCTCGCAGCAGCAGGGCGCGCCGGCGCAGGATCTCAAGACTGCGAACCGCGTCGACCCGACGTATCCGCCGGCTTCGCGCCGCGCGGGTGAGCAAGGCACAGTGCGCCTGAAGGTGCTGGTCGATACCAACGGCCGACCGTCCAACGTCGCAGTGTCCCAGAGCAGCGGCTTCCAGCGCCTGGACGAAGCGGCGGTGCAAGCGGTCCGCAAGTGGCGCTTCGAGGCGGCTACCGACGGCTCGAAGAAGATCCAGGCGTACACGCAGGTCGCCGTGACCTTCAAGCTGACCGAGGCCGAGCAGAAAGCCGCGAAGTCCTAAAGACAGTCAGCCGATCGACAGGCAGCGCTCCTGCCTGCCAGAGCCCCCTGTTCGCTCCAGCAGCGGCAGGGGGCTCTCCTTTTGTGAGCACCATCACCGTTGGCGCGCTCCAACCGACATAGTCTGGTCCCGTGCACGCGAGCGTTCGCGTGTAGCAGATCGGCGGACAGGTCGGGGCGAATGAACGCTTCAGGCTTTTCCTTAGAGCCAACGCCCCGCTAAGTTGCGAACTTGCACGCGTCGACCGATGTCGATAGCGTTCGGCGGGCAGCGGGCATGCACACGGTTTTCAGAGCACTTCCTTTCCTCGCGGGGTTCTTCCTCGCCGCCACGGCGGTCGCGCCGCGGGCGCATGCGACCGTGCGACTGCAGGAGCACCTGGCAGATCGCTACGAGGTGGCCTTGCAGCGCGCAGTGAACACCGAAACTTCAGTGCCGCGACCCATCGAGCTGAGCGAGCAGGATCTTTCTGCGTTCAGCGGCGTCGGCCTCATCGCCTGCACCGTCGAGTCCGGCATTCAAACGTCCACGGCGTTCCTGGTCGGCGCCTTCGATATCGGCGTCACCGTGGCGCACACGTTCGAGGATGGACGCCGCCAGGTCGCACCGACCGACTGCGTCTACACGAGTATCGATTCGCAGGGTCAGGTTCGCGAGCGCATACCGGTCGCGTATGTCCGCTCACAGTGGGATACGGAAGCCGGCGCGTTCGGTCAGCCGTTGAAGGACGTCGCTGTGTTCCGCCTCAGCCAGCCTTCGCGCTACGCGCAGAAGACAATGCCGCTGGGCCGGTTCACGGGCGCCACCGCGCCGGTGGTCATGGTCGGCTACCGAGCTGACATCGGCTGGGCAACGATCAAGCGTAAAGCGCGCGGCCTGGCGTACGAGCGCAGCGGTGAAGGCAAGTCGGCGCCGAGCGTTGCCCGCTTCACTCACGACATGGATTCGCGCGGCATCGCGCCCGGCGCGCCGGTCATCGACGAGCGCACCGGCGTGATCATCGGCATCCACACGCGTTTGCCCGCGAAAGACAAGAACATGGGCAACGGCATGATCACGATGACGGACTGGCTCGAGACCACTCTGCGCAGCGAGATCCAGCTGAAGGCCAAGAACGAGTCGGATAGCGGTTAGCGGTTGGCGGTTAGCGGTTGGTGAGATGCCGCAGACCTGACTGCCGCTCATGACCTGACGTTTGCTGTTGCAGCGGGTACGCTTGCAGAAACGCGCGAACAGCGCGTCCTTCTGCACTAACCGCCAACCGCTAACCGCTTCCATGCCCTCCCCCGATCCCACCGAGATCGCCGCCCTCCGTGAGCTCCTTCGCGCCAGCCGTCGCTCTCTCTTCTTCACCGGCGCCGGCATCAGTACCGAGAGCGGCATTCCCGATTTCCGCAGCCCCGGCGGCGTGTGGTCGCGGATGCAGCCGATCTATTTCCAGGAATTCATTGCCTCCGAAGAGAAGCGGCGCGAGGCCTGGCGCCGCCGCTTCGACAATCGCGACGGCTGGGTCGGCGCGCAGCCGAACAGCGGCCACTACGCGGTTGCGCAACTGATTGCTGCGGGCAAGGCGAGCGCTGTCATCACCCAGAACGTCGACAACCTGCACCAGGCCTCAGGGATCGCGGAAGACAAGGTGATCGAGTTGCACGGCAATGCGACGTATGCGCGCTGCCTCAGCTGCTCGGTGCGCATCGAGCTCGCGGACATCGAGCGAGAATTCCAGGCGAGCGGCACTGTCGGGCCGTGTCGCGCGTGCGGCGGCATCGTGAAGTCCGCGACGATCTCGTTCGGTCAACCCATGCCGGCGGCCCCGATGCAACGCGCGCACGAGGAAACGATGGCGTGCGATCTGTTCATCGTGCTCGGCTCGTCGTTGTCGGTGTTTCCGGCTGCAGACTTTCCGCTGCGCGCGAAGCAGAACGGAGCGACGCTCGTCATCGTCAATCGCGATCCGACGGAAATGGACGAGCTCGCGGACCTGGTGATTCACGCCGGCATCGGCGCGACGCTCGGCGCCGCTACGGGCTCTTCGTAGGTCGGGCCTCAGCCCGACTCTGATCCCGATAGCGCTCGAACTCGGGCGTCGCCTGCGATCGCCACTCGCTGCCACTGCGCTCGATGAACAGCACCGGCATGTGTCGTTGCGTTGCCAGTGCGAGGCCGTCGCGCGGACCGAGAACATTGAGCGCCGTCGCCCAACCATCGGCCTGCGCGGCCAGCGGCGCGACGACGACGACAGAGCCGGGCTCTCGATCGAGCGTCCTGCCGGTGCGCGGATCCACGGTGTGTGAGTAGCGCCGCCCATCGCGCTCGTAGTACGACCGATACTCGCCGGAAGTCGAAACCGCCGTGCCGTCGAGCCACACGCTGGTGTACGGCGTGCGCTGCGTTTCCACTGGATGCTCGACAGCGATGTGCCAGGGCTCGTCGCGAGTATTGCGTCCCCGGGCGCGGATTTCGCCGCCGATATCGATCATGTAATTCTCGATCCGCATCGCCTGCAGGCGCTCGGCGAGCCGATCGACGGCGAAGCCCGGCGCGATGCCGTTGAGATCGATGGACAATTCCGCGACGTCTTTGCGCAGCGCCGGCGGATCGAGGCGCACGTGCAGCTTGCGATAGCCGACCGCCGCTTCGAGCTGCGCGATCTGCTCGGTGCTCGGCAGCA
>Ga0111538_10004492_pt1 | contig 19352 bp, 17 predicted proteins | sample SoiMethybrSBSTD1_FD_79669 | JGI IMG/M metagenome (GOLD analysis project Ga0111538, IMG submission 79669) | Bulk soil microbial communities from a Populus tree surrounding site in Tennessee, USA - Soil MetaG P. TD hybrid SBSTD1 (version 2)... | ecosystem: Environmental > Terrestrial > Soil >...
CACGGCGGCCGAATTGTCGCCGAAAGTCCCGGCGTCGGCCTTGGAGCCACGCTGACCGTGACGTTGCCGCGATCCGCGACGCGTCCCATGGCCGTCACCAGCAGCGTGCCGGCCGACGACGGCCGGCTGGACGGGTTGCGCCTGCTGGTGGTCGACGACGACGAGGATACGCGCGAGCTCGCGCGGGTCGTGCTCGTGGGTGCCGGCGCCACCGTCATGGGGGCGGCCAACGCCGCCGACGCGCTGAACCTGATTCGCACCGGCACCGTGGACGTCCTGCTGTGCGACCTGGCCATGCCGGGAATCGACGGCTACGAGCTGATGGAAACCGTGCGGTCCGGCGAGTCGAACGGCGCCCGCATTCCGGCGCTGGCCGTCTCCGCGCACGCCGGGTCGGTGATCGAAGACCGTGTGCGCAGAGCCGGCTTCGATGCCTACGTGTCGAAGCCCTACAACTTCGAGTCGCTGTTCCTGGCGATCAGAGGCGTGGTGGGGAAGAGCTAGCGCCAGATGCCGCCTCCGCTGTTGGTCTTCGACCTCGACGGTACGCTGATCGACTCGCGCCGCGATCTGGCCGACTCGACCAACGAACTGCTCGCTGCGCATGGCGCGCCGCCGCTGCCGCTCGAGGCCGTGGCCGGCTTCGTCGGCGATGGGGCGCGCGTGCTCGTCGAGCGGGCGCTGACCGCGTCCGGTCTCGCGCTCGATCTGGATCGTGCGCTCGCAGACTTCCTGGCGATCTACGATCGGCGTCTGCTCGTACATACGCGGCCCTATCCGGGCATCGTAACGGCACTCGAACGCGTCGCGGCTCGTGCGGCGATGGCGGTGCTGACGAACAAGCCCGGACGTCCGACGCGCGCCCTGCTCGACGCGTTCCATCTCACGCGGCTCTTCCGGTGGATCGTGGGCGGCGATGGCGATGCGCCGCGCAAACCGGATCCGGCGTCGCTCCTCCGCATGATGCACGAGGCCGGCGTGTCAAGAGATGCGACGCTGATGATTGGCGATTCGATGGTGGACGTCGAGACCGCGCGCCGCGCGGGCGCGCGCATCCTGGTCGCGCGGTACGGTTTCGGTCTGGCGCGTGGGCTGGATCTGACAGGCGACGAGATCGTCGTGGACGCGCCCGAAGATCTCGGACGCGTCCTCGATGAGTTCGTCGCGCGCGCTACTTCATCATCGCCATCTGGGTCGCCGACACCGGCACCATGAGGTGCGCGTACGGCGTGCCTTTCCACATCACGCTCGGTCCGCCCATCTTCGGATCGGTCGGATAGCTGTCGAGGATCTTCGGATCCGGGAACAGCACCATGATGTGCGGCGGAGACACGACCCACGAGTTCGTCGCCGTCGGACCAGTGGCGAACGGGTCCGCGTTGCTGGCGCCCTTGTCGCCCTTCAGCATGTAGGCAATACCCGACCCGCCGGCCGGTGGCGGGGTCTTCGCCATCCATGCCTGCGCCCAGGCTTGCCACGCCTTGTCGAGGCACATCGGATCCTCGACCGAGGCGCCGCCGAATTGTTCCGGCGAGTTCGGGAAACAGACCCAGCCGTTGGTGCCGGCGCGCAGCTGTTTCGGCTGTCCGTTCGGCGTGTCCGGCCAGTCCATGACGGCCGCGTTCTTCGAAATCGAAGTGGGGGCGGCGCTCATGGCGTTGGCGATCTTCTGCGCGGCGGTCATCGCCGGTTTGGCGGCGACCTTCTTCGGCGGTGGCGGAGGGGCGGGTTTGGCCGTTTGCTTCGTGGTCGCGGGCGCCGCCTGATAGCCGGCGGCGATCACGATGGGCGTGGCGATTGCAACAGCAGTAACAACGATGAGTAATTGCCTTGGAACCGAGAGAGACATCGCACGATCCTCCTTCTGGGGAATGAACGAGAATCTGGCCGACCGTCATTGTAGAGGCACGGCCGAGGAGAGCGGCGGTTTTCTCTTCTCGAGGAGCTTGACCTCTATTTGAAGAGCTTAACGAGGACCGCTTCGATCGCTTCACCCATCCGCCGGTATCCGTTGACGTCGGGGTGCAAACCATCGGGCGACCCAGAGAGTTTGTCCCGGTTGTCTGGCGAGGCCGCGGCTTTCCGGGTGTCGGCCAGCTCGACATTCGGGTCCCGTGCGGCGTAATCCGCGATCCACTGGTTGATCGCGTGCATCTTGGCGTTCTGCTCGGGCGTCGCCGTGTTGTACGGCACGATCGTGGCCGCCACCACCTTGATGCCGACATGTGCCGCGTCGTCGTAGATCCGCTCCAGGCGGCCGGTCACGTCCTCAATCGCCCTGCCCTGATAGACGTCGTTCACGCCGGCCAGAATCACCACGGCCGCCGGCTTCACCGCCGCCACGTCGCGCGCGAACCGCGCGGCAATCTGATCGCTGCGTTCGCCGTTGACGCCGCGATTCAGGATCTGCCAGTCCGGATGCGCACGGCGGATCCAATACGTGTAGTCGCTCTTCTCGTCGCCCGATCCGTTCGGCGGCGCTTCGAGAGGTGACTTGTGCTTTGGCGTCCCGGCGGTCGTGGAATCGCCGAGCGCGACGATCACGAGAGACTCGGAGGTCACGGAGGTAAGAGGCAAGGTCACGGAGGATGAAAGCAGTCCGGTGAGGATGAACGCGATCGTTCGACCGCTCACTTGCGCGCTCTCCCGTTCGCCACCGCTTCGGCCGCGCGCAGCACGCGCATGACGTTTCTGCCCGCAATTTTCTTCACGTCATCGTCGGAGTAGCCGCGCCGCAGCAGCTCGGCGATGAGCCGCGGGTACGTGGAGACGTCCTCCAGGCCGAGGGCGACGGTCGTGATGCCGTCGAAGTCGCCGCCCAGGCCGACGTGATCGATGCCGGCGACCTTCTTGATGTGATCGATGTGATCGGCCGCTTGAATGAGCGACGCGCGCGGCGCGGGGTTTGCCTTGCGCCACTCGTCGAGGCTTCGAGTGGTCGCGTCGGGTCTCGTGTTGGGGATCGCTTGCAGGCGCGTCTGCTCGGCCGCCTCGCGCTTGTTCCAGGCCGCAACCTCCGACGAGAGGAATCCAGGCACGAACGTCACCATCACCACGCCGCCGTTCTGCGGCAGCAGCTTGAGAATGTCGTCGGGGACGTTGCGCGGCACGTCGGTGACGGCGCGCGCCGACGAGTGCGAGAAGATCACTGGCGCCGTCGACACGCGAATCGCATCGGCCATCGTCGCGGCCGAGACGTGACTGAGGTCCACCAGCATGCCGAGCCGGTTCATTTCCCGCACGACGCTTTCGCCGAACGGCGTGAGGCCATCGTGTTCCGGCTTGTCGTTCGCCGCGTCCGCCCACGGCGTGTTGCTGTTGTGCGTGAGCGTCATGTAGCGCGCGCCCAGTTTGTACATGTCGCGCAGCACGCCGAGCGACGAGTTGATCGAGTGCCCGCCTTCCATGCCGATCAACGACGCGATCTTCCCGCGCTTCTGAATCCGATCGACGTCGTCGGCCGTGAGCGCCAGCTCGAACACCGTCGGGTACTTCGCCATCATCCGGTAGACGATGTCGATCTGATCGAGCGTCTGCGAGACGGATGTCGCAGGATCGACGCCGGCCGCCGGCGCCGGGACGTACACGGACCAGAACTGCGCGCCGACACCGCCGGCGCGCAAGCGCGGGATGTCCGTCATGAGCGTCGGCTGCGATTTCGAGATGTCGAGCGCGTCGGTGTCGCCTTTGGCCACCTCATGGACGGCCATCGGGTAGTCGTTGTGTCCGTCGATGACGGGAACTTCGCGCAGGATGGCGCGCGCCTTCTCAATCATGGGGTCTGCCTGCTGGCCGCGGGGCGTTGCGCCGAGCACCGGCAGCGCGACGAGCAAGACCGTGATGCCGAGCGTTGCCTTGGCCATGCTGGGGATTATAGTGACGCCGTGCACCGGAGAACTGTGATCCTTCTGGCGGCCGCCGCCCTGACGCTCGAGGCCCGGACGGCGCGGGTGTCGGGTGCGCAAGCGGCGCCCTCGCTGGCGTCGCGCGTCGAATCCCTCGCCACAGAACTGCACCCGGCGGTCATCGCGATACGTCGCGACCTGCACCAGCACCCCGAACTGGGCTTCCGCGAAACGCGCACGGCAGGCATCGTGGCCGACCGGCTGCGCGCGCTCAAGTTCGACGAAGTGCGCACCGGCATCGGCAAGACTGGTGTCGTCGGCGTGCTGAAGGGCGGTCGTCCGGGTCCGGTGGTGGCGGTTCGCGCCGACATGGACGCACTGCCGCTGCCCGAGCTGATCGACGTGCCGTACAAGTCACAGGTGCCTGGCGTGAAACACGCGTGCGGCCACGACGCGCACGTGGCGATCGCACTCGGCGTGGCGGAGATCATGAGCCGTCTGCGCGCCGATCTCACCGGCACCGTCGTGTTTCTGTTTCAGCCGGCCGAAGAAGGTGATCCCGACGGAGGCCCGACCGGTGCGCGACGCGTGCTCGAGGACTGGCCGCTCACGAACCCGACGCCCTCGGTGATCTTCGGTCTGCACGTCGTGCCGACGCTCAATGTGGGCACCATCGGCTACAACAGCGGCGCGACGATGGCGAGCGCCGATCGCTTTACGGTGACCATCACCGGCAAGAGCACGCACGGCGCGATGCCGCACACCGGCATTGACCCGATTCCGATCGCGTCAGAAGTCGTGATGGCGTTCCAGACGATCCCGAGCCGCCAGATCGACGCGCAGCAGCCGACCGTCGTCACCGTCGGCACGATTGCCGGCGGGTCGCGTTTCAACATCATCGCGGACAAGGTCACGATGACCGGCACGGTCCGCTCGCTCAGCCCGACAGGACCGGCCACGGTCAAGGAGCGAATGGAGAAGATTCTCGCGGGGATGACCTCGAGCTTCGGCGCGACGTTCACCCTCGACTACGCGCCGACCGCGCCGGTCACGTTCAATCAGCCGGCCCTCGCCGCCGCGTCGGTTCCCGCGCTGGAAGAGGTCGTCGGCAAGGACCACGTCGTGTCGCCGCCCGTGCAGATGGTCGCCGAAGACTTCGCGTTCTATCAGCAGCGAATTCCCGGCTTTTACTTCTTTCTCGGGGTGGCCAACCCGGCGAAGAACATCACGGCCTTGTGGCACACCGAGTACTTCGACCTCGACGAGGACGCCCTCCGCATCGGCATGCGCGCCATGAGCGGCGTGGTGTTGAGGGCGCTGGCCGCCCCGGCCCGGTAGCCCCCCTAACCCGACTTGACCGGTCGGGTTTCGTACCGATAAGCTAAGTCTCGTCTATCGAGACGGATCTCACTTGTCTTCTGCTCCGATCTCGCGGTCAAAACGTCTGAGCACCACATGAGCGATTCCAGCCGTTCCCTCCAGCCACGCGAAGCCCCGGTCCGCTTGTCTGACCTGGCGGCTGGCTGCGTGGCCCGGCTGCACGCCGCCAACCTCGCGCCGCACGATTGTGCGCTCCTGCGGGCGCTGGGTCTCACCGACGACTGCGTGCTCCGCATCTGTCAGGTCGGCGAGCCCTGCATCGTGCAGGTGCGCTCCACGCGCATCGGCCTTTCCAAAGCCGTGGCGCGCGACATCTACGTTCTCCCCGAAGGCGTCGGATAAATGGCGACCGTGGCGCACTGCGATCCGGAGCCTGCACCACCGACTCCGACCGCGGGGCGCCGACACACCGGCACGGCCCGCATCGCGCTCGTCGGCAATCCGAACACCGGCAAGACGACGATCTTCAACCGCCTCTGCGGGACCCGGGCCAAGACCTCGAACTTTCCCGGCACCACGACGAGCGCGCGCGTGGGACGCGCGATGGTCGGCGGTGATCATCTTGCCGACATCGTCGATCTCCCCGGCTTGTATCAGCTCGGCCTGGAGTTGCCGGAAGCGAAGATCGCGCGCGACGTGATCGCCGGCGCCGGACTGTTCACGCGTCCCGACGCCGTCCTCGTTGTTGTCGACGCGTGCAACCTGACCCGCAATCTGGTGCTCGTCGGCGAGCTGCTCGCGTCGCACATTCCCGTGGTCGTCGCGCTGAACATGGTGGACCTCGCGCAGCAGCGCGGCCTCAGCCTCGATCCCGTGGAGCTGCGTCTGCATCTCGGCTGCCCGGTCGTACCCGTCGTCGCGCGCCGCGGAGTGGGGCTCGAGGAGCTGCGGCACGCGCTTGGACGCGTGCTGGACGATGCCAGCCTCGGCATGCCGAAGACGCTGCCTTTCGATCCTGCCAACATGGCCGCGGTCTCGACGTGGGCCGAGCGCGTCGTCGAGGAGAGCGTGGGTGGGACCGCCGCCGTAGGTTCCGAAACGGACACCCTCACCGAACGCCTCGACAAGACCTTTACGCATCCGGTGCTCGGCCTCGTGGTGTTCATGAGCGTCATGGTGGGATTGTTCTGGACGCTGTTTGCGATCGCGACCGTGCCGATGGCGCTGATCGAAGCGACGTTCACGCAGCTCGGCCAGCGCGTCGGCGATTTGCTGCCGGCGGGTCTGCTTCACGATCTCGTGAGCGAGGGCATCATCGGCGGCATTGCCGGCACCGTGGTCTTTCTGCCGCAGATCTGTCTGCTGTTCTTCCTCATCAGCATTCTCGAAGACACCGGCTACCTCGCACGCGCGGCGTTCGTGATGGACCGCGTGTTGTGCAGGTTCGGCTTGCCGGGCCACGCGTTCGTGCCGCTGCTCACGTCGCACGCGTGCGCGCTGCCGGGCCTCATGTCCACCCGGCTGATTCCCGATCGCCGCGATCGGTTTGCGACGATTCTCGTGGCGCCGTTCATGAGCTGCTCGGCGCGCCTGCCCGTGTACGTGCTCCTGACGGCGCTGCTGTTTGCGAATCAGCCGCTGTTTGCCGGCCTCGCGTTCGCGGCGTGCTACCTCGTCGGCGCCTCGGCGGCGCTCGTCAGCGCGCTGCTGTTCAGGCGCACGCTCCTGCGCGGACGCGCCCGGCCGATGATGCTCGAGCTGCCTTCGTACAAGATGCCGTCGCTCGCCAATGCGTTCGTGACGGCCAAGGACCAGGGCCTCGCATTCCTGAAGACGGCCGGCACGATCATCATGGCGATCTGCGTCGTCATGTGGTGGCTCAACCGCTTTCCGCGGACGGCACCTCCTCCGGAGGCCGACGCGCTGCGGGCTCAGGCCTCGATTGCCTCGACGCCCGCACAAGCCGCGACGCTGTCAGCCGAGGCCGCCGCCGTCACCCGGCGCCACGCGCAGGCCACGAGCTACGCCGGCCGGTTGGGCGACGTCATTCAGCCGGTGTTCGCGCCGCTTGGCTATGACGCGCAACTGACCATCGGCGTGCTCACGAGTTTCCTCGCGCGCGAAGTGTTCGTCTCGACCATGTCCGTTCTCGTCGGCGGCTCCGCCGACGACGACGTGCACGACGCGGGCGTCATCGATCGCATCCGATCGGCGCGGCGCCACGATGGATCGCTGCTGTTCACGCCGGCGACCGCAACCAGTCTGCTCGTGTTCTTCGTGCTGGCGATGCAGTGCCTGCCAACGCTGGCCGTGACGCGCCGCGAGACCGGTCACATCAAGTGGGCCGCGCTGCAACTCGGCTATATGTCGGCGCTGGCCTACACGTTCGCGCTGCTCGCCTATCAGGGACTGAGGCTGGCCGGAGTATCCTGAAAGTTCACCCGATGTCAGACACGCTTCAGCTGATCATCGTGACCGCAATGGCCGTGGCCGGCCTGGCGTTCATCGCCCGCCGGTTCGTCCGCACGCCGAAGCCCGCGCCGGCGGGGAAGACCAAGCCGGCGCCCGGCTGCGACAACTGCGCCGGGCACTGATCTCAGGAATTCGCCGCGGCGCTCTTCGGCTGCAGCACGTCGAAGAGCCGGTGCAGTTCGTCGATGTGCGTCTGCCCGATCTCGTTGAACTGAACCGCGAAGCCGATTCCGGGATCGACGTACACGACACGGCCGGTGAACGTGAGGGAGTGATCGGCTCCAATCGCCACTGACACGACGGTGTTCTCGCCGGGCGTCGGCATCGCAAGACTCTGCACGAAGCAGCCGCCGAGACTGATGTCGGCGATCCGGCACTTCGTGGCGCCCGATGCCCCCCGCCAGCTTCCGTCGAATGGTTGCGTGACCCGCAGGTGTCGTCGTCGTTCCGTCGTCATAGGGAGTACGACGGAGCCTAGCACGATCTACCATCCCGTATGACTTCCCTGTCTCTGGACTGGACCGGCGATCTCACTTTCAAGAGCAGCGTCGGGAGTCCCGCGATCGAACTGCACAGCTCGACACCCGGCCTGACGTCGCCCACGCAGGCGCTGGCCTACGCGGTGATGGCCTGCATGGGGATGGACGTCGTGCACGTGCTGCAGAAGGCCCGGCACGAGCTCAAGGCGATGCACGTCCGGTTCGACGGCGAACGCATGGCCGATCACCCGAGGCGGTTCGTCGCGATGAAGGTCCACTTCGAGCTCACCGCGAACGTGACGCCGCACGTCGTCGAACGGGCGATTCAGCTGTCGAAAGACAAGTACTGCTCGGTGTGGAACACGCTTCGGCAAGACATCGAGCTGCGCACGACGTTTACAATCACGCCCGATACCAATCCCGAGCCGTGAGTCGCAAGCTCTACATCGACTGGCTGCGCGGCGTGGCCGTGCTCCTGATGATCAACTGGCACGTCGTCGACGCCTGGACGCGCGACGACGCGCGCAGTGTGTCGCTGTTTGTTCCCATCACGTACCTGGCGGGCTGGGCTGCGCCGTTGTTCCTGTTCCTGGCTGGGGTTGCGGTGGCGCTTGCGGGGGCGGCGAAGGTCTCAAAGGGAGCCACCCGCGCGGCCGCGGCGCGGGCGCTGATGATCCGCGGGTGGCAGGTGTTTGCGATCGCGCACCTGTTTCGGCTGCAGTCGTTTCTCCTGAACCCCGGCGCGACGTGGGAATCGCTGCTCAAGCCCGACGTTCTCAACATTCTCGGCCTCGGCATCGTGGTGTCGGCGTGGTGCTGGAAGCACGCGACGTCGCCACGCGCGGAGGCACTCTGGCTCATTGCACCGGCAGCCGCGGCCGTGTTGCTCACGGCGCCGTCACGCGCGTGGCAATGGCCGTCACTTCTGCATCCGCGGCTCGAGGCGTACATCCGCCCGGTCGGCGACCAGGGCGTGTTCACGCTGTTCCCGACGATCGCGTTCGTGATCGCGGGCACGTACGTCGGTGCGCTGCTCGCGCGCGCGCCGCGCGCCACGCGCCGCTTGGGCCTCGATGACGATTCGTATCGTCACGGGGCGCTTGCGCTCGCGGGCGTGACGCTCGTGGCGATTTCTGAGATTGGTGTGCGGTTGCCACGCGTGGCGCCATCGGCCTGGATCGAGCCGGCATGGTTCGTCGTCGGCCGCACCGGCGCGATGATCCTCACGCTTGTCGGGTCATGGATCCTGATGCGTCACGCCGACCCGAGCCGATGGCGCCCGCTCGTCGTGTTCGGCAGGACGTCGCTGTTCGTGTACTGGGTTCACGTCGAGCTGGCGTACGGCGTGTTCAGCTATCCGTTGCATCACGCTCTGTCGTTGACGCAATCGCTGGTCGCGTACGTGATCTTCACCGTCGTCATGTTCGGGGCCGCGACGCTTTGGCTGAACCGCCGCAAGGGTCCACTGATCCCGCCCCACATGGCGGCCGCCAGGTTGCGGCAGCCCGTGAACCCGTGACGGGCTGAGCCCGTCAATCTGTGACGCTGGCGGCGTCACGCTCGTGGCGCAACTGGCCGGCGACGTACGTCGCGCGGATCGCGCGGTCGTCGCCCAGTACCAGTTGGATGAACAGCGCTTCCTCGAGATCGCGGCAGTACTTCATCCGGTAATCGATGATGGGCGTCGAGTGCAGGTCGAGCACGATGAGGTCGGCTTCGTATCCCGGAGCGATCGATCCGATCATGTCATCCAGATACAACGCATGCGCGCCGCCGCGAGTCGCCAGATAGAACGCGTGCAGCGAACTCAGGCTATACCCGTTGAGCTGGGCAACCTTGTAGGCTTCGTTCATGGTCACCAGCTGCGAGAAGCTGGTGCCGGCGCCGAGGTCAGTTCCGAGGCCCACGCGAATGGGCCGCGTCCGCTGCTTCGCCGCCTGCATCTTGAACAGGCCGCTGCCGAGGAAGAGATTCGACGTCGGACAGTGCGCGATCGCCGCGCCCCTGTCGTGGCATCGCTCGAAATCACTTTCGTCGAACCACACGGCGTGGCCGTACACGGCGCGCGGGCCCAGCTGACCGTAGTGGTCGTACACCTCGAGATAGCTCTTCCGATCCGGATACAGCGCTTTGACCCACGCGACCTCCTCCCGGTTTTCGCACACGTGAGACTGCAGGTACGTTCCCGGATGTTCCTTCCAGAGCGCCCCGGCTATCTCCATCTGTTCAGGGGTGCTCGTCGCCGCAAATCGTGGCGTGACGGCGTAAAGCTGCCGCCCCTTGCCGTGCCAGCGTTGGATCAGCCGCCTCGAGTCTTCGTAGCCGTGCTTCGCCGAATCGCGGAGCGACCCGGGCGCGTTGCGATCCATGAGGACCTTGCCGGCGATCATCCGCGTATTCAGTCGATCGGATTCCTCGAAGAACGCGTCAACCGATTGAGGAAAGACCGTGCAATACACAGCCGCCGTCGTCGTGCCGGCGCGGAGCAGCTCCGCGAGAAAGATCTTCGCGACCTCGCTGGCGTGATTGCGATCGGCGAACTGCTGTTCCGCGACGAACGTGTAGGTGTCGAGCCAGTCAAGGAGTTGTTTCGCCGGCGCGCCGATGATCTGCGTCTGCGGGTAGTGAGTGTGGGTGTCGACAAAGCCGGGAAGGATCAGCGAGTCGTTGCCCAAGCGCGTGACCGCGGTGTCGTGCGGCAATGCGTCACGTGTGGTGTCGTACGGGCCAAAGGCGGTGATGGTGCCGTTGTCGATGACGATGAGCGCGTCCGTCTCATGGCGGACTGCCCGTTCCTTGCCGACGAGAAACGGATCACCCGTGAACGTCAGGGCGGGACCACGAAGCGCCGTGATGGCAGCGTGCCGGCTCGTCACCGCACCCAGATGAACACGATCGTCGCCCGTAAGTCCATGAATTCGAGGATCTTGGCCACGCAAGTCCGCCGGGCCATCCGGTCCGTAGTAGCGTTGTAGCGGCCTTGGGACCGCAGGACTCCGTGTTTCGCACCGTGGCCGCCGATGCCGATGTCGCTCTGGTTCGTGCCATTGCCTCGGGCTCGTCCGAGGCATTGGGACGGCTGTACGACCGGCACGCCGGCATCGTGTACGGCCTGGCTCGCCGGATCCTCGCGCGACTCGAGGATGCCGAAGAGGTCGTGCAGGACGTCTTCGCGCAGGTCTGGCGTGATGCCGCCCGCTACGAACGATCGCGCGCGAGCGTCAGCGGCTGGATCGTCATGCTGACACGCACGCGGGCGATCGATCGGCTGCGCGCCCGGCGGGCGCGGCCCGACGTGGACGCGGCGGTCGATCCCGACGCCGCGCCGCCGATGGTGTCCGTGTTCCGCGATCCCGAGGAGGTCACGATTGCTGCCGACGACGTGCGGCAGGTGAGAACCGCGCTGGACACACTGCCGGAAGCCCAGCGCACGCTCGTCGATCTCGCGTACTACCAGGGGCTCACGCACACCGAGATCGCAGAGCAGACGGGCGTGCCGCTCGGCACCGTCAAGACGCGGCTGCGCGCCGCGATGGCTACGCTCAGGAGTGCTTTGTCGTCATGACACCGCCCGCTGATCGCGATCGTGTGATGGTGCACGACGAGGCCGTGGAACTCGTGTCGGCGTACGCGCTCGGGGTGCTCGATCGCGACGAGCGTGTGCCGTTCGAGGCGCACCTCGCGACGTGCTGGATCTGCACACGCGAGCTCGCCGAGTTCCGGCGCGTGACGGCCGCCATCGCGCTGGGGGAGACGCACGTGGCGCCGCCCGACGAACTCAGGGCGCGCGTGATGACCGCTGCGATGGGTGCTGCAGCTTCGCAGCCGACCGTGGTTGCGGCCGTCCCAGCGGCTGAGCCTGCGCCTGCATCACCCGCTGAGCCTGCGCCCGCATCACCCGTTGAGCCTGTGGTCACATCAACCGCAGGGCCTGCGCCCGTGCGGCACGACAGGCGGGCGTTTCCGGCCTGGCTGGCCATCGCCGCATCGCTCGCGGCCGCCGCTGGACTCGGCATGTATGCGCTGAGAGTGCGATCGGAATTGAACGACATGCGGCGGACGCTCTCGGAGTACTCGTCGCGCGTGGACTCGCTGCGCGATCAACTCGCGGCGGCGCGGCTCGATGCGGCACGGCTCGTCAATACGATCAGCGTGATGGGCGCGCCCGATGTCATCAAGGTCTCGCTCACGGGCAAGGACGAGGCGGCGGCCGCCACCGGCCGCGCGTATCTCAGCGTCTCGCGCGGCCTGATTTTCGAGACCGAGAAGCTGCCGGCCCTGCCGGCCGGGAAAATCTATCAGCTGTGGGTGATTCCCGCAGGCCAGGCGCCCGTGAGCGCCGGCGTGTTCAACGTCAACCCCGCGGGCGTCGTCTCGCTCGCGCTGCGGATCCCGCCCACGGTTGGAGACGCGCAAGTCGTCGCGGTCACCGTCGAGAACGGTCCGAACGGCAACGCGCAACCGACGAGTCAGCCGATCCTGGTCGGGCAAGTCGGGCACTGACGCGGTTGTACCGCGTCAAAAGCTTTCCACCACGTAGGGCACGTCGGGCACGTTGAACTTTGGGGGAAAGACTGTGTCGCGATTGCGCGTCGTGCCCCTTCGTGCCCTCCGTGTTACCGAGCGTCATTCCAATTCAGAATGGCGTTGAACACCATGTTGAACTCGCCGTGGTTCTGCCAGCGGTAGATCGGGTTGTTCGCGAACATGATCACCCGGCCCTTGCCGCGATACGCCTCGGGAACATCGACCACGAACGCGCGCTGGCGGAGCGCGTCGGCGCCCACCATGAGACCGCTCAGCACGGACGCGTCGCCGCCGACGAACCGCGCGACGATGTTGTTCTGATCGGCCGTCCCGACGCGGAACACCGTCTGCTGTGACGCGTACTTGATGGGCACGATCGCGTTCGCGTAACCGTAGAACACCGGCGAGTCCGTCTTGACGACCTCGGCCTGCACCAGCGGTTTCTGCGCGTTCACGCCCGAGATGTTCTCCGTGTCGATCGTGTGCGCAAAGCCAAAGTCAATCGGGAAGCGGACGGCGCTGTCGGCGGCGATGAGCGTGCCGCCGGCTTCGAGGAACTTCGCGAAGGCGTCCGCGCCTTCCTGGCCGAACCCGCCGGTCGTGTCCTGCGACTCGCCGTACATGCCGAGGAACTTGTACTTGTCGCTCTTCACGTACGGACTCGGACGCGCAGCTGCCGGCGCCATTACCTGCGTACGGCCGATGTTCTGTGCCGCCATCAGGATCACGTCGTAGTCCGCTTTCAGATTCCCCTTCTTCACGCGTTCCTTGTAAATCAGATCGAACGGGATCCCGAACTGATCGAACGCGTGCCGGTACCAGCCGAGTTCCTGCGTGCCGGTCCACTGCGAGTAGATGGCCACGCGCGGCACGTCGGCGTCATGCGTCGCCACCGCCGGTGCCGTCGCCGTTGTGGCAGCCGTGAGTCCGAACTGTTCTACAGCTGCGCGGATCTCGGGCGTCACCGGGCCCGAGAGGATGAACGACCCTGCGGGGAATTCCGTGGCGTCGATCGTGAAGCTCTTCTCGGCGATCTTCATCGGCACGTTCCGCAGCTTGTAGCGGAACGTGATCATGTTGTTCGAGCCATAGTGCGCCACGGCCGTGGTGCCCGTCGCCGGTGCATTGCCGGTGAGCTTGCCCTTCACGTCGGGCATCTTGATGAGCGGCGCCGCGACATCGAGGACGGCCTTGTCGCGGATTTCCTTCACGTCCACGTTGAAGGCATAGCCCATCGTCCAGCCGCTGTCGTCGTAGGTGCGCAGCGCCGGATCCGGATAGTCCTGCTTTTCGAGCAGGTTCTTCGCGAGCCTCCAGTACGGCTGGCCGCCCTTGATCACGTACGCACCCGGCTGATACGTCGTCTCGCCAATGGTGAACGACGTTGACGTCTGACCAACCTCGATGCCCTGAACGCGCAGGATGCGCACGAGTTCTGCCGGCTTCGTCATGTCCTTCTGCAGCGGAATCACGTACCCGAAGGGCGCACTGTTCTTGCCTTGTTCGATCGAGTTCTTCGTCTTGACGTAGAAGTTCTCGAGCACGAGGTTCGGTACCATCGAGGCGAATTGCAGGCCGGAGAGGACGCCCGTTTCCATGTAGTTCGTGTTGTCGCGGCGCGTGAAGTTCGCCGGCATGCCGGCCGGCACGGGGATGCCGCGGTACCACTCGCGATCCTGTCCGCCGCCTCGCCCGGTCGGGACGCCGCCGCCCCGGCCACCGCCGCCAGCAGCCGCGCCACCGCCCGCCGCCGCCCCGGCCGGCGTCGCCGCACCGGCACCGCGTCCGAACGGCGCGCCGGCGCCACGCCCAGCGCCGGCACCTTGCGCGGGCGCGTTCTCGCCGCCGGTCGTACCACCGGCGGCCGTAGGAGGCGCGTTGCCGGCGCGTCCGCCGCCCCGACCACCGCCGCCTCGGCCGGCGCCCGCGGCACCCGCGGCGCCTGCGCCACCGCGGCCGGGCGCGGCGGCCGCCGGTGCCGCATCACGACCGGACTGCGTCTCGTACATGCGCATCATGCCGTTGTGGTTGTAGGCGACCGAACCCAAGTAACCCGGCGACCATCCGTCCATGAACGCGTGCGTGTACACGCCGGGCATACCCCACTTCGAAAACTGCGCCATCTCGAAGCTCGAGAACAGCGGCAGTTCCGAAAAGAGAATCGGATCGAGATTCGGATTCTGCGGCGGTCCGCCACTGTAGGTGTAGAGCAGCGTTTGCGATTCGTGAAGGTCGTGCATGATCGGCGGGTGCGCGGTGTAATACCAATCCACGATCGCCTTCATGGATACCTGCGAGAGGTTAATGTCGCGATTGTTGTCGTGGTAAACGTACTTGCCCCAGTACGGCAGCGTGCACCCGCCTCCGCCGCCGCCAAATCCGGCGGCTACGGCGGGCAGGCCCGCAGCGCCGCCGCCACCCGCAGCAGCGTTCGGAGCGCCGCCGCCACTCGCAGCAGCGCCCGCAGCACCGCCGCCACCCGCAGCAGCGTTCGCAGCGCCGCCAGCCCCAGCAGCGCCGCCAGCCGCAGCGTTGGGCGAAGTCGGTGCGGAGGCCGCAAGTTCCTGCTGCATTTCCTGTGAGCAGTAGAACTGATCGACGTTGCGATCGCGTCCGTCGGCGTCGGCGACCGGCGTCACCGAGACGTACACGTTGTCTCGAATCTGCGAGATCAGCGGCGACGTTTCGGTCGCGAGTCGATACACCAGTTCCATCAGCATCTCCGACGGGCCGGTCTCGCTGCTGTGCAGTCCGCCCATCAGGTGATAGTGCGGTTTCGTCGTGCTGATGAGCTGCCGGATGGCAATGTCGGGAAGATTTCTCGGATCCGCCAGCTTGGCGAGGTTGTCGCGATTCTGCTGCAGGCTGCGGATGTTCGTATCCGACGAGACCCAGACGACGACGAGTTCGCGGCCCTCGTCGGACTTGCCGATGGTCTCGACCTTGACGCGCGGTGTGGCCGCGGCCAGCGCGCGGTAATACTTCACGATGTCCGCGTAGTACGTGAGTTTTCTCGGCGCGCCGACGTGATAGCCGAGGATGTCCTTGGGGCTCGGAATGCCGGCGACCTTCGGCAGGTGATCGACCAGCGGGCTGCCGTAGCGCGCTTCACCGGTCCACTCACCGTATGACTTCGCGAAATCTTCGTCCTGAATCTGCTTGGGGTCACGCGTCTCGGTGACCCACTGTTGCGCAGGAAGGGGCGCCAGGGCGCCCAGGACGACCCCTGCCAGCCCGACGATCATCGGCAGAATCCGGCGCGAAGTGCCGTGTGCTCGCATCACCTAACTCCTTGACTATAAATCACTTATGGTCAACTTGAGACGAGGGCCTGAGGGCGGTCACTCGCCGAGCGGCGGACGTGGGAGGCTTGAGATTGTGTAGCGCTGGCACATAGAATCGCGTCGCTATGATCAGCGTCGCCGCGCTCCGGATGCAGCAATTTGGCGTGCAATTCTATCAGGCTTCCCTCACCGCAAAAGATATCGACAAGCTCGTCCGGTTCGAGGTGCTGAGCTACGGCGAGCAGGGAGCCGCGCCAGGCGTTCGAGGCACCGCGAACCAGTCGAAGGTGCGCTGGGACCTCCTCGAGCGCCGCATCGCATCGAGCGAAAAGGCGTACCAGCGCCAGATCATCCGCAAGAAAATCGACGAGCTCGTCTCTTACTACGAGCAGTGCCGCCAGGCGCGCGACCTGCCGTCGATTGCCGGGGCGGTCATCATCTCGTGCGACGAGCCGCTGAAGTTCGAACCGATCGAGGACGGCTCGCCGCTGGGAACGCTGAAAGTCCCTGAGCGCGAAGGCGTGCTGCGCGCCATCGACGGTCAACATCGCCTTTTGGCATTGCACGCGGCGATGGAGCAGTTCGACGTCGAGAACTTCACCGTGCCTGCGGTGATCTTCGATCGGCTGCCCGAAGATCACGTCGTGCAGATGTTCGTCACGATCAACGCGAAACACACACGCCTCAACGCGTCGCACCTCGTGTCGTTGTCCGGTCGTCAGCTCTATCGCGACGAGAATCTCGCGGCGGCGCACGACGTTGTGCGCGCGTTGAGCGAGCGCGAGGACTCGCCGTTACACGGCGAGATCAAACTCCTGGGCGTCGGCCACGGAAAAGTGGCGCAGGCGCCGCTCGCACAGGAATTGAAGAAGCTCTTCTCGACGGATGCCTTCGGCGCGGGACGCAAGGGCGATGAGTTTCGCGAAGAGGCGAAGCGGTTTTTCGTGAATTATTTCCGGCAGGTGTCGGTGGTCTTTGGGGCCGCGTGGAACGGTCGCAAGTACAGCATCCGCACCGCGCCCGCGCTGCGCGCGTTCATTCGTGTGGCGCCCGACATCGTGCGGCACCTCGATCAGCAGCACGCGGACCGCGCCGACTTCCGTGCGATCGGACGCGTCATCGCGCCGTGGGGCCGCCGCATCGGCGACCTTCGGTTCGAGACCGATGGCGCGTGGAAGCGCTCGGGATCAACTGTGGATCAGCTTGCCAAAGAACTCCGGCTGGCGCTCCAGTACCCCGAAGGCGCGATGGTGTGAATGACGGGAAAACAGCGCGACGATAGTAGAAGAGGGGCGTCGAGGTTGTGATGTAAAGTCCATGTTGTCAGCCCGATGACGCTAAAGTCCGTCCAGCATTTATCGCGGGCGAGTTTGTAACTACTACCACACAAGAGATATTTCTCCACACAGTTCTGTCCAGCGGCTGTCAGAATCGTTCGGCAGTTGCACGATTCTGCATCGGCACGCTGCTTGCGTAGAATGGAGCCAGCGGGTAGCCTGAATTTGCGGCAAGTGCCGTAAAGAGCTGGGGAGCCAGGTTGTCCGCAAAGGCCCGTTCACGCGGGCCTTTTTTTCTTGTACGGCCCATTCCAGGCCGCAGATCCCGCCAGAATCAGCCCCGCAATCGCGCTGTTCGACCACGACCGGACGAGGGCAAAGCCGTGGGTGCCCACCGTCAGCGGTGACAATCCCGTAATCAGAACGGCGCCGGTCCAAAACGGCAGGAACGCCCCGGCGGAGTAGCACGCCTGCAGCGCTGGGAACATCAGCACCCAGTAGTGGTCCCACGCGATTGGCGAGGCCAGGACGGCGGCTGCCAGCGACGGGGCCATTGCCAGCCGTTGCCCGGCCGGCCCGTCGGCGGGCCGCGACCGGGTGCCCCACCAGACCAGCAACACCGTGACGATCGCCGAGACAGCGAAGGCCATGTGCGCAGTCGAGGGTTCCAGCCCCAGGCGGAGCCAGAACGCCAGCAACGACTGGTTCTGTGGTCTCGACGGCCACTCGCCGGTGTGGCCAATCGCCGTCCACGCCCGCAGCGTTTCCATCGCCCCTGAGGGCCCGTAGAACAACATCGGGCTCAATGTGAGCGCGGCGGAGACGACGAGGGCCGTCGCGGCGGCGCGCCACGCGCGCACCACCACAAAATAACCAATCAACAGCGCGGGGAAGGCCTTCAGGGCGGCGGCAATCCCGACGCAGATGCCAGCGGTCGTGTCTTGTCGCTTCGCGAGCGCGAGCGCGCCGAAACCGGTCAGCGCCAGCAGAACCGGATTCATGTTCTGGTGTTCGAAGTTCGTTTCCGCGGGCAGGGCGATCGCGAGCGCCGGCCAGATCACGGCAGGGGACGACCACAGCGCGGCCCACGACATCGTTCTCCGCGACACGTCCACACGCGACCAGGCGACGATCCCGAAAGCAAGTGCGGAAAGACCGATGGCGTACCAGAGCACGCGAGCGGCCACCGCACTCACCGACGCGAGTGCGGCGAACGGCACGAAGAATACGCCCTGAAATGGTGGACCGAGGACCCCGCCGCCGGGCCAGCTGCCTTCGTAGAGCGGCTGCGCGTACCGCACACGGTCGCCCGCCTGCAGGAACACCTCGAAGTCGCCGCCCTTGTGCAGCGCGTTGTTCAGGTTGATCGCGGCGAAGACCACCGCCGCAGCGATCAGGATTTTCGAGGCCGCAGCGCGCATGACCACTGGGAAGGTTCAGACCTCCGGACGCCGGCTATCTTAGAATCCCCGCGTGTCGCTTCGCGTCGGCGTCGATACCGGAGGCACCTTCACCGACTTCGTGTGCGCCGGCCCGCGCGGCCTCGTCGTGCACAAGCTGCGAACGACGCCTGACGATCCGGCCCGGGCCATCCTGGCCGGCCTCGCGGACCTCACCGGCGCCGACGAAGCCGACGTCGTTCACGGTTCGACCGTCGCGACGAATGCCGTGCTCGAGCGCAAAGGCGCGCGGGTTGGACTGCTCGTCACTGCTGGCTTCGAAGACGTCGTCCGCATCGGGCGCCAGACGCGGTCTGAACTCTACAACTTCTTCGTGCCGTTGCCGCGCCCGCTGGTGGATCCCGCGCGTACGGTCGGCGTCATCGAGCGGCTGGACGCCTCGGGCCGGACGTTGACGCCGGTCGATGTGGGTTCGGTTGAACGCGCGGCGGCTGCGCTCGCGGGAGCGGGCGCCGAGATTGTCGCGGTCTGCTTCCTCCACTCGTACGCAAACCCCGCGCACGAGCGCGCGGTGGCGGCGCAGCTTTCGCGAGCGGGCTTGAGGGCGTGCACCTCACACGACGTGCTGCCGGAATATCGCGAGTTCGAGCGATGGAGCACGACGATCGTGAATGCGTACGTCACGCCGGTCGTCGATCGTTATCTGGCGCGGCTCGAAGCGTCCATTGGATCGAGGCGACTGGCGGTC
>Ga0111538_10004493_pt1 | contig 19350 bp, 12 predicted proteins | sample SoiMethybrSBSTD1_FD_79669 | JGI IMG/M metagenome (GOLD analysis project Ga0111538, IMG submission 79669) | Bulk soil microbial communities from a Populus tree surrounding site in Tennessee, USA - Soil MetaG P. TD hybrid SBSTD1 (version 2)... | ecosystem: Environmental > Terrestrial > Soil >...
ACAAAGGATTCAATGAAGATGAGAGGTCCATCAATGAGGGCATTGGTTCCCCTTCCTGATTCTTGCATTCCTGCCTGTCGGCAGGTTAGTCACACAGCGGGAGGGAGGTCGAAGAGCCAGCAAAGCTTTTGGGGATCATTTTTGGAGTGGAACCGGGGCACAGCGGTTTTGCACTTGTAACTCATCACTCGTCACCGCTTTTATGACCTCTGACCGTTGGGCAGAAATCAATAGGGTCTTGGACGCGGCCCTAGGGCTCGCGGAGGCCGGGCAGCTGGTCTTTCTCCGAGAAGCCTGCAAGGGAGATGGAGAGCTGCGCTCCGAGGTCGAATCGCTGCTTGCGTGGCACAACCCGGCCCAGCAGTTCCTCAGCCAGCCGGCCTTCGAGCTGATAGCCGAAGAACTAGCTGGGGAGCGTCCGTCAATGCTCGGACAGCAGTATGGCCCTTACCACATTTTGAGTGTACTGGGTGTGGGCGGGATGGGCGAGGTTTACAAGGCTAGAGACACGCGGCTGAATCGCACCGTAGCTATCAAGGTGTTGCCCAAACACCTATCTGAGCGAACTGATCTGCGCCGGCGGCTGGAGCGGGAGGCGCGCGCTATTGCCAGTCTGGATCACCCGCATATATGCGCCTTGTATGACATTGGCCAGGAGCGGGGCGTTAGTTTCCTGGTATTGCAGTACCTCGAAGGAGAAACTCTATCGCAACGGCTGAAGTATGGAGTGCTGCCGACAGAGCATGTAATGCGCTATGCCATAGAGATTACTGAGGCTCTGACTCAGGCGCACCGGAAGGGAGTGGTTCATCGGGACCTCAAGCCGAGCAATATTATCCTGACCGAAACAGGAGCAAAGCTGATCGACTTTGGCTTGGCCAAACGGCAAGTTATGCCTCCGTTCTCAGGAGGCATAACAGTAGGTCACATGGCGGCCAAGACGGAGAGCATCACGGAAGAAGGCATGCTTCTCGGGACGCTCGAATACATGGCTCCGGAGCAACTCGAAGGCAGTGAAGTCGATCCGCGCACCGACCTTTTCGCTTTGGGAGTGGTCGTTTACGAAATGGCCACGGGTCAGAGAGCCTTTCAAGCACAGAGCAAGGCTGGCCTGATTGCGGCGATTCTTACCGCTCATCCTCCACCAATCACGACCTTCCAACCTCAGATGCCACCAGAACTGGAACAAGTCGTCCAAAAGTGTTTGAAGAAGTCCCCGCAGGAACGATGGCAGAAGGCGAGTGACTTGGCCCTGGAGCTTAAGAGGATTGCTCGAACAGTACCGGTGGAAGAGAATTTCCTTGACCCAAGAGTGGATCGGTTGAGGCGAAGGTCTGACTCGCGTCCCGACCGCCCCGCTCTGCCACGCATTCCAGACAGAAAAGTGAGCAGACTTGGTACGCCCACACCAGAAGTGAGAACCGTTCGTCCCCACAAGCCACAAGCACGAAGCGTTTAGCCATTGATTGACGGTCACGAAGGCTCAAGCGACCTTTCTCTGCTGCACGCGTCCCTTGCTTCTGGACCTGGCATCTGTTGCTTTGTCTCAAAGCTGGTCTGGGTGGGACACAGAAATGGTCCGCCGTCGTAAATTGCAAAGTATCATTCTGACGTAACGTCGTGTAACCTAGCGGAGCGTGGTGTCTCAGTCGCTTCCACGTTCTCAGCACGAGACAAGCCCGATGAGTCTTCCGGGCGAACCAAACCACTCAGAATGTGAGAATTCAGAAACGAGGGACCCAAGATGGCGAAAACTTCTAGACCGACCGCACAAAAACGTGCAAAGGAACGCGCGCGCCAGGAGAAACAGCAACAGAAGGAAGCGCGGCGCTTAGAATCCAAAGAACGCAAGGCAAGCGGCGGATTGAAAAGCGGAGAGGAAGACGCAGATATTGCGGGAATCCGTCCAGGCCCGCAGCCGTTGCCTGCAGAGTGGGGCCCAATGTCGGAAATCGACGAAGAGAAGAGCTAGATCATTACCCTTCGCTGATCGAAGTACCGAAGCAGCATTTCCTCAGGTCTGTTCCTTCTGATAGAGCCATTTTTGAGTCGCAGGATCGTCGCACTCGGGAATCTTGTGCCTTGGATGTCCGATGCACAGATGGGCCAAGGTCCCCATGAGCCTTGATCCTCGATCTCCTGTATTGTCCAAATGAAACGGGAATCTATGCCAGCAAGATATCTGCTAAACGGTAAGGAGATGAGTCTGACGGAAATCGTCAAATTGGCGCAACGGTGTGGCTACCGCGGACCCATCCGAGTGGTGAGTTCGCAGATGAAAGCAGTGCTCAAGAAGCAGGGCTATGAATTGACGAAGAAGTGAACGTCTGGCCCTGTTCGAATGTTGGGGTCTTTTGCTGGAATCTTCTGTGGCCGTCAGCATCGGGTTGGACTATGCCCGGTGTCCCTTGAAGTTTTCTTGTGGAACCATCATCTCTCCCGCGCTCAGCCGCCTTCCCTATAAGCTAAACCAAAACCCATTTCAAACCCCAAAAGCTGTTTTGGGAAGCCAGACCGCGGGTGTACTATTAGCTCGTTGCCCCAGTAGCATCGGGGTATTTGACGTCTTCAGTTGGAACAGGGCGGACGTATCGGCAGAAGTCAGCCCGCGCAACTCTCCATGATTCTTCCCATCATCAAATACGGGGACCCGCTTCTTCAGAAGGTCTGCGAACCGGTGACGGTCTTTGACAAGGCCCTGGAGACCCTCGCTAAGAACATGGCGGAGACGATGTACGCTGCTCCTGGTGTTGGGCTGGCCGCTTCACAAGTGGGTATCCTCAAGCGACTGATTGTCGTTGACGTGACGGCCGGCGAGAAGCAGGGGCAGTTGATCACGCTGGTGAATCCGGAGATCATCAACAAAGAAGGCGAGCAGTACGAAGAAGAGGGTTGCCTGAGTATTCCGAACTTCACCGGCAGGGTGCGGCGCCCCTATCGAGTGATCATCTCCGGCAAGGATCTGCAGGGCCGCGAAAAAATTATCGAAGGCGAGGCCCTGCTGTCCCGCGTGTTCGCACACGAAGTGGATCATCTGAACGGAGTCCTTTTCATCGACCATCTGGGCGCGATCAAACGCGACATCATCAAGCGCAAGATTCGGAAGAAGGTTCGCGCTGGAGAGTGGTGATGCGCTTGGTTTTCATGGGAACCCCGGCATTTGCAGTGCCCACCCTGAAAGCTGTGCTGTCCAGTCACCACATCGTGTGCGCCGTCTTCACCCAGCCCGACAAACCATCCGGACGCGGTGAAAAGCTGTCTGTCCCGCCCGTCAAGCAACTGGCGCTGGAAAACGGTGTTTCAATCTATCAACCAGACAAACTGAAATTGGCGGAGTGGCAGCCCGTTTTCGCTGCGCTGAAGGCTGACGCCTACGTGGTGGTGGCCTACGGAAAGATTCTGCCGGAGTGGTTGCTGGATCTTCCCCGCCTGGGTGCCTACAACGTACACGCGTCTCTCCTGCCGAAGTACCGCGGGGCGGCCCCCATTCATTGGGCCATTGCGAATGGCGAGACCAGGACAGGAATCACAACGATGAAACTGGATGCAGGGATGGACACGGGAGACATGCTGCTCCAAAAGGAGATCAGTATCGAAGCGCAAGACACATGTGCTTCGATTCACGACCAGCTGGCCGCACTTGGGGCAGAGTTGATGTTGAGGACGCTCGAAGACCTCGAAAAGGGGACGGCGACGACCATTCCCCAGGATCCCGCGCTGGCGACCTATGCGCCCATGTTGAAAAAATCCGACGGTCTCCTGGACTGGAGCCAGCCTGCCGCCTCCCTTCACAATCGCATTCGTGCGTTCAACCCCTGGCCCGGAACCTACACCCAACTGCACGGTCAGACGCTGCGCATCTGGAAGGCCCAGCCGGCTGATGTTTCGGGCGATTCACTGCCACCAGGAACCTTGCTGCACCACGGTTCCGGTGCAGCGATGGTTGCCTGCGGAACCGAATTCCTGAAGCTCGAAGAGGTCCAAATGGAAAACCGCAAGCGTACTTCGGCTCTCGATTTTCTCCACGGCATTCGCCTGGGAAAAGCCCACTCGATACTCCTGGGAACGTAAACGTGCCCGTTTCGCCTGCCCGCCTGGCTGCGTTCAGGATTCTCCTGCGAGTCCAGCGTGAGGACTCTTACGCCAGCGAACTGCTCCATTCCAGCCTGACTGATTCACTGCAAGAGAACGACCTGCGACTGGCGACTGAACTCGTGTTCGGGACGTTGCGCCAGCAGCGTCTGTTGGATTACCTGCTGGCCTCCTGCAGTGCCAAAGCCCTTGCCAAACTTGATGTTGAGGTCTTGGCCGCGCTCCGGCTCGGTGCGTACCAGATCCTCTTTCTGCAGCGGGTGCCGGAGCATGCTGCGGTCTATGAATCGGTGGAGTTGGTGAAGTCCGTCCGGCTCAAATCCGCGGCTGGGTTCGTCAACGCCGTTCTGAGGAAGGTGGCTGATCGCGACCTGGAAAAGACGCGGAAGGCATTCGACGAACCGACGGCTCCTGCTCTAAGCATTCGATACTCCCATCCGGAATGGCTGGTTGGGCGCTGGCTGACACGTTTTGGTCAGGAGAAGTCGATTCAACTCCTTGAACACAACAACCGCACACCCACGGTCTACTTCCGAATCGACTCGCCGGACCTTACTTACGAAGCACTGACTAGCGCATTGGCCGGCCAGTCTGTCCGTTTCATGACCCACGCATTGTCCGATGGGATCCTTGAACTCACCGAAGGCAATCTCCACCAAACCGATCTTTTCCGCGATCGGCGGATTGCGGTTCAGGACGCAGCTTCGCAGCTGATTCCGCATCTATTGGACCTCAAGCCCGGCGACGTGTGCCTGGACGTGTGTGCGGGCGTGGGTGGCAAGACCTCGCAGATTGCTCGCTTGAAAGGCACTCCGTCAGCTCTGGTCGCTCTGGATCTTCATTGGCACCGGCTTCAGGTTGCCCACCGTTTGCACTCTCATCATTGGAAGAATCTGCGCTGGGTTGCTTGCGACGCAACCCTGCCGCTTCCGTTCGTCAGGCAGTTTGACAAGATTTTGGTCGACGCGCCTTGTTCCGGCACTGGGACCTTGCAACGCCACCCGGAGATTCGCTGGCGGTTGCGACCCGAACAGATTCTGGAGTTTCCACTACTCCAACAGGCTCTGCTGGAAAGGGCCTTTCAACATCTTCAGGAAGGTGGAACCTTAGTCTACTCCACTTGCTCGCTGGAGCCCGAAGAGAACGAAGCAGTGGTACACTCCTTCCTGAAAGACCATCCGGATGCTTCCCTGGTGGTTCCTGAATCACCTTTAACTCAAGGACTGATTTCACCTGCCAGGTTCTTGAGGCTGTTTCCTCCGGAAGCGGAAACCGATGGTCTGTTCGCCGCCGTCATCCGGAAGAGGGATTCGACTAAATCCTGAAGGCCATCCAATCGTCAGCGTGCCTCGTCCGACAGTTGCACGGATCATGTTGACGCGATAAAGTGCTGCTGTTTATCTTCGCTTACTAGCTACCAAGGGGACCCATGAAGAGCGTTGAAGTCCTCGTCGTCGAAGACGAAGCTATCGTGGCGGCTGACCTGGCCGCTCAACTACGCCGGTTGCACTACAAAGTCCCTGCGGTCGTCTCGACGGGTGAGGAAGCCCTTGCGCTGGTGTCGAGAATGAATCCCGGTCTGGTGTTGATGGACATTAAGCTGGCTGGCGAAGTGGATGGAATTGAAGCTGCCCGCCGAATCCAGACTGAATTGGCTACCCCTGTAATCTATCTCTCAGCTCACTCCGACGAAGCAACTCTCGCCCGCGCCAAAACCACGGGTCCGTATGGCTATCTGGTCAAGCCCTTTGACTTGGCCGAGCTCCGCACTACGATTGAGGTAGCGCTTTACAAACACGAGGCAGACACAAGGCTGAAAGAAAGCGCGCAATGGTTTGCTACGACGCTCCGCGCCATTGGAGATGGAGTGATAACCACCGATAGTCATGGATCAGTCAGCTTTATGAATCCCGTGGCTGAATCGCTTACGGGTTGGAACGAGGCCGATGCCTTGGGAAAGAGCCTTGCAGAAGTCTTTCACACCATTGATGAGACCACGGGCGAACGTGTCGATCATCAAGAAGTTCATTGCCTTCATCATGGGAGCCCCACTCGCAGGCTGGTTGACTTGAGGCTTGTCGGGAAAAATGGGATACAGTCTACCGTTGAGGAAACGCTGGCTCCTTTGGTCAATACTCACGGAACACTCATGGGGTTAGTCCTGGTTTTTCGTGACACCAGTGAACGCAAGCGGGCAGAAGCAGCGCTGCGCACTGCATATGACGAAATGGAAATGCGAGTTCAGCAGCGCACAGAACAGCTCGCTCAGGCCAACTCTTCACTGCGAGAAGAGATCAGGCAACGCCAGAGACTGGAAAGATGTCTCTTGGGGGTTAGCGAGCAGGAACAGATTCGGATTGGTCAGGACTTGCACGATGGCCTCGGGCAGCGGCTAACAGGAATTGCATTCTTGAGTAAGGCCCTGGAAGATAAATTGGAACAGCAAGGATTGTCGGAGGCTGCCGACGCACGGAGGCAGACCGAACTGCTGAACGAGGTGATCTCGCAAACCAAAGAACTGGCTCGGGGGCTCCATCCTGTAGATGCAGCGCCAACCGGGCTAATGACCGCACTACGGCGATGGGCCGACCATATTACCAGCGTGTTCGGCCTGTCTTGCCGCTTTGAATGTCCTGAACCAGTCGGAATGATTGACGGTGGGCTGGCGACTCAGGTCTATCGAATCGCTCAGGAGGCAGCGCACAACGCCGTGAAGCATGCGCGCGCCACGCAAATGACGATTCGGCTCATATTGGAGGATGGACATCTCAAGCTTACAATTCACGACAATGGATCGGGCTTTTCACGGGACCTCAGTATCCTAGAGGGCATGGGACTGCAGATCATGCGTCATCGTGCGGAAGCCATTGGCGCTGCCCTTAGCATTCAATCATCCACGAAGGATGGGACGAGTGTGTCCTGTTCCATTCCGATCAATTCGGGGAACGCCATTACAGGGACCTCCACACAGGCATGAAATCTCAAGCTACTGCAGGACGCGACGCCAATAACCTCAATGCCCCGAAACGACGGGTTTTGATCGTGGATGATCATCCCCTAATGCGGCAGGGGCTCGCACAACTTGTCAATCAACAACCCGACTTGACGGTATGTGGTGAGGCCGAAGATGTTCCAGAAGCGCTACAAAAAACTAGCGATCTAAAACCAGATGTCGTGGTCGTGGATCTTTCTCTGAAGGGGTCGGATGGGATTGAATTGATCAGGAATCTCCGTTCTCGAAGCGCCCAGCTCCCCGTGTTGGTGCTTTCAATGCACGACGAGGCTCTCTATGCGGAGCGCGCTCTGAAGGCGGGCGCTTGGGGCTACATCATGAAGCAGGAAGCCACGAACCAGGTGCTTAGCGGCCTGCGTCGCGTGCTGTCCGGCGAGATTCATGTGAGTCATCGCGTAAGCTCGAAAATCGTCCAAGACATGGTAGGCGGCCCAGGTGCTTCTGAGCGTTCGCCCATCGAGCGCCTCAGCGATCGGGAGTTTGGTGTGTTTCGTAAGATCGGTGGCGGAGCAACGACCAAGGAGATTGCTGCGGAACTGTGCCTGAGCGTGAAGACGATCGAGGCCCACTGCGCTCATATCAAGAAGAAGTTGTTTCTCCACAGTCAGCGCGAACTCGTCCAACATGCCATCCAATGGGTCATGCAGAACGAACGCTGATTTCCCTCTCCCATAGGACAGCTGCGTTCATCGGACGCTCCGCATTCCCTCCATGTCTTTGTGACTGGCTCTGTGACGGCTATCAGCACGGATTACTTCGAGAGGCTGTTGGACGAGCATGGGAGTTTCCCTGATGCTCCATCCGGTTTTGTCTGATCGAAATATAGAGTTTTCCTGAATATCGAGCCGATCAGGCTGCGCCGATACTTGAGTCGGAGTTTCCCCTATGGCTCAGGTTGTGGGGGACCCACGAGATTACCTCGCGATTGAGTTAGTTCCTATTTCCTAAAAAGCAGTCTACTTCCCGTGTGAATGCAATGAATACCACCCAGAGTCTCACGAAAAAGGGCAGGAGTCCTCTTTCGAAGAACGGCAAGACTGTTCTTCCGAAGAACGGCAACCGTAATGCCATCCAACACAGAGACGATTCCGACGACGCCAGCCTCCTACTGGATGCCATGCTAGCCTTCAGGGACGGCGATTTCACGGCACGTGTGCCATCGAATTGGACGGGCGTTTACGGCAAAATCGCCGACGTCTTCAATGAAACCATCTATATGGCCCAACGGCTGGACGCGGAGACCGCTCGAGTCACCCGCGCCGTCGGCAAGGAGGGGAAGCTCAAACAAAGAATGTTCGTGTCCGGAGCCACTGGCTGCTGGGCCACCAACGTGGAGTCCATCAACACGCTCATCCATGATTTGGTTTGGCCTACTGCGGAAGTCACCCGCACAATCGGTGCCGTGGCCCGCGGGGACTTGGGCCAACCCATGGCCCTGGAAGTAGACGGCCGTCCGTTGGAGGGCGAGTTCCTGCGCAATGCCAAAATCGTCAACAAGATGATTGAGCAGCTGGGCGTCTTCACCTCAGAAGTGACGCGCGTGGCCCGTGAAGTGGGGACCGAAGGCAAGCTCGGCGGCCAAGCCCAAGTCAAAGGCGTGAGCGGTGTGTGGAAGGACTTGACCGAGAGTGTCAACCAGATGGCTGGGAACTTGACCGCCCAGGTTCGCAACATCGCCGATGTGACCATCGCTGTGGCCAACGGCGACCTCTCGAAGAAGATCACCGTCGACGTGCGCGGCGAGATTCTGCAATTGAAGGAAGCCATCAACGTGATGGTGGACCAACTCCGTTCGTTCGCCGCCGAAGTCACGCGTGTGGCCCGCGAGGTCGGCACCGAAGGCAAATTGGGCGGCCAGGCCGTCGTGCCTGGTGTCGCGGGTACATGGAAGGACTTGACCGACTCGGTCAACGCAATGGCGACCAACCTCACCGCTCAAGTGCGCAATATCGCGGGAGTGACCACGGCTGTGGCGCGCGGCGATCTCTCGCGCAAGATCACCGTGGACGTCAAAGGCGAGATTCTCGAACTGAAGAATACCATCAACACGATGGTGGACCAGCTGAATGCGTTTGCTTCCGAAGTCAGCCGCGTGGCACGCGAAGTCGGCACTGAAGGCAAGCTGGGCGGCCAGGCCGCCGTGCCTGGCGTGGCCGGGACTTGGAAGGACTTGACCGACAACGTCAACTCCATGGCCAGCAACCTCACTAACCAGGTCAGGAACATTGCCGAAGTCACCATTGCCGTGGCCAGCGGCGATCTCTCCCGAAAGATCACGGTGGACGTGCGCGGCGAGATTCTTCAACTCAAAGAAACTATCAACACAATGGTTGAGCAGCTGCGATCGTTTGCTTCGGAAGTGACACGCGTGGCCCGCGAAGTCGGCACCGAAGGCAAGCTGGGCGGTCAGGCGCTGGTACCCGGCGTGGCCGGGACTTGGAAGGACTTGACCGACAACGTCAACTCCATGGCCAGCAACCTCACCAACCAAGTCCGAAACATCGCCGAGGTGACCACGGCCGTGGCGCGTGGCGATCTTTCCCGCAAAATCATGGTGGACGTCAAAGGCGAGATTCTCGAACTGAAGAACACCATCAATACGATGGTAGACCAATTGAATGGCTTCGCCGCTGAAGTGACGCGCGTGGCCCGTGAGGTTGGTACCGAAGGAAAACTAGGCGGACAGGCCGTCGTGCCAGGCGTGGCCGGGACTTGGAAGGACTTGACCGACAACGTCAACTCCATGGCCAGTAACCTCACCAATCAGGTCCGGAACATTGCAGACGTCGCCACGGCCATTGCTACGGGTGATCTTTCGCGAAAGATCACCGTGGACGTGCGCGGTGAAATTCTTCAGCTCAAAGAAACCATCAACACGATGGTGGACCAGTTGAACGGATTCGCCTCTGAAGTGAGCCGTGTGGCTCGCGAAGTTGGGACCGAAGGCAAGCTGGGCGGACAGGCTGAAGTCCAAGGTGTGGCCGGCACGTGGAAAGATTTGACGGACAACGTGAATTCCATGGCCAACAATCTTACGGCCCAGGTTCGTAACATTGCCGAAGTGACCATCGCTGTCGCCAATGGCGACCTCTCGAAGAAGATTACGGTGGACGTGCGCGGTGAGATCCTGGAATTGAAGGAAGCCATCAACGTGATGGTGGACCAGTTAAACGGGTTTGCCGCCGAAGTCACACGTGTGGCCCGTGAGGTTGGCACCGAAGGCAAGCTGGGCGGCCAGGCAGAAGTCCGAGGCGTGGCGGGCACCTGGAAGGACCTGACCGACAAAGTCAACTCCATGGCGAGCAACCTCACTTCGCAGGTGCGCAACATCGCAGAAGTGGCGACGGCTGTGGCGCGCGGCAATCTCTCAAGGAAAATCACCGTGGACGTCAAGGGTGAGATTCTCGAGCTGAAAAACACCATCAACACCATGGTGGACCAGCTGAACTCGTTTGCTTCCGAAGTCAGCCGTGTGGCCCGCGAGGTGGGCACGGACGGCAAGCTGGGCGGTCAAGCGGTGGTGCCCGGCGTCGCTGGCACCTGGAAGGACTTGACCGACAACGTCAACTCGATGGCCAGCAACCTCACCAACCAGGTCCGCAACATCGCCGAGGTCACGATCGCGGTCGCCAGCGGCGATCTCTCCCGAAAGATCACTGTGGACGTGCGCGGCGAAATTCTTCAGCTCAAAGAAACCATCAACACGATGGTTGAATAGCTCCGCTCGTTTGCCTCAGAAGTAACGCGTGTTGCCCGCGAAGTCGGCACCGAAGGCCGGCTGGGTGTGCAGGCCGTAGTGCCCGGTGTGGCCGGTACCTGGAAGGATTTGACCGATTCGGTCAATGCCATGGGCGCTAACCTGACCGCCCAGGTCCGTAACATCGCCGAAGTAACGACGGCGGTCGCCCGCGGCGACCTCTCGCGCAAAATTATGGTGGACGTGAAGGGCGAGATTCTCGAATTGAAGAACACGATCAACACGATGGTCGACCAGCTGAATGGCTTTGCCGCCGAGGTCACGCGTGTCGCTCGCGAGGTCGGCACCGAAGGCAAACTCGGTGGTCAGGCCCAAGTCCCTGGAGTGGCGGGCATCTGGAAGGAATTGACCGACAACGTCAACGTCATGGCGGCTAACCTCACCAACCAGGTGCGTAACATCGTCAAAGTCGTCACCGCCGTCGCTGACGGCAACTTGCGGCAAAAGTTGACGGTGGAAGCCAAAGGCGAAGTGGCGGCCCTGGCGGAAACGATTAACAACATGACCGACACTCTGGCTACGTTTGCCGAGCAGGTGACTAACGTCGCTCGTGAAGTAGGCGTGGAAGGCCGGCTCGGGGGCCAGGCCAACGTGCCTGGGGCGTCGGGGACGTGGAAGGATTTGACCGGTAACGTCAACCTGCTGGCCGCTAACTTGACCACACAAGTCCGCGCCATTGCTGAAGTGGCCACCGCTGTGACCAAGGGCGACTTGACTCGTTCCATCCAGGTCGAGACGCGTGGTGAGGTGGCCGAGCTAAAAGACAACATCAACACGATGATCGACAATTTGCGTGTTACGACCGAGCGCAACCAAGAACAGGACTGGCTCAAGACCAACGTGGCCAAGTTCACCGGTATGTTGCAGGGCCAGCGCGACCTGTTTACCGTGGGCCAAATGCTCTTGTCCGAGCTGGCTCCCTTGGTCAACGCACAGCACGGAACCATTTATCAAATGGAGAACTCCCGTGGCGAAATGCATCTGAAGCTGCTAGCCAGCTATGCACACACCCCACGCGAAAAGGAGACTGAGCGCTTCGCGGTCGGAGAAGGCCTGGTGGGCCAATGCGCGGCAGAAAAGCAGCGCATTCTCCTGAATGACCCTCCAAGCGACTACGTCCAGGTTCATTCGAGCCTGGGTCAAGCTTCACCGCGCAACATCGTCGTGCTCCCCGTGCTCTTCGAAGGACAGACCAAGGCAGTGATCGAACTTGCTTCCCTGCAGACATTCACGGCTACTCACCTGGCTTTCCTTGAGCAGTTGCCCCAAGGCATCGGCGTAGTGCTGAACACGATTGAGGCAACGATGCGTACTGAAGGGTTGCTCACGCAATCCCAGCAGCTGACCTCTGAACTTCAAACGCGCCAAACAGAGCTGCAACAAACCAACGAAGAGCTGGCACAGAAGGCTAAGCAGCTCGCAGAACAGAACGTCGAAGTCGAACGCAAGAACAATGAAGTGGAACAGGCCCGTCGTGCGCTGGAGGAAAAAGCGGCCGAGCTGGCCCTGACCTCGAAATACAAATCAGAGTTCCTGGCGAACATGTCGCACGAATTGCGCACCCCACTCAACAGCATTCTCATCCTCGGCCAGCAACTCGCAGTCAACGCCAGCAGCAATCTCACGGAGAAACAAGTGGAGTGGTCCAAGAACATTCACTCCGCTGGTTCGGAACTGCTGAACCTTATCAACGACATTCTCGACTTGTCCAAGATCGAGTCTGGTACCGTCACCGTGGAGGCCGAAGAAACCGCCTTTGCCGCTCTGCGTGACACGGTCGAGCGGAATTTCCGCCATGTGGCAGAGTCCAAGAGTCTCCCCTTCCACCTTGAGTTCGAGGCAGGCCTGCCGACTGCGTTCACGACGGACCCGAAGCGGCTGCATCAAATTCTGAAGAACCTGCTTTCCAACGCCTTCAAGTTCACCTCTCAGGGCCACGTGGCCATGCGAGTTGCGCTCACACCCGATGGGTGGAGCGTCGATCACCCGGTACTAAAGCGCGCGCCCGGCGTCGTTGCCTTCACCGTCAGTGACACCGGCATCGGTATTGCCCCAGAGAAACAGAGAATCATCTTCGAGGCCTTCCAACAGGCCGATGCCGGCACCAGCCGTAAATACGGCGGTACGGGACTTGGTTTGGCCATCAGCCGTGAACTGGCCACACTGCTGGGCGGCGAAATCCGCCTGGGCAGCGTCTTGGGCAAGGGCAGCACCTTTACGCTCTATCTGCCTCTGGCTTATACAGGCCCGGCCGCTGCGAGAATCACTGCTGCCACGGGTGGCGTGGTTGCGACTCCTTCATCAGCCGCACTGCCCGTGCTCCCGGTGACTCGTGAAGAAATCATCCCCGACGATCGTGAGAACATTCAGCCGGGCGACACGACCCTGCTCATCGTGGAGGACGACCCGCACTACGCCAGGGTGCTACTCGGCTTGGCGCGTGACAAAGGCTTCAAAGGCCTGGTAGCACAGCGCGGAAACGTCGCTCTCGCCTTGGCGCGTCAATTCCGGCCCACGGCCATCTCCTTGGATATTTTCCTGCCAGACATGCTGGGCTGGACGGTGCTCAACAATTTGAAGCTCGATCCCGCGACGCGACATATTCCAGTTCAGATCGTTACCCTCGAAGAAGAGCGACAGCACGGATTGGAGCATGGAGCCTTTGCTTATCTGGTTAAACCAACGACCACCGAGCGGTTGGAAGCCTCCCTGGATCGCCTCAAAGGCTTTACAGTCTCCCGCACAAAACGGCTACTTGTCGTGGAAGACAATGATACAGAGCGCGAGTCCGTGGTTGAGTTGTTGGGCCATTCGGATATTGAGATCACTGCTGTGGGCACGGGTGCGGAGGCATTAGAGGCCCTGCTTGATCGGACGTTCGACTGCGCAGTGCTCGACTTGAGGTTACCCGACATGACGGGCTTCGAGCTGCTTGACCAGATTCAAGCTCAACCCAGCCTGTGCGAACTGCCGGTGGTCGTATTCACTGGCAAGGAGCTGACCTCCGAGGAGGAATCGCAGCTTAAGCAGGTGGCTAAGAGCATCGTGCTGAAAGACGTCCAATCCCCTGAACGGCTGCTGGATGAAACGTCCCTCTTCCTGCATCGAGTAGTGACCGACTTGCCTCCAGCCAAGCAACAGATGCTTGAGCGGTTGCACCGTTCCAACGAAATGCTGCGGAGCCGCAAGGTGCTGGTCGTCGACGACGACGCCCGTAATATCTTCGCCCTCACAACGGTACTCGAGAACAATGACATGGAAGTGCTGAGTGCTACCAATGGACGCCATGCTATTGAGGCGATCCAGGGCACGCCGGATCTGAGTGCGGTCTTGATGGACATCATGATGCCGGAGATGGATGGTTACCAAACCATGCGTGAAATCCGTAAAGACCAGAGGTTTCGTGCTCTGCCGATCCTCGCCCTCACCGCCAAGGCTATGAAAGGGGACCGCGAGAAATGCCTGGAGGCCGGCGCTTCAGACTACATCGCCAAGCCAGTGAACACAGAGCAACTGTTGTCGCTGTTGCGGGTGTGGTTATATCGATAGACGGACTCTGAACGCCGGCCGCGGAAACGCGGAGACCTGGAACCCATGATTCCCAAGATTGAAGAAACACCGATCAACATTCTGCTGGTTGATGACGAGCCGAGGAATCTGATGGTGCTTGAAAGCATCCTGGATTCCCCAGACTATCACCTGACGAAAGCCCAGTCGGGGCAGGAGGCATTAATGGCACTCCTGAACCAGGATTTTGCGCTGCTCGTTCTGGACATCGAAATGCCCGGCATGAACGGATGGGAGCTGGCTCAGATCATCAAAAAGCGGAAGAAAACCGAACACATTCCGATCATCTTCCTTACCGCTCATTACGCTGAAGACGAACATGTGCTCCAAGGCTACACTGCCGGCGCTGTTGACTACCTGACCAAGCCCGTCAATTCGGCCATTCTCCGTTCCAAGGTAGCCGTATTTGTACACCTCTGCCGCAAAGCCGCCCTGGAAGAATCTAACCGGGCTTTGAGAGAAAGCGAGGAACGCGCCCGCGCTGTTCTGAATTCGGCGCTCAGCGCGGTGGTCGTGATCGATTCGGAAGGCAGGATCACCGAATGGAATGCCCAAGCAGAACAAATGTTCGAGCGAACCCGCCTTGAAGCGCTCGGACAGAAGTTGAGTGAAACCATCATACCGCCCCGTTATCGGGAGGCACACCGACACGGTCTGGAACACTATCTGGCCACCGGGGAAGGTCCGGTGGTCAATCACCTCGTCGAGCTGAGCGCCCTCCGCCGCGACGGCAGCGAGTTTCCTGTGGAGTTATCCATCAGTCCGTTGAAAGCGGGCAATGTGGTGACATTTTGCGGGTTCATTACTGACATCACCCAGCGCAAGCAAGCGGAGCAGCTAATCAAAGCCTCACTTCACGAGAAGGAAGTGCTGCTCAAGGAGATCCACCACCGCGTGAAGAATAACCTGCAGGTGATTTGCAGCCTGTTGAACCTTCAGTCTGGGTATATTCGCGATCAGGAAGCCTTGGCACTGTTCCGGGAAAGCGAAAGCCGCATCCGGTCAATGGCCATGATCCACGAAAAGCTCTATCAAAACGAATCGCTCTCACGTGTGGATTTTGCGGAATATCTTACCAGCCTCAGCTCGTTGCTGTTCACGACCTACGTGGCTGATCCTGCGGCTGTTCGGCTCACGACCTGTCTTGATCCAATGTTCCTGGACATTGATACCGCCTTGCCGCTAGGACTGATTGTCAACGAATTAGTCTCCAACAGCCTCAAGTACGCCTATCCGGAAGGCCGCAGCGGTGTTGTGGAACTGACCCTGCGCGCTGGCCCGGAAAACCAATACACCCTCAGCGTTCGCGACCAGGGAGTGGGGCTGCCCGCCGGCCTCGACGTGAATAACACCGACACCCTGGGTCTGCATCTGGTCAACATCCTAAGCGCACAACTAGGGGCTGTGCTCTCAGTCGAATCCAACGGCCGCGGAACAATCTTCGAAATAGTCTCTAATACCAAGGCAAAGCCACAGCGAGTCGCATCGAAATCAACAAGGTGAATCCATTATGACGCAACCACGCATCTTGATTGTTGAAGACGAAGCGATCATCGCCGCTGATCTGCAGAGACGCTTGAGCCGACTGGGCTGCAACGTGGTCGGTACGGCGGCCTGTGGAGAAGACGCTATCCGACTCGCTACCGAGCTTAAACCTGAATTGATCTTGATGGATGTCAACCTTCAGGGCGGGATGGATGGAACCCAAACGGCCCAGCGGGTTCGAACCCAACTGCAACTGCCGGTCGTGTACCTGACAGCCAGTTCCGACGCTGCGGTCGTCAAGAGGGCCAAGCTTACGGATGCCTTCGGCTATCTGTTAAAGCCACTCGACGAACGATTACTTCACATCACGATTGAAATGGCGCTTTACAAGCATCAGATGGAGCAGGAACGTAAGAAGCTACTCGATGATCTTCAGAAGGCTCTGGCACGGGTGAAACTCTTAAGCGGTTTATTACCGATCTGCGCCGGCTGCAAAAACATTCGTGATGAGGAAGGCTATTGGCATCAAGTTGAAGCTTACATCCGCGATCACTCAGAAGCCGACTTTTCACATTCGGTTTGTCCTCGGTGTGCTCGAACGTTGTATCCAGACTATTTCGACGAACCAGCAAGCACTCCGGCTGACACGTCTGGTGATCGGCCGTCCTGAATCCTTCTGATTTCAGCACAGAGTCCAAACCTTTCCTCGCCTATAAGGGATCTGCAACTCCCTTCCTGCATTCCCCCACGGCCCCTGTCAAAGGCGATCAACAGTTCGGCTAGACCGAGCCCTCCTCCTGCGCCGGGTTCTCCTCCACTTTGAGAGCAAGATCCGGGTAGAATCGGTCGGGGTGTTTCCTTAGGATTGGGTTCCGGAGGCCACCATCATGAAAAATCAGCTTGACTCTCCTCAACCCTTGCGCGTGAAACTTGACGAAGAGGTCTCTTGGCAAGCCGTGCTCCATAGGGACCGAGCCTTGAACGGCAAGTTTGTCTACGCGGTCCGTTCCACCCGCATCTATTGCAGGCCTTCCTGCCCGTCCCGCCGCCCAAATCGGGCGCAGGTCGTTTTCTTTGAGTCGGGTGAGGCGGCTCGTCAAGCCGGATTTCGGGCCTGTCGCCGTTGCCGGCCAGATAGCGCCAGTGCCGTCGATCCGCAGACAGAGGTCATCCAGCGTGCCTGCCAACTGCTGGATGCGCATGTCGACGAGGGCGGATTCACGCTTTCTGCTCTCGGTTCCGCTCTTGGTGTCAGCCCGTACCATCTACAGCGCACGTTCAAGCAACTTGTGGGTGTGACCCCGCGACAGTACGTCGAGAGTCGGCGCTTGGCCCGCTTCAAGGGACATGTCAAATCGGGGGATGGAGTCACAGAAGCACTGTACAACGCTGGATATGGTTCCAGCAGCCGACTTTATGAAAAGGCTCCGCAGCAACTGGGCATGACGCCTGCTACCTACCTCCAAAGCGGGCGCGGTGTTGTTATCCAATACACGATCGTCGCCTGCAGCCTTGGCCGGCTTCTTGTGGCCGGTACCGAACGTGGAATTTGTGCTATTCGTTTGGGAGATTCGGATCAAGAAATCGAATCCAGTCTCCTAGAAGAGTTCACAGCCGCTGACATTCTTCGGGACGACGATGCCCTTCGTGCCTGGGCTGAAGGTATAGTGCAACATCTGGAAGGCCAACAGCCTCAATTGAATCTGCCTTTGGATATCCGAGCCTCAGCCTTTCAAATGCGCGTTTGGCGTGAACTGCAATCAATCCCCTACGGTGCTACCCGCTCATATGGCGAAATTGCGAAGGCCATTGGCCAACCCTCGGCGACTCGTGCGGTTGCGAGAGCCTGCGCCACGAATCCAGTCGCCGTCGTGATCCCATGCCACCGCGTCGTCCGAGGAGACCGGAGCCTGGGCGGGTACCGTTGGGGCATTGACCGGAAGCGGAGGCTGCTGGAACAAGAGAGCAAGGGACAACTCAGCAAAACGGCCAAGCGGTTTGTCGTACAAGGCCCGTGAAGTTAACTTAGGGGGTGGGCGAGGCCGAAAGCAAAACCTTCCCCAATTGGTAAGACAACCCCGGGCGGCTTTGCCGCCGCCCCCTTTGACTAAGGGGGAATTTTCCCCCTTTGTTGAGGGGGACGTTCGTGTTGCTGCCGATTCTGATATACTGCGCCCATTCCCAAGTCTCTGCAGAAAAGGAGCAACACCATGAAAGCCACACAGCCTGTTGCGTGGATTTTTCTCCTCCTGGCGTTTCCGTTGCTGGCCGGCGATTCGAAACTTCCGCCTCCGGCTCAAATTCAGGTGGACTTTAAGCAACACGTGCGGCCGATCCTGGAGCAGAAGTGCTATGCCTGCCACGGGTCCAAGCAGCAACAGTCGGGTCTGCGGCTGGACGATCGGCAGTTGGCTCTGCGTGGCGGGGACTATGGTCCCGTCATCATTCCCGGCAAGAGCGCTGAGAGCAAACTCATCCGCCGGCTGGTAAGCGGCGATGGAGGCATGCAGATGCCTCCAACCGGAGCGCTGGCTGCGGAAGACATCAGCATCCTGCGCGCGTGGATCGATCAAGGTGGAGAATATGAAGTCGACATCAAAGAAGCCCAGCCGCCCAAGCCTGTCGATCCCAAGCTCAAGGCCATGATTATGGCGGCCCGAAACCAGGATCTGCGCCGCTTGCGAAAACTGATCGCGGCAAATCCTGCGCTGGTCAAAGGTCAGGACGCAGGTGGATCGACCCTGTTGCACCATGCAGCCGCATTCGGCACCAAAGAGACCCTGGAGGTGTTGCTGAAAGCCGGTGCTGACGCCAACGCGCGCAACGGCCGCGGCTCCACTCCGCTTCACTGGGCGGTGAGTGACGAAGGGAAAACTCGTTTGCTGCTGGAGAAGGGTGCGTCCATCAACAGTCAGACCGATAGCGGTCGAACTCCTCTCTACCTGGCCGCCTCGCAGAGCGATCACGATTCTGTGTTGCGTTTGCTGCTCGATAAAGGTGCCGATCCAAACCTGGCCACACTGAACGGCCGAACACCGTTAATGGCTGCTGCGGGCGCGGGAGAGTTACCGATGGTGCAGATGCTGTTGGAACGGAAGGCGAATCCAAGAGCAGCGATGGGCACTGGATCCACAGCGTTGTTTGACGCAGCTCGCAGCCGCAATCTAGCCGTTGTTCGCTCATTGCTGGATGCGGGAGCCGACGCTAACGCCGAGACGAAACGTCGCGAGACGGTCCTGGGTGTAGCCGCGATGCAGGGTTCGGAGGAGATCGTGAATCTGCTGCTCGAGCGTGGTGCCCAGGTAAACGTTCGAGACGAACGGGGCTACTCGCCTCTCATGTATGCAGCCTATTCCGAAGCGATGCCGGCTGGCATCGTCCGCACGCTGCTGGCCAAGGGAGCAGACACGAGCATCACAGGGGAAGGGGAGACAGC
>Ga0111538_10004494_pt1 | contig 19345 bp, 14 predicted proteins | sample SoiMethybrSBSTD1_FD_79669 | JGI IMG/M metagenome (GOLD analysis project Ga0111538, IMG submission 79669) | Bulk soil microbial communities from a Populus tree surrounding site in Tennessee, USA - Soil MetaG P. TD hybrid SBSTD1 (version 2)... | ecosystem: Environmental > Terrestrial > Soil >...
GATCGACGCGCAACACGTCGCCGATGCTCTGGATGTTGTGGGCGCCGGTGCTCGGGATGTTCTTCAGGTTGATGACGTCGATGATGTCGGTGCGGTTGCTCTTGAGCGCCGCGATACCGCCGCTACCGACGCAGCCCGCGAGCGGACCGCCGGCGGCGTAGAAACCGGCGAATTCCGCGTCGCGCACCACCACCGGGTTCAGGAAGTACGCGCCGAACATGCCGAGATCGTCCTTGGGACGCTTGCGGTTCCAGCGGTCCTTGTCCTGGAGCCCGATCACGGCCTCGTTGATCAAAGGCAGCCCGAGGCGCGACACCTGGCGGTACGGGCCGAACGAATCGTTGTCGCCGTCCGAACGCAGGATGCGGATCGTCGGCCGGCTCGCCGACGCCCAGACGCCGATGGTCTGCGCGTCGCTCGGCGTCCCGTCGTTCTGGATCGGGCCGCCGTTGGCGACGTTGAGCGGGATCTCGAGCGCGATCGTCTGCACGTTGTAGTACTGGACGCTGTTGCGCGGCGTGCCGCCGATCACCGTACGTAGCCCGGCGAGGTCGAACACCGCGCCGAGATCGACGAAGAACGGATCGTCACGAGGACCCGCGAACGCGCGTCCTTCCCCGCTGCCGAGGCTCGCGATCACGCTGCTCGCGGGATTTTCCACGAAGAACTGCTCGTAGGTGGTCCCGCTCGGGATCTTGAAGGCGATCGCGTTGGTGCGCGGACCGACGTTGGGCGGAGCGACCTTGGCGTCCTTGACCAGCACCGTCGCGCGCTTGTTGACGATCTTGGTCACGGTGTAGGTCTGAGCGAACGCGCCGCCGCCCGAGATCTGCGCGAAGAACTCCTTGCCGCCACCGACGTCCTTCGTCAGATCGGCCACGTCGACGCGCGGATACGGCGCGGTCTTGAACTTGATCTGATAGGTGACGGCATCGTCCAAACTGCTCGGGCCGCGGACGATGTGGACCTCGTACAGAGCGTCGTCGGCGAACTTCTTCCAGTTCGGCGCCGCGTACGCCGGCTGGAGCCCGTTGTAGTTCGCGATCACGATCAGGTTGTTGCCCTTGCGCCAGGCCCAGACGTCGGTGTTGTCGGTCTCGGGATCACTGGCAGTGCCGGGGGCTTCGGCGTGGCTCGACGCCAGAGCCGACGGGGCCGCGCCGAACGCGGCGAGCAGGGCACAGATGCTTGAAAATCGCTTGCAATTCATTGGAAAAGACTCCGTTTGGCGGGCTCGTTGCGGCCCTACTGAATGGTCAGAACGTAGACGGTGCCGCCGGAGTTGGCCTTGCTGTCGGCCCAGGCGAACACGTTGGCTTTCTTGGCGCGGTGCAGACCCGCAGGTTCTACGAAGTTGCCGATGTTGACGGTTTGGGTGCCGGTGTACGTGCTCACCTCTTTGGTGCTCGTGTTGATCGCGAGCACGAGATCGGTGAGCGTGTTCGGGTCGAGCCCGGACACGAACAGCGTGCCGTCGCCCGCTGCCAGCGCGACCCCGGCCGGGAATCCGACCCGGATGTCGCTGACGAGCACGCTGGCGACGCCGGCTTTGACGACGATCACGCTGGCGGTGTTGTCCTCGGCGTTGGCGGTGTCGGCCACGTAAACGTCGCCGGCCGCGCTGACCGCGACGCCGCTGGGATCGACGAAGGGCGCTCCGCTGGCGACTGTCGTCGGACTGCCGCCGCCGGTAGCGATCTTGAACACGCCCGGCACGCCGGTCGCGTCGCGGCCGCTGTAGTAGATCACGTCCGCGCCGTTTTCCTCGTGCACTTCCAGCCCGCGCGGCGAAAGGCCCGTGGTGCCGGCGACCGTGGTCGGAGTACCGCCGTTGGGGCTGACCGCGAAGATCTGCCCGCCGTCGTGGGTGCCGCTCGTGTCACTCCACTCGGATGCGGGATCCGCCACGTAGAGTGAGCTGCCGTTGGTGCTGGTCGCGATTCCGAACGGCGACGCGAACGGCGCCCCGGCGTGAATCGTGCTCACCGCTCCGCCACCCACCGGGATCTTGAATACCCCGGGACCGAGCGCCGGATCGGCTGCGGTGAAATACACCGTCTTGCCTTCCGGATCGGGTGTGGCGTCGAAGGGGTTCGGCGCCTCGGTGGCTTTTTGGATGTCGATCGCGCCGCCACCCTCGGGCGCAGTGCCTCCAGTGCCGCCGGTTGCGCCGACGCCCGAAGAGCCGCCGCTTCCGGCACCCGAAGTGCCACCGGTACCGGCGCCGGGCGTCGAGGACACTGGCTCATCGCTGCAGCCGCACCCCGGGGCGCCGAGCACCGCGAGCAGTCCGGCGATCGCCAGCCAGCTCCGTTGTCGTGCTTCCGTCATTTAATGCCTCCAGATCGTGGGAGTCGCGCTCGGCTGTGGGGCTTTCCGCAGCAGCACCGAGCCTCGGCCTCGGAGTGATGTACGGGCCGCTCCCACCGGCGGATCGAAGGGGCAGTCAATTGACGTCGATTCGATCCGATCGCGTTGCGGATTCGTACCCTGCAAAACGCGCGACTTCGCGCACTGCCGGCTGCGGCCGGCCCTTCCACACGAGGGAATTAATGAGAGCGATTCATCACGTGGGTGCCGCGTGCGCCCTGGTCTTTTGTTCTGCCTGGCTCGGCGCGTGCAGCGACGACGAAGAGCCGATGGGCGCGGCCGGCATGGGCGGCGCTGGCGGATCCAACGCAGGCCGGGGCGGCTCTGGCGGATCCTCCGCGGGCCGAGGCGGCAGCGCCGGAACCGGCACGGGCGGCATGGCCACCGGCGGAACCGGCACCGGCGGAACCACGGGCGGGGCCGCAGGAACCGACGGCGGCACGCAGACGCTGTGCGCGAAATACGGCGGCGCGGCCAACGTCGCCAACGTGATCAAGACCAAGGTCATCCCCGAGATCGCGGGCGACTGCCGGATCAACACCTTCTTCACCAGCCTGTCGTCGACCGGCCTGAATCACGTCGTCGAGTGCCTGTCGATCCAGGCTCAGGAGCTGTTCTCCTGCCCCGGCGTCACCTACGCGGGCTCGAAAGACAGCAACAACATGACCTGCCGCAGCATGACGGACGCACACAGCGGCCTCAACATCAGCAAGGGCGACTTCGACGCGCTGATCGAGGACGTGGTCGCCGGCTTGAGCGCGGCCGGCGTAGCCCAGGCCGACATCCAGGCCGCCGCACCGGCGCTGCTCGGATTGCAAGGTCAGATCGTCAAGAGTCAGACGACCACGCCCAGCCAGAACATGTGTGACGGCGGCACCGACGGCGGCACTGCGGCAACCCTGTGCTCCAAGTACGGCGGCGCGGCCAACGTCGCCAACGTGATCAAGACCAAGGTCATCCCCGAGATCGCGGGTGACTGCCGGATCAACACCTTCTTCACCAGCTTGACCTCGACCGGCCTGAACCACGTCGTCGAGTGCCTGTCGATCCAGGCCCAGGAGCTGTTTTCCTGCCCCGGCGTAACCTACGCCGGCTCGAAGGACAGCAACAACATGACCTGCCGCAGCATGACGGAAGCGCACAGTGGCCTCACCATCAGCAAGGGCGACTTCGACGCGCTGATCGAGGACGTCGTCGCCGGCTTGAGCGCGGCCGGCGTAGCCCAGGCCGACATCCAGGCCGCCGCCCCGGCGCTGCTCGGAATGCAGGGCGCGATCGTCAAGAATCAAGCGACGACGCCCAGCAAGAACATGTGCGACGGAGGCCCGTGATGACGAATCACGCGTCCACTTCGACGCTGCGCTCCGCGGCGGCTCAGGCCGCCACGGGGCGCGGCCGTCGCCGCATCAAGCGCGCCTTGATCGCGACTGCCGGAAGCCTGGTGGTCGCCACCGGGCTGATCGGCTTTGCCCACACCAAGGCGGGGCGGCCGCTGCTCGCCTGGTTGCGCGGCGCCCCGGGCTGCCCGATGCGCCTCGGCGACGCGGACCCGAAAGCGGTCGAAGAGTATCGGATCCGGCAGCTGGCGCTGCGGACCGGCGATAAGGCGGCACGCTCGCGCACTGCCGGCGACTTCGAGCTCGGCGCCACGCGCCTCGAGCAGGTTGCTCAGTGGGCGCGCGGGCGCGGCGCCACCTGCACGCCTTCCGATCAGGGCAGCGCGCTCAAGTGCAAGCAGTTCAAACCCGGCGAGAAGCCCGCGATCGCCGACCTCTTCGCGCGCGCCGACGCCGACGGCAAGCTGGTCGCGCTGGACGTGATGCACGTTCCGGCCACGAGCGAAGAAGCGCTCGCCCGGCTCGACGCGCTCACGGCCGGCCTCGGCGACAAGGTCGGCCCGCCGAGCTCCGAGCGCGGAGAGCGCACGGTCGACGGCTTGGCCGCACCGTACTCGCGCACCGCCGCCGAGTACCGCTACTCGGACTACGTGGCACGCGTGAGCGCGACTCGGCTCGGCACCGGTGAAAGCGACGTGGTCGTTCGGCAGCAGTACCAGTTTGCACCCGCTGAAAAGCTGGCGGAGAGCTCGACTCCTCGCGAGTAATCGCGGCGCATCATTCTTCGTCGCGCGTCCCGTGGAGCGCGGCACGCAGCCTGGCGAGTCCAGCGGCAATCCGGGATTTCACGGTCCCCACCGGCACAGTGAGTCGCGCGGCAATCTCACTCGAGCTCAACCCCTCGAAGTACCCGAGCATCAACACGATGGCCTGCTCCGGCGGTAGACTGCTCAAGAGCTGTTGGACGCGCTTTCGATCCGGTGAGAAAGCCGCATCCTCTGGACCGACATGGCACAGGTGATGCTCACCAGTGTCGTAGTCCACGCGCGTTCGCGCCGCGGAGCGCCGCACGTCCACGGCGCGGCTGCGCGTGCGCAGCACCAGCCACGCCTTCACGCTGCCGCGGCTCACGTCGTACTCTGGCGCGTGGCGCCAGGCTTCGAGAAATACGTCGTGGACGAGATCCTCGCCGTCCGCCTGGCCGCCCAGAATTCGCCGCGCCAGGGCCAGCATCACGGGCGCGTGCCGGTCGTAGAGCTCGGCGATCGCCGCGGATTCGCCCCGCGCCATCGCAAAAACCAGCTCGGCGTCCGTGGCACGTTGCGCGACGAGGCGACTGGACTTGACAGAGCTTTTGATCACGGGATCTCGGGAGCGCTTCCGGCCGGCACGTGACTTTCGGCGTCGCTGCCGAGCCTTGGAAGGAGCCTGCAATCGCTGCTTACGCCGTGATGTAGCCAACCGTTTCAGTACGCCGGTCGACTTCCAGCGGATCAGGGCTGGCTCAGCCCTCGAGCGCCGTACTGTCGCGCCGTCCGGCCAGCCGGGGCGTGAGCGCCCAGCGCTTGTTCGCGCGCGTCACCGCTCGGAACACGAAGATGCGCCACGCGACGCCGAACTGTTCGGTACCGTGGCCCGCGAGCAGCGAAGTCACGGCCTGACGAAGCTCGAGCCGATCGCTCGGGTGCATCATCACTTCCGCGAACTCCGGCTGGTACCAGCCGTGGACGAAGTCCCGATACGTGCCGACCGTGCGGCGCAGCCAGCGCTCGTATTCGCGGAACGCGCCGCGCCCGAGGTCGCCGCGTGCGAGCGCGCGATCCACCGCGTCCGCGGCTCGAAACGCGCCCGATGTTCCCAGGTGAACGCCGGTCGAAAACACCGGGTCGATGAAAGCTGCGGCGTCGCCCACCAGGAGCCAGCGATCGCCGGCGAAACTGCGGCTGACGTACGAGTAGTCCGAGATCGTGCGCACCGGCGCCACCCGGCGCGCGTTCGCTAGGCGTTCGCGCAGGTACGGCGTGTTCGCGATGCGCTCCTCGAAGTACGCCGCGTCCGGCTTGCGACCCGCGAGCTTTCGCGCGGGCCCCACCAGCCCCACGCTCGTGCGATCGTTGCGCAGCGGGATCACCCACCACCAACCCTCCGGCACGAGCACGACGCTGATGTCGCCCTCGCGCCGGCCCTGAGCGCGGCGGGCGCCCTCGAAGTGCGAGAACACCGCGAAGTTCTTCAAGCCGTGATCCATTTCACGCAAACCGCGCCGGCTCGCGATCAACGAGCCCTGGCCGCTGGCATCGATCACCATGCGCGCCGCCACTTGGTCGCCGCCGCGCAGGTCGATCTCGACGCGATCGGCGCGATCGAACGAAAGCTTGGTGACCTCGACGCCCTGACGAACCTCGGCGCCCGAGCGCGCGGCGTTGTTCAAGAGCACGCTGTCGAACTCCGCGCGATCGACCTCGTAAGCCGAGGTCGGTCCCGGCACGATCCCGTCGGCGAACGCGTAGCGCCGCGACAGCGCACCGTCGGCGGTCACGAACTCCGCGGCGTGCTTGGGCAAAAACCGCGTCAGCTCGGCAGCCACCCCGAGCTCTTCGAACAGCGGCATCGTGCACGGCAAGAGAGACTCCCCGATGTGAAAGCGGGGAAATTGCTCCTTCTCGAGCAGAAGCACGCGGTGCCCGCGCTGCGCCAGACGCGCCGCGGCTGTCGAGCCCGCAGGCCCCCCGCCGATGATCGCCGTGTCGTACACCAGGGTGCGCGTATCGTAGCTGCCGGCCACGATCGGTCAAAGCGAAAGCTCGAGCGACAGCAGCAGGGTGCGGCCATTTTGCTCGATCGAGCGCTGGCGAAATTCCCGGCTCACGGGCGTCGAATAGCGCCAGTCGAAAGCGTTGTAGACGCCGAACGAGTAGGCGAGACCGTAGCGCTGCTCGCGGGCGCTGAAAATCACGTCCCAGAGCAGCGCCGGATCCGTGGTGCGCTGATCGGCCTCGCCCTCACGCTCGAACGCGTCGTAGCGCAGGCCCTCGAGGGTCAGGCGAGAGGCGAGCGTCGCGGCTCGCGAGAACAGCGGTATTGCGCCCTTGAACGACGCCGATTGTTCGGGTGAATTCTCGACCCGGCGCAGCTCCTGCGGTTCGCGCAGCGTGAACAGATCGTCGGCGCTTTCACTTTTGAGGTAGCGCGAGCGCTGATAGCCGATGTTCGCGGCGACCATCCAGCCCTGGCGCCATTCGCGGCGCAGCCCGAGCTCCGCACCCATCGTGAGCAGCGGGAACGCCGAATTCGAATAGTAGAGCGGGTCCGCGCTGTCGCCGCCGCCGCGCGTGGTGATCAGGTTCGTCACGTAGTTGGAATAGACCGCCGCGCTCCCGATCACGGTCGGTGAAAATCGATGCGAGTGCTCGACCTCGACCGAATAGATCGACTCCGGCGAGAGCTCCGGGCTCGCGCGCTGCGTGATGCCGCCATCGTTGTAGTAGAGCTCGTACACGCTCGGCGCGCGAAACGCTTTTCCGAATAGCAGCTTGGTGTTGCCGCGCTCGTACGGCCGAAGGATCAGCGCCGCGCGCGGATTCAACGAACGCCCGAAGGTCGAGTAAGCGTCGAGACGCGCCCCACCCGACACGCGCACCGCGGGCGACAACTCGCCGTCCGCCAAGAGGTAAGCCGCGCCGACCTCGAACGGCCTGGAGTCGTCGAGAAAAACGCCCGCTTCGTCCTGCGCGCGCTGCTCAACCTCGAAGTGCAGCTGCCCTTCGCCCCCCAGCGTCAAACGCAACGGCGGAGCCGGCGTCAGCACCACGCGCTGCTCGAACCCCGCCCAGCTACCGCGAAACGTGTCGACCTCGAGCCCGCCGCTGCCGGGCGCGCGCGGGTAGAGGCCGCGAAACCGGTAATGGTTCAGGTACACCCGCGACAAGAGCTGAAGCTCGCGGTTCAGCCGCGGCTCGAGCCGGGCTTCCACGAAGCCGCGAGTGTCGGTCTGGCGCGTGCGTGGATCGGCGAGCAGCGTCTCGTACACGCCGGTCGGCAGCTGCTTCGAGTACGAGTGCAGAAACCACTGCGCCGTCACGGAGCGCCAGAATGCGCGCCCGGCGAGGGTCCCGGCGCGGAAGCCGTCGACGCCGCGCGCGTTGCCCGCGATCTCCGGCGGCGTTTCGGTGACGAACTCCGGGAAAAAGAAGTCCCGCCCTCTGGCGTGCGCCCCGGCAATGCTCGTCCAGATGCCGAAGTCGCGACCGATCCGCGCGTCCGCCCGCACCCTGCCGCGGGCCACGCCTGCGCCTGCCGTGGAGACGCCGACCTCGACTCCGCGCGGGACGTTGCGCTGCCGCGTCACCACGTTGAGGACGCCGCTGAATGCGTTGGTGCCGTAAAGCACCGAACCCGGACCGCGCACGACCTCGATGCGTTCGACGTCTCCGAGGTCGGTCCGGGAGTCATACCCGACGTAGGAAGATCCAATCCAGTTGTCGTTGGTGGGGTGCCCGTCGTAGAGGACGAGCAGGCGATTGCCGTAGCTGCCGAGCCGCCCCAGCCCGCGAAAGCCGAGGGTCACGTAGGAGCGATCGTCCCACAGGTACACGCCCGGCACACCGCGCAGCGCCTCGGCGATCGTCGGGTAGCCGAACGCGACCAGCTCCTGGCGCGGGATGATCGTGACCGAGCTCGGCGCCTCCTCGACCGATTGCGTCACACGGGCCGCGGCGGTGACTTCCTCGGACTGCGTCAGCGTCAGGTCGATGCGCTCGCGGCGGCCGCTCGTGACCGTTACCTGTCGCACGATCGGCCGAAAGCCCTCGAGCGAGACGCGCATCCGGTGCTCTCCGACCGGCAGCGTGACGATCGTCGGAGTAAATCCCATCGCCTGTTCGTCGATCTCGATCAGCGCGCCGCGCTCGTCGCTGGACACGAGTAGCGTTCCAGTCAAGCGTTCGAGCTTCGGACGCAGCTTGACGGTCTTTTGCGCGGCGACGTCGACGGCGAGCTCGACGCCGCGAAACCCCGTTTGCTCGACGAAGAGCGTGTGCCGGCCCGGCGCGAGCTCGAGCGTGCAGGGCACGCGGCAGCGCGGCGGTGCAGCGGCGTCGTCGACGCTCACGGCGGCCCCGATCGCAGCACCCCCGACCCGCACCTTGCCCAGAATCGGCGCGAGCTTGAGCGCCGCCTTCACGCTGCTTCCGAGCTGGTTGCCCTCGAGCGTGGTCTGTGCCGGGTAATGCCCCGGGAGCTCGGCGATCAGCGTGTATCGCCCCGGCAACAGGCCGAGCTTCAGCGGACTTTCGCCGCGAGCACCGAGATCGCGGCGGTCGATGTACAGGGTGGCGCCGGGCGGATCCGTGACGATCTCGAATACCACCACGTTGGCGCGCAGCTGGGCCAGCATGGCTTCGATGCGTTCGCGCGCCGCCTTGTCGGTTTCTGCCTCGAGCGCCTGGGTGAAGTAGCGGAAGGCTTCGGGGAACTTCGCCAGCTTCTCGTACGTGCGAGCCAGGTTGAAAACCACGTTCTTGTTGGGCACGAGGCGGTTCGACGCGTGAAAGTGCTCGAGCGCCGTCTTGTAGTCGCCCCGCTGATAGGCCTCCGCGCCGAGCATGAATTGCAGGTCGGCTTCGTCCGCGACGTCGTCCGCGCGCGCCTCTCCCACAAAGACGATGAAAATGATGGTGATCGCTGCGGCCAGCAGCCAGCGGGCTCCGACTCCCCGCATCAACGCTGCATCCGGATATCCGGCGCCGTCGGCGCACTCGCAGGTTGTTGCGTCGGTCCCGGACGACGCGGGGACGGGGCACGCCGAGGCAACGCGGATGCGGGCGGCGCCGCAGCTGACGCGGAGGCCGGCGGCGCTGCGGCGGGTGCGGACGCCGGCGGCGCGCTCGAGGCGCTCGCTTGCGGGACCGCTGTCTCGGACACCGGCAGAGTGGCGCTCGGGACCGACACGGCCGCCGGAGCGTCGATCGCCGCCGGCGCGTGGCGTTCGTCTTTCCACTGCGCAGCCAGCGCGAGCACGAGGCCGCCCCCGAGCACGGCGAGCGCGCCGATCCACAGGGCACGCGGCAGGCCCTGGGGTTTCGGCGGCTCCGGTTCGAGATGGGGCGTCGCGACCGGACCGTGCGACACGCTCAGATCGGGCGGGAAAGCGTGCTCGTCGGTCGGCGCGAGCGCCATCGTTTCCGCGCTGGTGGAAACGGGGTCTTTGGTGCGGCCGCCGGGCGGCAAGCTCGCGTGCCCGCGAGCCCGCGGCGGGAGCAGCGCTTCGATCGCGCGCATCAGCTCTGGAACGCTCTGAAAGCGCTTCCGCGGGTTCTTCTCGAGACAGCGCAACACGATCGCCTCGACGGCTTGCGGCACTTCGGGCCGCTGGACGCGGATCGGCAGCGGCGGATCGGCGACGATCGCCGCGCAGATGCCCGGGAAAGTGTCGGCCAGGAACGCCGGCTCGCCCGTGAGCAGCTCCTGCAAGATCACACCGAGCGCCCACACGTCCGATCGCGAATCGACGCTCTTCGAATCGCGCACCTGTTCGGGCGACATGTAAAACGGCGAACCGAGTACGGTTTTCGTCTCCGTCAGGTCGCCCTGGAGCTGAGCTTCCGGACCGAGCGCTTTCGAGATGCCGAAATCGAGCACCTTGATCAGGGGCTCGCCGTCGCTGCGCCGGGTCAAGAACAGATTCGAGGGCTTGATGTCGCGATGGATGATTCCGAGCGCGTGCGCCTCGGCGATCGCGTCACAAGCCTGGAGCACGTACTCGAGCGCTAGGTTCACCGGGAGCGGCCCGCGGGTATCGATCACGGACGCCAGATCGCTCCCCCGCAAAAGCTCCATCACCATGAAAGGAACGCCGTTTTCCAGCGTGCCCAGGTCGTAGATGCGCACGACGTGATCGCTGTGCAGACCGGCCGCCGCGCGGGCCTCGCGCAGAAAGCGCGGCGCGGCGTCCGTGCGTTGCGATGGGTCGGCCAGCAGCAATTTTATGGCGACCTTTTGTCCGAGCTCGAGGTGCTGGGCGGAAAGCACCACGCCCATGCCGCCTTTGCCGACCGTGCCCTCGACGCGGTACTTTCCGGCCAGTACCTCACCAGGCGCGGGCGGCGCTGGCCGCAGCGTCGATCTGACCGACCCGCTACCATCCGTCATTGCTGCAACCCCGAAAGGTACCACACGGAATCCGTTCGGTAACCTGGCTGTGGGGATCTGACCCCGCACTTGTTGTCGTTTGGGGCCCCGGCCCCAAACGGGCACTACGACGCGGCGCGGAGGGCGGCATAACGCTGTACACTCGGGGGAGTGCGCTTCTTCTGGCTCGAGCACAACGGAACACGCTACACGCTGCGCGAGGGGGAAACGATATTGGGTCGCGGCCCGGAGTGCACGCTGTTCGTGGACGATACGTCGGTCTCGCGCGCTCACGCGCTTTTCCGCCGCGTGGGCGCCAACGTTACGGTCAGCGACCTCGGCAGCAGCAACGGAACTTACCTGAACGACCAGCTCGTCGAGGGCAGCCGGGTGGTCGAGGTCGGCGACACCGTGACGGTCGGCGGGTGCGCTTTCTTGCTGGGCGCGGACGCCATCGAGCCGAGCGCCGTGCCGCCCGCGATCGAAATCATCGAGCGCCACGTCGAGCGCCCGCAGGCGCAGGTCACGACGGCGCCCCACCTGGGCGCGATCGCCGTGCTCGAGTCGCTGGTCGGCGGTCGCAGCGTGGCCGAAGATCCAGCGGAGCTCGCGGCGATGATCAAAAGCTCGGTCGACCGCCTGCTTTCCACCAGCAAGAGCCGTGGTCAAGCCATCGGCCCCGAAGAAGCCGCCCGCGTGCTGAGCGTGGCGCGCAGCGTCGCGTCCTGGTTTCCGGACGGCCGCTTCGACGCCTGGGTGGCCACGGTCGGCGCGGCGCTCGGACCGTGAGCCTTCACTCCTGGAAGAAGCTTCTTATTTCGGCTGCTTTGGCGTGAGCGTCACTGCGCCCGATCTCGATCAGCTCCGCTGCAAAACCACCATCGAACAGCAGGTACGACGCCCAGTCTGCTTCCTGCGCCGGATCGTCGCTGGCCGCACGCTGGAGCGCGTACTTCACGAACGGATTCAGGTCCGTGAGCTTGAGCGAAGTCCTGAGATAGCGCCCGGCCAGCTTTCCGAGATCCTGTGACGGTGTGAAGATCAGGGTTCGCAGGCGCCGGTAGCCGATACCGCGGTTCCCGGCGAGGACATTTTGAACACGCTGCAATTGCTCGGGCGGCAGCGCCTGCTCGAGCACGCTCATCAGCTGGTTGAAGCGCTCGAGCACCTGGAGGTCGTAGAGCACCGGATCGAGCAGCAAGGCGTTGAGCAGCTTGCCGACCAGAAAAATCGGACTGAGATCGCGGCCCCGGCCCGGAGCGGCCATCGACTCGACCAGGTCGGCCTCGCTGGTCGATCGCTCGCGCATCACCGAGATCACCACGATGCGCTCGGCGCCAGCGCGGATCGCGGGCGCAATCGGCGTGTTGAAGCGCAGGCCGCCGTCGGAATAGTACTGGTCCCCGACCCGGCGCGTCGGAAACAGCAAGGGAATCGCGGCTGAGGCCAGCACGTGGTCCGCTTCGATCTGCACGTAACGCACCGCGCGACGCTGGTCACGGGACGGCGCGTAGTCGGCCTCGCGCGACAGCTCGGCGAACACCGTGGTCCGCCCGGAAACCACGTGCAAGGCGGCGATCAGGAGCGCGCTGATCACCCCCGTATCGATGTTCGTGTGGAGCTTTTGCCAGTCGACGCTGCGGCGCACCACGTCCTCGAGCGCGCTGGTATCGAGCAGCGAGCTGCCGCGCCCGTCGAGGAACCAGTCGCGAAAGCGCCGCATCGCGCGCGGCGGCCGGAGCAAGCCGAACGGGCGTAGGTGCGCATGATCCTTCAAGGTTAGGCCGGTCCACACGTCGCGAAGCGCGGTCGCGGCGTGGTCCCCGTAGTGGGAATTGGCGGCAAAAAAGGCGGCGTTGATCGCCCCGACCGACGTCCCGGCGAGAACCTGAAACATTGGCGGGTCGGTGGCCTTGCGGCCGAGCACCTCGGCAATCCCGAGCACCACTCCGACCTCGTAGGCCCCGCGCATCCCACCCCCCGACAGAACGATCCCAGTTTTCGGAGTTTTGGACTGCTGCACGATCTCGCCCGGGACCACTAATCGTCGTGCGCGGGCGGTGGCCGCGTCAAGCGCGTCGTGCCGAGCCGCGTCATTCGCCCAGCAAAGGAGCGCGCCGCGGTTCGGCGCGGGTCCCGGTTGGGCCGGGGCCCCAACCGACAAACTAAATCGTCGGGCCCGCCTGCCGTTCTACCCGGAAGGACTTCCTCCTTTGAGCGGCGCGAAAAACACGCTTCCAATTCTGCGGCTCATCCCGCTAACTAAGATGAGGTTGCGCCCGACCTCGCACGCCGCGTGTCCCCCGGAGGAGCACCCGGGTGGAGCGGTCCGCGAGCGCGCCTCGCGCGGGCGCCGGGCGCTGTTCGGGATCGGGCTGGGGCTGGCGGTCGCGGGCACGGGCTTGTTTTTGAGCACGCGCTTGAAAGCGCTGGACGACGCGCAGCTCGCGACGGGTGAAAGCGAGATGGTTGCTCGCGCGCGCTCGAATCCGATCTCGAGCGGCGAACTCAGATGGCGAAGCCGCGAGGTCGTGGTGGCGATCGACGACTCGATCGAGGAGCTCGGACCGGGGGCGCGGGAAGCGGTCCAGGCCGCGTTCACTCAATGGCTCGACACCGGCGCCGAGCTGCCGCGGCTGCGCTTCGAATCGACCCACGGCAAGAAGCCGTCGGAGCGGCCAGACGGCCTCAACACGGTGATGTTCGCGCCGATCGATCTGGACGGGCACAAGAAGGACGTGGCGATCACGCTCACGTTCTCCGATCCGAGAAGCGGCGAGATCGTCGAAGCCGACATCGTGATCAACAAGAACCACCCGTTCGCGGTGCTCGGGCCGCCCGCCAAGGAACCCTCGCCGAAACGCAACCCGCTCGACGCTTTCGACGACGATCGCAAGAGCCCAAAGAGGCTCGGACAAGCGGCGCCTCCCGCGCCACGAGCCGAAGGCGCAGCCGCCCGCTCTTGCGGACCGGCCGCGACCGACGGCGCCGAGTGCGGGAAAGTCTACGACCTCGAGAACGCCGCCGCCCACGAGGTAGGCCATTTCTTCGGCCTCGGCGAGGACGTCGAGGACACTACGACCAGCATGTATCAGTGCATCAGCCGTTGCGAGGTCCAGAAGCGAACGCTCGAGTCGACCGATCGACACGCCGCGGTCAACCTGTACGCCGGCGCCGCGACCGCGGAAGCACGCGGCTGCGCGGGCGCGCAGATCGGCGCTGTCCCTCCCGCTCGCGGCGCGCCGCTCGCGCTCGGCTTCGCGCTGTTCGGGCTCGGGCTCTCCGCGCGCCGACCGCGCGCTCGCTAGCCGCGCACGCAGCGCGCCTGAAGGATCTCGACGAAGAAGGTTCGGTCGTCGTAGTCGATGCTGCCGTTGCTCAGCACGTAGTAGTAGGACTTGCTCGGGGGAAAAAGCTGCGGGGACTCCTCGGACGTCCACATGTAGTAGACGCTCGGCATGGCCGCGTCCGGGTCCGTTCGAAATTGCGAGTTGAGCTTGTTCCCGCCCGCCTTGCTCTTGTCGATCAGCGTCAACAGCTCGGCTCGCGTGGGCAAGCGAAAACCGCTCCGGCCGGAGATGGTCAGGTTCGCGCAGTAGGTATTGCTCGCGGTCCAATTGCCCGCGTATTCGCTCACCTGCGCCCACTCGAGGCTCGTGCACTTGTCGGTGATGCTTCCGCCGGCGTTGACGACGTAGCGGCCCGACTCGTCCAGGCTGCAGACGCAGGCGGGCGGCGCGGGAGCCGCGCCCAGAACACACGTTTGACCTACGGTGCTGCAGGGCGTGGTCGACGCTGCGAGAAAATCGACGGTGCAAGTCGCTATCGCGTCACCGAGACAACCCGCGGATCCGGGCGCTGCGCAGCCGGTCACCACGGTCTGGCACTGTCCGCCGTTGACGCCGAAGCGCGTGTCGCAGTTCATCGTGGCGGCGCAGCTCGCCACTTCCTGCCAGGTACCGTCCTGGCAAACCACGCGTGTTCGCGATGCGGTCGCGGCGCATGCGAATACCCCGTTCGGACTGCACGCGGTGTTCACCGTGCCCGTGCCACCGTGCGTGTAGCAGCCGCTCACGTTGACCTTGCACTGCCCACTGCACGCGAGGTTCCCGTAGGGCTTCGCGCCCGAGGTCACCTCGTTGCAAGTGTCGAGCGCCGTTTGGAACTTGGTGCCGTCGCAGTCCTCGTTGGCGTCTAGCGCACCGTTGCCGCACGGATTCGGCGGCGCCCCGCCTGCCCCGGTCGTTCCGGCCGTTCCTCCGGTTCCGGCCGTGCCGCCGCGGCCTGAAGTACCCGCGCTGCCGCTCGTGCCCCCGGAACCGTTCGTTCCTGCGCTACCCGTGGTACCGCCAGCGCCGTTCGTTCCGCCAGCGCCGTTCGTTCCGCCAGCGCCGTTCGTTCCGCCGGCGCCGTTCGTTCCGCCGGTGCCGTTCGTTCCGCCGGCTCCGTTCGTGCCGCCGGTGCCGTTCGTACCGCCGTCGCCGTTCGTGCCGCCGTCTCCCGTGCTGCCCCCGAATCCGGAGTCCGTGCTTCCGTCGTTGGTGCTCGCATCGCCGGGGTCATAGGTCCCGCCGGCTCCACCTTCCGCGCCGGCGCCGGACAGTCCCGCGGCACCACTCCCACCCAACGTTCCCGAAGCGCCGCCGCTCGCACTCTGACCGCCGGTCCCAGCATTCGGTCCGCGCAGGTCCGCGTCTTCGATACCCAGAACGGATTGGCACGCGACCAACGCGAACCCGACACCAATGCTGATCCCCGTGCGGCGCATCGTCAGAACTGCCCGCGCAGGACCATCGCCGCATCACGCGGGCCGACCACGGGCGCCGCGCCGATGCGCAACGCTTGCGCATTCGAGGGCTTCTGGTTGCCGACGATGAACAGGGTCACGCCCGCGGCCGCGAGCACGCCACCGGCCACGAACGCGACGGTCGCGGTGTTCGCCGAGCTGATCGAGTCCTTGCGGAGTGCGAGCCCCTCCTGATCGCAGTGGTTGTCCGCGCAGCGCCCCGCTTGCTTCGAGTCACTGTTCAGGTTCATCGCGCGAATCGCGAAAAATCCGCCCACTCCGAGCGAGAGCGCGGACGCTCCGCACAGCGCGAGCCCCACGGTTCGAAGCGGCGTGTTGCCCGCGGCTGGAGCGGAATCGCGGACCACCGCGGCTCCGTCTTCGCCTTTCACCGCCGTCGAGCCTTCGCTCTTCGGCGCGGGCAACGGCTCGGGCCGAGCGGGCTCCGCGGCCAAATCGTTGATCTGGACGCGCTCGGTGCCCGACGCTGCCACCGTCACGTTGGTCTGCCAGCGCTGCCGACCGGGCGCGCTGGCTTCGATCACGTACTGACCCGGATCCACCGGCGCAGGCGAGCCCCACGCCGCGGCGCCGAGCGTCACTCCGTTGCGCTTCACCACCAGTCCGGAAACCGACGAAAGCGCCGGATCGACCTCGATCGTGAGATGACTCAACTTCGGCTCGAGCTGCTCGGCGTGGCTGCGCGCGGCCTGCTCACGATCGGCTCGACCTTCGCGCTTGGCGCGGGTCGTCACCTCGACGAAGTTCGCCCAGGCGCTGGCAGTTTGCCCGAGCCCTTCCTGGCACAGGGCAAGCGCGAGCAACGTCCCCGTGGCCGGATCCTGATTGTAGCTCTCGGCGAGCTTGGGACACGCGGCGGCAAAGTCGCGCTTGTCCATCAGGGATCGGCCCTGTCGAAACAGAGATTCCGCAAGCGCCGCGTCGCCGCCAAACGCACTCTGCGCGGTCGTCGCCGACCCGAGCAACGCAAGGGTGGCCAGTAGTTTCTTGATCATGAAAACGCTCTATCTGCGATCGTCGATCAAGGAATTGAGATCGGGTTCCTTCGCGTTGGCCGGCGCCGTGCCCCCCGGAGCTTTTGGAGGAACGCCGTCTGCGCGCTCCCGCGCGGGCTCCTTGCTTCTACCCGACGGCTCCTTTTGTTGCTTCGGGCGCCGCTCGGCAATAGTCATCTTTTCGGGGTGGGTCTTTCGAACGCTCGCGTCTGCCGGTTCGACGCGCGGCCCAGCCTCCACCTCGGGCGCCGGCTGCACCGCGAGTGCCGGCGCAGCGGGCTCGGCGCTGGTTCCCGTCACCGCGGTGTCGCGCGCGGGAAGGCTCGCGCTTTCGGCCGGAACGGCATCGCTCGATCCCGCCGTCTTGCCGCCGATCACGTTCCTCGCGGTGGTCAGGGTCACGGCGCCCACGCCGAGAGCCACGGCGGCGACGACGGCAACGACGATTTTTTTGTTTCTACGCGGCTTCGTCGCCGTGCTTCCGAAGGCACCCGCCGTGGCACCGCCCGGAACGCCGTCGGCGTCCGAAGACGGCGGAACGATCAGGGCGGTGGCCGAGTAGCCGGCGGAACGCAGCGTTCCGGTGATGCGCTCGACCGAAATTTTCGAGCGCTTGGGCGCGTAGGGCAAAAGCGAAATCGCCATCTCGCCCACCGACTCGAAGCGCTTGCCGCGGTCCTTCTCCAGGCAACGCGCGACGACGCCCTCGAGCCCCGTGGGAAGATCGGGGCGACTGCTGCGCAGGGGCGGCGGCGGCTCCTCCATGATCCGGACCACGAGCTCCGGCATCGTATCTCCCCTGAACGGCTGCGCGCCGCAAAGGAGCTCGTACAGGATCACGCCGAGCGCCCAGATGTCGCTGCGCGCGTCCACGTCCTTGGACGAGCGCATTTGCTCCGGCGACATGTAGAGCGGCGAACCCATCAGGGCACTGGTATTGGTGATCGAACCGTGCAGCCCCGACGCGCTGGCACCGATGGTTTTCGAGATCCCGAAGTCGAGAACCTTGATCGACAGTGCACCGTCGCGCTGGCGGGTGACGAACAGGTTGCCTGGCTTGAGATCGCGGTGAACGATGCCGGCGGAGTGGGCCTCGGCCACCGCCTCGGAAGCCTGCAAGATGAAGTCGGCCGCTTGCTCCAAGGGCAGCGGCCCCTGTTGCCGAAGAAAGCTCGCGAGATCGCTGCCCTCCAGGTACTCCATGACCATGTAGGGCGCGCCGTCCGGAAGCGTGCCCACGTCCGAAACTCGGGCAACGTGCTCGCTCTTGATCTTGGCGGCGGCGCGCGCTTCACGGACGAAACGCGCGACGGTCTCGGGATTGCCGACGGTTTCGGGCAAGAGAAACTTGATCGCCACTCGCTCGTCGAGCTGGATGTGATGGGCGGCCACCACCACGCCCATTCCGCCCACCCCGAGGATCCTGTCGATTCGATACTTGCCGGCGAGGGTGTCGCCCTCGCGGACGCCCGCGACGATTTGTACCTGCTCGGGCATTCTGGGCGCGCACCGGGCGGGTGTCCCCCGCGGGCGGCGATGTGAACGCGGAAGGGGTGCGTCGTCAAGCGAGAGGAGCGTCCAAGCAAGCGGTAATAGCGGTTACGGAAAGAGATGCGGGAAGCTGCCGGCGCAAATTCGGGGCGCTCGTGATAAGGTCAAAGGTCTCGTGAACAAGGCCGTTAGCCCGAAGAAGGCGGCGCTCGTGCTCGAGGCTGCTGCCAAGACGGATCAGGGGCGGCGCCGCGACCACAACGAAGACGTCGCGCTGGTCCGCGACGACTTGAAGCTGTACGTGGTGTGCGACGGAGCCGGCGGCCACCAGGCGGGCGACGTCGCGGCGGATCTTGCGGTGCGCACGATCGCCAGCTTTTTCGCCGAATGCGCGCGCGATCTGGAGCTCGGCCCCGAGTACGACCGCTTCGGCCTGCCGGTGGGCGCGCGCCGCCTCTCCACGGCCATCCACGCTGCCAACCGCGAAGTGATGCAGCTTTCGCGTTCCTCGCGCAAGCACCGCGGCATGGGCACGACCGTGGTGGCCGCACACTTCTCCCCCGCTTCCGGCCTGTTGCACGTCGCGCACGTCGGCGACAGCCGCTGCTATCGGCTGCGCGGCGGACACCTCGAGCAGCTGACGCAGGACCACTCGTTGCTCACCGAGGTGCTCGAACAGCGGCCGGATCTCGACGATGCGGCGCTGGCGCGGCTGCCGCAGCACGTCGTGACACGCGCGCTCGGCATGGACGACAAGGTACGAGCCTCCGTCCATTCGTTTCAGGTCGTGGAGGGCGACCGCTATCTTTTGTGCTCCGACGGTTTGAGCGCGATCGTTCCGGCCTCGTTGCTCGCTGAAACACTGGCCGAGTTTCCGGAACCCGGCTTCTGCGTGCGCAAGCTGATCGCCCTGGCCAACGGCGCGGGTGGCCCGGACAACATCGCAGCCGTCGTCGTGCATTGCCACGGCGGGCACGAGCTCGCGCTGCCGGCGGCCGCGCAAACCGACGCGGCGGAACGTACGGACGGGATACACAGCGATTCCGATCCGGAGCTTTTGATCCTGGGCATCGAAGAGCTCGATCCGGCGGACCGGCCGTCTTTGGCCGGCGGCGACTTGCTGCGCGCGCTCGACGAGCTGCTCGGCAAGCGCGCCCGATGAGTTCCGAGATCGGACGCCATCAGCCCGCGCCGCTGACGGCCGACATGCCGGCGGC
>Ga0111538_10004495_pt1 | contig 19345 bp, 22 predicted proteins | sample SoiMethybrSBSTD1_FD_79669 | JGI IMG/M metagenome (GOLD analysis project Ga0111538, IMG submission 79669) | Bulk soil microbial communities from a Populus tree surrounding site in Tennessee, USA - Soil MetaG P. TD hybrid SBSTD1 (version 2)... | ecosystem: Environmental > Terrestrial > Soil >...
GGCAGAGGCGAGCGCCTGGATGGCGGACTCACGACCACTGCCCGGGCCCTGCACACGCACGTGCACGCGGCGCACACCGACCGACAGCGCCTCGCGCGCGGCCTGCTCGGCGGCGACCGTCGCGGCGAACGGCGTCGACTTCTTGGAGCCCTTGAACCCGGCCTTGCCTGACGAGCCCCAGGCAACCGTGTTCCCGCCCATATCGGTGATGGTGATCGTGGTGTTGTTGAACGTGGCGCTGATATGCGCCACGCCCTCGGCCTCGATCACTCGCTTTGTCTTCTTGCCAGTTGCCATGTGAAACGAGAGGTGAGATGGGAGATGGGAGACGTGTGTCCCGCCATCATCCTCGTTACTTCGTCACTTTCTTCTTGCCGGCGATCGCGCGGCGCGGACCCTTCTTCGTGCGAGCGTTCGTGTGCGTGCGCTGGCCGCGTACCGGCAGGCCGCGGCGATGACGAATGCCGCGATACGAGCCGATGTCCATCAAGCGCTTGATGTTCATCGCGACTTCAGTGCGCAGTGCACCTTCGACGCGATAGTCTTTTTCGATCGCCTGGCGCAGACGGTTCACGTCTGCATCCGTGAGGTCACGCACGCGAAGTGCCGAGCTCACGCCAGTCTTCTCGAGGATCTCGCGCGCGGTCGTGCGACCAACGCCGAAGATGTAAGTCAACCCGATCTCGACCTTCTTGTCGCGAGGGAGATCGACACCAGCAATACGAGCCATGTCAGCCCTGCCGCTGCTTATGCTTGGGGTTTCGCTTGCAGATGATGCGCGTCACGCCGCTGCGCTTGACGACGCGGCAGTGCTCGCAGATTGGTTGTACGCTGGTTCTGACCTTCACATCATCTCCACGCTATCGGACGGGCAAATCGTGCAAGACGCTCAAAATAGGCACCTTACGATGCCCGTGCAAGGGACGGAGTTGTCGCGTTTCTGACCCCGCCAGGGTCAGGTCGAAGTGAGTTCTCCGAGGACCCGGCGCATGGCGTCAGCCGGCTCGGAGGCGGCGGTTACGGTTCGCCCAAGGACGATGTAGGAAGCCCCGGCGCGGGCGGCATCGGAGGGGGTCACAACCCTGCTCTGGTCGTGGGTGGACTCGCCCGCCAGACGGACCCCTGGAACCAGCGTGGTCAGGCTACCCTCGTGCTCCATCCGGATTCTGGCCGCCTCGTGACCCGAGCAGACCACTCCGTGGGCGTTCCCCTCGCGTGCGATGCGCGCCAGACGGCTGACTTCGTCTGAAACCGAAGGCACAGGCTTGCCAGTCGCTTCCGAGTAGTCGGACTCACCCAGCGAAGTGAGGACCGTGACCGCGAGCACCCGACAGTGATCGCCGGCGCCCTCGACCGCAGCGGCGATCATCGCGCGCCCACCAATCGCATGCACGGTGATCAGCGAGGCACCGCAGGCTACCGCCGACCGAGCCGCCGAACGGACCGTGTTCGGAATGTCGTGGAACTTGAGGTCGAGGAAGACGTGCTTGTTGCGCGTTCGAAGTGCATCGACAATCGACGGTCCCGTGGCCGTGAAGAGCTCACTCCCGACTTTGTAGAACTCGCAGGAGTCGCCGAGTCGATCTATCAGAGCAAGCGCTCGTTCCATATCCGGGACATCGAGCGCCACGATCGGAATCGGCTTCACGACGGCCACTCCAGCGTGCCTGTGAGCTCCGCGACCGACTTTACGCCACGCACTTCGCACCACGATGCGAGGTCGCGAAGGAGCCGCGACGGTGTCCTGGGATCGCGCAGCACAGCGGTGCCCATCGCGAAGGCGGTCGCACCCGCGATGAGGTACTGAATCGCGTCGGTCGCGTTCGTAATTCCGCCCGCACCGATGATGGGCGCCCTGGTGGCACGGTACACCTTCCACGTCGCGAGCACCCCGATCGGCAGCAGCGCGCCGCCGCTCATGCCACCGCTGCCGAATCCGAGCTCTGGTTTGCGCGACTCCACGTCGATGAGCAGGCCCGGCATCGTGTTCACCAGGGTGAGGCCATTCGAGCCTGCCTCCAGCGCTATTGCGGCACTGCGCGCGATGTCGCTCGATGTTGGTGAAAGCTTCGTGAATAGCGGCAGCCTGGTTGCGGTGCGTGCCCGCGTGACCACCTCGCGCAGCGCATCCGGATCGGCGCCGAACTCCATGCCGCCAGCCCGGACGTTGGGGCAACTGACGTTCAGCTCGAAGCCGTCGATGCCTGCAACACCCTCGAGCTGCGCGACCACGTCACCAAAATGCTCGACGCGGCTCCCGACCACATTCACGAGTATCCGCACTTTTTTTGCGCGCTGTGCGAGCCACGGGAGATGTTCGCTTCGAACTGCCTCAACACCAGGGTTCGCGAGACCGATCGCGTTGAGCATGCCGGAGGGAAACTCGGCGACACGTGGTGACGGCGCGCCATCCCGCGGTTCCAGGCTCACGGCCTTCGTGACCAGGCCGCCGAGGCTATCGAGATCGATCACGCCATCGAGCTCCCTGCCGTACCCGGCAGTGCCCGAGGCGAGGAACAACGGATTCTGGAGTGAAAGCCCGGCCAGCTCGACGGAGAGTCGCGACGTCGAGGCCGTGGTGGTCATCGTCCGCCGATTCCCGCCCCACCCCGACGCGCGTACTCGTCGAGGTATTTGAGCGTTGACTTGGCAATCGCGTCGGCGAGGGTCTGTTGTCCCTTCGAGCTTACCAGCCACGTCGCCTCGGAGGGGTTGGTCCCGAACCCGATCTCGACGAGCACCGCGGGCATATGCGAGGCGATGAGCACGGCGAACCCGGCCTGCTTCACTCCGCGATCGTTCGCGGACGGGTGCACCGGTTTGAGAGCCGCCTGCACGGTAGCGGCCAACTCGCTCGACTCGCGAAGGTGGGCGTTCTGAAGCATGTCGCCTAACACGAGTGCCAGCGGATCGCCCGGTTCGGTGCTCTCTCCCAGGAACCGGTCGGCGTCGTTTTCCATCTCGGCGACGTACCGCTCGTCCTCTGTCTTGGCATCAGAGAGGAAATATGTCTCGAAACCGCGGGCCGTACGAGGGTTGCGCCATCGCGGGTTTGCGGCGTTGACATGGATCGAGATGAACAGCGTCGCCCCGGCGTCATTTGCGATGCGGCCGCGATCGCGCAGCGCAATCAGCGTATCGGTATTGCGAGTCATGAGCACGTCCACGCCGCGCTCGATCAGGGCTGCCCGCAACTTCCACGCGACGGCGAGCGTCACGTCCGCCTCATGGACACGCTGCCGCGTGCTCGTTGTCCCCTTCATTCCGCGGTCGGGCCCACCGTGTCCGGCGTCGACCACGACCAGTGGCCGTGCACGAACAGGCGCCGGCGGCCGGCGCTCGACGTTCGTCGCCGCCGTATCAGCGACCTGCAACGTGAGGAAGAGCGCAGTCAGGATCATCGTTTTCGGAATGCCCGCGCCATGTCGCGTTCCGCATCACGGCGGCGCGCGTCATCGCGCTTGTCGTGGAGTTTCTTGCCGCGCGCCAGGGCCATGCTGACCTTTGCGCGGCCGCGGCGGAAGTACAACTCGAGCGGGACCAACGTCAGGCCCTGTCGTTCGACGGCCCCGATGAGCCGACGAATCTCGCGCTGGTGAAGCAACAGCTTCCGTGTGCGCGTTGCCTCGTGGTTTATGTAACCTCCGCTGCCATAGGGGGCGATGTGCGCATTCAACAGCCACAGCTCCCCGTCCCGCACGACGCCATAGGCGTCGGCGATGTTCGCGTGGCCGCCCCGCAGGGACTTCACCTCGGTGCCCGTCAGCACGAGTCCGGCCTCGAACGTGTCCAGCAACTCGTATTCGTGTCGCGCCGCCCGGTTGCGCGCGATGCTCTGGCGTTCGTTGTCAGTGGTTTTCGTGTCCGCCATGGCAGTCACCGTTCGACACGCACTTCACCCCACAGGTTCCGCGCAGGCGCAAGTTAGGCAGGCAAGCGTCGCGAGGGCAGTGTCGCTGAACCTAACGTCGCGGGTCGTTCGTCACATCACGCGGTTCCGCTGCGTCGGCGATGACGTGCCTGGTGCGAAAAGCGCGTGATCACGTTTGTTGGTCACTCGGAAGAGCGCCTGTGGACCTTCTTAGTGCTTTCTCCGATACAGGATAAATCGAGCCGTTTGATCAGCGGGCTCAGGGTAGGAAATTGACTGCACCGCAGGCGTCCGGTTACGTTCCGGCCCCCTGCCGAAGTGGTGGAACTGGTAGACGCGCTGGCTTCAGGAGCCAGTGGGCGAAAGCTCGTGGGGGTTCGAGTCCCCCCTTCGGCATATCACAAAAGAAACGACGGCCACCGCGAGATGGCCGCCGTCTCTTTTTCCGGTCTCGTCAGGGCTGTTTCGCGCCCCAGACCGATGGCGGGACGTCTTCCGGGACTGAGGCGACTCCGAACGCGCGGCGGAGCGATTCCTGGGATTCGTCCACGTACCGGCGGACGATCACGGCCGCCCGCGCCACGTTTCCGGAGATGTCGCGCGCGCCAACGCGTTCGAGCAGCGATCGCGCGGCGCGCTCGTCAGGCGTGTCGCGCATGGACCGATCGGCGAACACGGTGCGCAATGAGGACAACCGCTGGTTGAGCTGGCGCTCGGCAACCGCGACCATCCCGGCCGCAACGCTGCGATCCATATGGAGCGCCTGTCGCATCTCGCGCGCGACGAGTGAACCCGTCTTGTCATCGAGCGCGTCCCGTTCCGCGACGAGCAGGGCCAGCGCGCGCCGGGCATATCGCAACTCCCAGCGTGCGCGATCGGCATCGCCATCCCCGGCAACCGTCGCCAGCCACTGCACGTCCTGGTCATCCGGCTCGACAGACGCTGACTGCACGTACGATTGCACTGCCTTGCCGCGCTGCTCCGCCGCTTTCGATTTCCGGAAGGGCCACGCCACGATCCGCTTCCTCAGGCGTGAAGCACCGGAAGACCGACGCGCGCACGCACGACCGGTTCATCCTGCAACAGGTCGGCGAGATGCACGCTCTCCAACGCGTCGTCGATCCGCTGCTGCAGCATCATCCACACGGGCCGGATACTGCAGTTCGACGAGTCGGCGCAGCGATCTTCGGCCACGGGATGCGTCAGGCAGCGAACGTCGAAGGTCGTGTGCTCCGACGCAGCGACCACCTGCCGAATGGAGATGTCGCCCGGGTGGCGTGCCAGCTCGTATCCGCCGTGCGAACCACGCACGCTGGCAACGATCCCGGCACGCCGCATTCGCAGCAGGATCTGCTCGACATAGTCCGCGGGGAGGCGCTCCTGCGATGCGATTTCGCGGCCCGTGACCGGACCACTCCCGTGACGGCGCGCCAGGTTCAGCGCGCAGATCAATCCGTACTCGGCCCACGTCGTGATGCGCATCGGGTCAAAAGCTAGCGAGAACTGTTCACCATCGCGATTGGCTCAACCGCCAGCCGACACTGGCCCATGCTTCCCGCCGGGCACTCCGATATCGGTCATCTTGCGCAGGTTCAGCACCTCGTCCACCTCGTCCGCAGGAATGATTCCTTCGCGCTTCACGAGATCTCGGATGAGGATTCCCTCTTTCACGGATCGCTTGCTCAGCTCCGCCGCCGCCGCGTAACCGATCTGCGGGGCAAGCGCGGTGGCCAGGGCCGCCGAACGCTCGACCCAGTACGACAGCATCTCGCGGTTCGCTTCGATGCCCCTCACACAGCGTTCATCGAGGATAGTCGCCGCACGCGTCATGATGCGCATCGAAAGCATGATGTTCAGCGCGATCACCGGCATCATGGCGTTCAGCTCGAGCTGCCCGTGCTCCGCCGCGATCGTGACCGTGGTATCGCAGCCGATGACCTGGAAGCAGACCTGGTTCACCATCTCCGGAATCGATGGATTGATCTTTCCGGGCATGATCGATGACCCGGGTTGCACTGCGGGCAGCTTGAGCTCGTCGATGCCCGTGCGCGGCCCCATGGCCATCAGCCGCAGGTCACTTGCGATCTTGCTCAGGTCGACCGCGAGCACTCGCATCGACGCGGAAAACGCGGCGGCGTCTCCCATACTCTGCATGAGCTGCACGCGATCCTGGCCGATCCGCAGGTCGAGTCCCGTGATTTCGCGCAGGTACTTGTTCATGAGCGCCGGATATTCGGGCTCCACCGTTACTCCAGTGCCCACGGCACTGCCGCCGATGCCAAGATCGCGCAGGTAATCGGCGCTTTCCTTCACGCGCCGAAGGCCCCGGTCTACTGATCCAGCCCACGCCGTGAATTCCTGGCCGAGTCGGATTGGCATCGCGTCCTGCAGGTGCGTGCGGCCCGCCTTCACGATGTCGTCGAACTCCCGCCCTTTCTTCGCGAACGAGTCCCGTAGTGAGTCGAACGCGCGCAGGAAGCCATCCAACTCGGCCAGGCACCCCAACCGGATGGCGGTCGGAATGGTGTCGTTCGTGCTCTGCGCCATGTTGACGTGGTCGTTCGGATGCACTGGGGTGTACGTTCCCCGCTTGCCTCCGAGGAGTTCGTTCGCGCGATTCGCGAGGACCTCGTTCACGTTCATGTTGTGCGAGGTGCCGGCGCCCGCCTGGAACCAGTCGACCACGAACTGGTTGTCGTGCTTGCCCGCCAGCACTTCGTCGGCGGCGGCGATGATGGCGTCAGCGAGTCGCTTCTCGAGGCGGCCCGTGTCGCGATGGGTCATCGCGGCGGCTTTCTTGATCCAGACCTGGGCGATGACGAAAGGCCTCAGCGGACGCAGGCCGCTGATCGGGAAATTCTCGACCGCTCGCTGCGTCTGGACGCCATAGAGCGCATCATCGGGCACCTCGAGCGTCCCGAGAGGATCTTTTTCAGTGCGCACGTTGTTTTGCATAGGTGAAGAAAGCCAAAGGGGGCGACGGCGCTTGCGCCGTCGCCCCCGTGGTCTCCCGCAATCCGTCGATCAGGGACGCGGGGGAGTCGGAACCTGATAGGTGGAGATGACGCCCAGATTCCCTTCGCCAGCCGCAACGTAATTCGTGCGCAGGCGGGTAGCCACTACCGACCGCACGCCCGAGCTGGTGGACCAGTTCTGGTGCCAGCGGAACGGTATCGAGTCAACGCCGTCATCCACGAAGGTGCAGAGCACGTTGCGCGTCTGCACGGCAGGATTGGAGGCTGTCGCGTAACGCAGCGACACCACGATCGAACTCCGCGGATCCTGCGGCGGCGTCCAGTTCAGGTGGATCGCTTCGGTACCGGCCGGCACGTTGATATTCGTCGGAAAGTCGAACGCTTCGGCTGTCTTGGCGCGGATGGTGCCGGCCGGGAACCCGCCCGACACGCCAGGAACGCTCACGACGATGCTGTCGCCCGGGGTGAACGCGAACGAGCTGGCCGGCCGGTAGGCGATACCATCGGGAGTCGTTGTCCGATCGAGCGAGTTGGCCACTCCGCCAACGGTCGCGGACACGCTCGGACCGGCATCGAGATAGGTCACGCCGACGAGGTTATTCCCTTCCTGAAACAGGACGTCCGCGCACGTGTCAGAGGTAAAATCCGCGTTTGGAACAGCGGACAGGTTGCCCTTGAAGAAGAGGCCTTCGGCCTTTGCGAAATGCGCACCCGCCGCCGATTTCTGGGCGGAGACGGTCACGAATCCCCAGGTGCCCTGAGGGCTGATGTCCTGGAGCGACGTGTCGCAGGCCACGACGAAAGCGGTCCCGATCACGGGAAGAACCCAGGTCCAGCGGGAAGGAGAACGGAAGTGCCGGTGCATCATGTTGTCCGGGTTAAAAGTCTCGCACACCGGCTATGGGACCGGCGGCATTTCGACGTGAGCAAATCTGTCCTGTTGAGCCGGGATTCGCGAGCGGTTACGGTCGCTTCGTCACACCTGAAAACCAGCCAATCCCGAAGGCGACGCGCGTGCCTAACGTGGACGACTGGCCAGCAACTCTAGGATATAGGGATTCGACCTACGTTCTTCTCCGACGGTCGTGGCCGGACCGTGGCCCGGCAGTACACGGGTCTCCGGTGGAAGTGCCACGATGCGTTCGAGTGACTTCGCAAACTGGCCGACATTCCCGAACGGAAGGTCCGTCCGGCCGATCGAACCCGCAAAGAGGCAATCCCCGACCAGCGCTATCCCGTGGCCATGAATGGTCACGTGTCCGGGTGAGTGCCCTGGCGTGTGCATCACGATGAATGACAGCTCACCAAGACGCAGACCCTGACCCTCGACAAAACGCTCCCGCGGCACGTCGTCCCCGTCGAAAGGAAGCCCATACGACGCCGCCTGGAACGGCCCCGCCTCGAACATTGGGATGTCCGCCTCGTGCAGGAACACCGGCAGGTCAAAGCGAAGTCGAAGGGCCTTCACCGCCCCGACGTGGTCGAAGTGGGCGTGGGTCAGCCAGATCGCCCGGAGATTGACGCCCGCCTTCTCCACCGCCTCGATCAATCGTTCGGCATCGTCGCCGGGATCGACCATCGCTGCGTCGCGGGTCGCGCGGTCGATGACGAGGTACGCGTTTTCCTGGAGCGGACCCGTTTCGAATGGGACGACTTCGAGTGAATCCGATGTCACGCAGGCAATACAGCGTCGCGACGCGCGGTGAGGTACTTCTCGGCGGCGATGGCCGCCGTGGTCGCGTCGCCCACCGCGGTGGTCACCTGTCGCGTGAGTTGCACGCGAACGTCGCCCGCCGCGTACAACCCGGGAATCGAGGTCTGCATCTTGTCGTCGGTCACGAGGTAGCCCATCGGATCGTGATCGACGTGCTCTTCGATGATTCCGGTGTTCGGACGGAACCCGATGAAGACGAACATGCCGTTCACGGCGAGGTCCGAGAGCACTCCCGTCTTGACGCTCCTGAGCGAGAGGTGGTGCACCAGGCCATTTTCGTCACCGTGAACCTGCTCGACGACTGTATCCAGGATCGTCTCGATCTTCGGATTCTCGGCGACGCGCTTCTGGATGATCTTCGACGCCCGGAACTCGTCGCGCCGGTGGATCAGGTAGACCTTCGATGCATATCGCGTAAGGAAGTCGGCTTCCTCGCACGCGGCATCCCCACCGCCGACGACGGCGATATCCTGCCCACGGAAGAACGCGCCGTCGCAGATCGCGCAGTACGAGACGCCCTTGCCGGCGTATTCCACTTCGCCGGGAATGCCCAGCTTGATCGGCGTTCCGCCGGCCGTGATGATGACCGCCGGCGCGCGATAAATCTCCCCGTTGTCGCAGATACACTCGAAGAGATCACCGATCCTGCGGATGGCGGTAACACCTGCCGTCCTGAACTCGGCGCCGAACTTCTTCGCGTGGCTCTCGAACTTCTGCGCGAGCTCCCAGCCGAGTATGTGCTCGAAGCCGGGATAGTCCTCGATCATCTCGGTGTTCAGCAGCTCCCCGCCTGGCGCGCCCCGTTCCAACACTACCGTGCGCAACATGGAGCGACCCGCATACATGGCTGCCGTCATGCCGGCTGGCCCCGCTCCTACGATGATGACTTCGTACTCGAACTCGTTCGCCAAGGGAGAGAAAAGAAGGGAGTTGGGAGATGGGAGATGACCGCTCTCTCTGCTCTTCTCCCGTTCCTAAATCTAGTAACGGCGGGAAGTCATGAGGCAGGAGGCAAAGCTGAGAACCGACTCACCGAATGTGCCGCCCACCGTCAACGATCACGCAGTCGCCTGTCACGTATTCGGCGTGCAGGAGATACAGCATCGCCTGCACGACATCCTCGGGTGAGCCGTCGCGTTTCAGCGGCGTGGTCTCGGTGAGGTGTCGCGAGAACTTTGGATCGAAGTTTTCGGGGAGCAGCACAGTGCCGGGTGCGATCGCATTGACGCGAATCCGCGGCGCCAGCACGCGAGCCAGCGCGCGTGTCAGGTAAACCACTCCGGCCTTGCTCACGCCGTGCGGCACGTACGGCGGCCAGATCTCGAACGCGGCGAGATCGGCGATGTTGATGATCGAACCTCCGTCAGGAAGGTGACGTGAAGCCTCCTGTGAGATGAGAAACGGAGCGCGCAAGTTGAGGTCCAGCACGGCGTCCCAGTCGGACGGCTTAACCTCTCCCACAGGCATCCTGATCATCACGGCGGCGGAATTCACGACCACGTCAAGCCGGCCGCACCGGGCAACGACATCGCGAACCAGCTGCGCCGGCGCCTCCGATTGCGTCAGGTCGACCTGGAACAGCGTGGCTTTCGCGCCGGCCGCTTCGATCAGCCGAACCGTTTCGTCGACGAGGGGGCCTGACGAGTGGTAATGGACGGCGACATCATAGCCGTCGCCGGCTATGGCGACCGCCAGAGCGCGACCCACGCGGTGTCCAGCGCCGGTGACCAGCGCCACTGGCCGACCCTCACGCGCCGCGTCAGGCATTTCCAGTCCGCGTTGCGCGCACCGATTCCGCGCGCGCCAGCTGAACCTCGAGCCACTCGCCGGGAACCTTCATTGCGCCAACCACTCGAATTCCATCAGCGCTGCCGTGCGAATCCGACCCCCCGCTCGGCACGAGCCCGAAGTGGTTCGCGAGTGCGAGCAGTCGCGCGCGATCTTCAGCCGAATGCGAAGGATGGATGACCTCCACACCGTCCATTCCCATTGCCGCAAACTCCGCGATGCGCTTCATGCTCCCATCCGGCCCGGGGTGCGCGATGACCGCAATCCCTCCACATCGATGTACCAGGTCGATCGCCTCGGCGATCCCGATGCGCCGTTTGTCGAGATAGGCCGGCCGGCCGGCGCCGAGGTAGCGATCGAAGGCGTCGCGGAGGTCCATCGCCCAGCCATTCTCGACCATCGCGCGAGCCACGTGCGGCCGGCCCATCGCGGCGTCACCGGCCACCGCGAGGACGTCGTCGAATGAGATGCGCACGCCGAGTTCATTCAATCGTTTGACGATCGCGATGGCCCGGTCACGGCGCGCCACTCGGAATACCGCGAGCGAATCGCGCATCTCATCGAGGTCGGCCAGGTGCAGGCCCAGGATGTGGCTCTCCTGCTCGCCTTCGTACGCGCTCAACTCGACGCCTGGGATGAGCTCCAGGCCCGAACCGGTGGCTGCCGCTTTCGCCTCCTCGATTCCCGCCACGGTGTCGTGGTCGGTCAGCGCGATCGCGCGAAGTCCTGCCTGACGAGCCGCTGCAACGACACCCTCGGGCGGGATCGTCCCATCCGAGGCCGTGGAATGAAGGTGCAGGTCGATGTGCCGCGCGCCGGCGGGCGCGGCGTCACCCGTCACGGCGAGTAGCCGGCTTCGGGCGAGGTCTCCCCCGGCTGTGACTGCGCGAACAAGCGGCGCACTTCGTCGTCAGGCAGCTCGGCCAGCGATTGTTCGCGCGAGCGTGTTCCGTGCGGGCTGTAACGCGTGACGCGAACTTCCCGTGTGTCGCCGCTGCCGGCAACGAACAGGAGACCGAACTCGTCGTGCTCGTACTGCGTGACGTACCCCGAAGGAAAAACGCGCCAGGACTTGCCGTCGATGCTTATGGAACGCGTTGGCATGCTCAGGACAACTCCAATTCGGTGAGTATTTCGTCGTTGGGTTCCATTCCGGCACGTTCCCTCGCGCCCTTCAGGACCGAGGCATCCCCCGCTTCGATGAACTCCAGGTAGGCCGATGGGTCACTGGGGCTGCGAAAGACCCAGTGCTTGCACCCATCCTTGGCGAGCTTGTCGCGCCGTTCGCGCCACTCGCGCTCCTTCTTCTGTTCATCGGCCGGATCGATAATCCGCCAGTCCACCGTCATGACACGCGGCATCGGTTTCAGCTCCCGGGTTCGGCGATAGACTCCAGTTGCTGCTTCACGAAACCAAGGAACTTATCCGCGTCGGCTCCGTCGACAACGCGATGATCGAACGAGAGGAAGAAGTGCGCGCAGGTGCGGATCGCGATCACGTCCTCTCCTTCCGTTCCCTTCACGACCCTGGGCCGCTTCTCGATCGTTCCCGTGCCGAGGATCGCGACCGTCGGCTGCGGAATCACCGGCGTGCCCATGATGGAGCCGAACACGCCAGGGTTCGTGATCGTGAACGTGGCGTCCTGGACTTCCTCGGGCTTGAGCTTCTTGGCGCGCGCGCGCTGCGCGAGGTCATTCAACGACCGCGTCAGGCCGGCGAGTGAAAAGTTGTCCGCATCCCTAATGACCGGGACGATGAGTCCCCAGTCGAGTGCGACTGCGATGCCGATGTGATAGTGCTTGCGAAAGACGATCTCGTTGCCGCGCACGGCGGCGTTGATGACGGGGAACTTCTTCAGCCCTTCGACTACTGCCTGGATGACGAACGGGAGGTACGTGAGCTTGTCGCCGCGGGCCTCGTACTCTGGCCGGAGCTTGTCGCGCACGCGGGTAACCCGCGTTAGGTCGACCTCGAAGACCGTCGTAACATGCGCCGACGTCTGCTTCGAGTACGCCATGTGGCCGGCCGTGAGCTTGCGGATCTTGCTCATCGGCTCGACGACATCCCCGGGCCACGGCGTCACGACCGGCGGCTGATAGTCGAAGCCGGCAGGCGCGTACATCGATGGCCGCGGTGCAGCGGTACCGGGAGCGGCCGAAGCGGGCGGACCGGATTCCAGATAAGCAGTGAGGTCTTTCTTCGTCACGCGGCCGGAAACGCCGCTTCCGCTCAGCGAAGCGATGTCGACGCCGTGTTCTGCAGCCATCCGGCGCACCAATGGCGATGACTTCGTACGCAGCCGCTCTTCGAGCGATCCTGGCGCGGGCGAGCCCGGGACGTAGGCAGGCATGCCGGGTGATGTCGTCCTGCCGTCCGCCTGCGGCGCAGCAACCGATCCAGCGCTTGTCGCTGCTGCGCCCGCGGCCGCTGGAGCAGGTTGAGCGGATGGCGCGGGCTTCGACGCTGCCTGCGCTGGAGCGGCGGCGGGCGACGGTGTCTCGACCGCCGCATTTACGTCGGTCTCGAGTCGCGCGACCACCGCGTTCACCGGGACGGTCTCGCCTTCCTTCACCAGGATCTCGGCGACTATGCCGGCGCTCACGGCCTGCACTTCGGAGTCGACCTTGTCGGTGGAAATCTCGAAGATCGTCTCGTCGCGCTTGACCGGATCGCCAACCTTCTTGAACCATTTTGTCAGCGTGCCTTCGGCGAGCGATTCGCCCATCGATGGCATGAGAACGTCTATGCGGGCCATTCTTTGGTGACTAGTGACTGGTGACTAGTGACTGGTGACTGGAGATGACTGGTTCAGTCACCAGTCACCAATCACCAGTCACTTCTTTTTCGAAAGCCGACGGAGAACGAGGAGCGGCAGCGTCACCGCTCCTAGAATCATGCCGACCAGAGCGAACCAGTACCAGTCACAAGCGGGCAATCCCTCGGCCGGAACGCACCCGCGCGCCGTGCTGACGAACTTCCCCACCAGGACGGCGATCATCCCGCCGCTCCACATCCCAATGAAGGTCGCGAAGCAGCCGATGCCGATTCGCTTTCCGCGAGCGATCTCGGCGTCACTCGTTCCTGATACTGGTGGCGACCCCCCGGAATCACTCGCCACGCGCGAGCCTAATAGGCGGCTTCGAGCGCGTGCGTCGGATCGGTCTTCTGATGAAGCGTCACGAAATACCGCTTGACGTTGCGGTCGATCCGGCTCTCTCCCATCTGGTCGGTCGTCGCTTCGACAAAGGTGTAGTGGCCACCTTCGGGCTTCGCCGTTACCTGGACCGTTGCCTCAATTTCCGGCTCGCCAACGACGCCGCGGAACGTCCTCGATCGTGAAGCCGAGGAGACTGTCTGGAGGCCAAGTGATGGAAAGAACCTGTCGGCTGACTCGATCACTTCAGCCGGCGTAAGTGAGGTCCGATAAAAGTGGCGCATGCGTCTCCGATTGCGCGTCTGTCCTGTTGTCCGTCTGCCGCTTACCCGTCTACCCGTCTACTTGGCTTCACCACGTGCGGGAAAAACTTCCTGCATCCAGTCCATCCGCTCGAGCTTCTTCGTCGAGTCACGCTGGAACCTGATGGCGACGGCCCACTGCCCTGCCGTGATGAAGTGCATCGTGGCGTAGTAGGTTCCGAGCTCAGGGCCTTTTACCAACGGGTCGTACGCATCAATCCCGTCCTCGCTGGTCGCGAAGATCTGCCCCTGCCCTGACTCGATAGGCTCGCCGGTCTCGCGATCGCGCACCACGACCTTGTACTTGATCGGTTCGCGCGCGCGGGGCGGAACTGGGTCGGGAAGGACGCGAAGCTCCATGTCTTCCGTGAGGAGCTTCATGCTGAGGTCGCGCGGGCGGGGCTGGCAGGCCGCCGCAAGCAGCGCGACGAAGAGTGTTAACTGCCAGCTCCGGGCGAGTCTCACGAGGCGTAGTACTCCAGGCCGAGGTGGGTGATCTGCTCCTCACCCATGAGGTGTCGGAGCGTGTTCTTCAGCTTTGTCTGCTGAATGAATAGATCGTGCTCCGGCTGGAGTCCCGCAGCGGCCATCGGCGACTTGTAATAGAAGCTTAACCATTCCTGAATCCCCTTCATTCCGGCCCTGTGCGCGAAGTCGGAGAAGAGGGCGAGGTCGAGCACAATTGGCGCCGCGAGAATCGAATCGCGGCACAGGAAGTTGACCTTGATCTGCATGGGGTATCCCATCCACCCCACGATGTCGATGTTGTCCCAGCCTTCCTTGTTGTCGCCACGCGGTGGGTAGTAGTTGATGCGGACGACGTGCGAGAACTTGTCGTACAGGTCGGGATACAGTTCGGGCTGCAGGATGGTGTGCAGCACGCTCAGCTTTGACTCTTCCTTCGTCTTGAATGACGCAGGGTCGTCGAGCACTTCGCCATCGCGATTGCCGAGGATGTTCGTCGAATACCAGCCGGCCAGGCCGAGCATGCGCGCCTTGATGCCCGGCGCGATCACGGTCTTCATCCACGTCTGGCCGGTCTTGAAGTCCTTCCCGGAGATCGGCACTGACCGCTGGTTCGCGAGCTCGATCAATGCTGGAGTGTCGACGGAAAGGTTCGGTGCGCCGTTCGCGAACGGAACGCCCTCCATGATCGAGGCCCAGGCGTAGAGCATCGATGGGGCGATGGCGTCATCGTTGCGTTCCATCGCGCGCTCGAACTGCTCGATCGTCGCGTGCGGCGGTCCCGGCTTGATGTAGGTCTCGGTCGACGCGCACCAGACCATGACGAGACGATCGCACCGGTTGCGCGCCTTGAAATCGCGAATGTCCTGCCGGAGCTGCTCGGCGAGGTCGCGCTTGGTCTTTCCCTGCTTGACGTTCGTGCCGGAGAGCCGCGTCACATAACGAGTGTCGAACACGGCCGGCATCGGCTTGATGCCGCGCAGGAAATCAGCCAACGGCTCGAGGTCCTGGACGTTGAGCACACCGGCCTTTTTCGCGGCGGTGCAGGCATCGTCCGGAATCGGGTCCCAGGCGCCGAACACCAGGTCATCGAGTTCGGCCAGCGGCGCGAAATCCCGGATCAGGGGTGAGCGCGCCTCGGTGCGCTTGCCCAGGCGGATCGTCGCCATCTGGGTCAGCGATCCGATGGGCTTCGTGAAGCCGCGCCGGATGCTCTCCACGCCGGCGATGAACGTTGTTGCCACGGCGCCAAGGCCCGGCGTGAGCACGCCAAGCTTGCCCTCGGGTTGGCGAATGTTGACCCGAGGCGTCGCGGTCGATGACTGCACGGGGTTCTCCGTAAGTATTGTAGTAGTGCCTAACGCGGGCGATCGAAGCTCGACGGGTGTCCCGCATCCTTGAGGCGAACGGTCGCATCCCCGGCGGGGGCGACATCGGCCAGCGCGACGCCGTCGGCAAGGCGGCTCCGCGCGTCATACGCTTCCACTTCGGTCCCGGAACGGCGCGGCACATACTTCGCCCGCGCAGGTTCGGCCGAGTCCTGCGCCGATGTGGTCTGGTACACGAACAGCACTCGTTGCACCACGGTGATCCACGCCGTCACGGTCAACACGGCGCAAATGGTGATCAGCACCCAGCCGTTCATTGCCAGGCCGAAGAACGCCTGCGGGGCCGAGAGGAGAACCACCCGCTCCGGACGCTGCAGCATTCCGACCGATGCGTCGATTCCCAACCCTTCAGCGCGCGCGCGTGTATACGACGTCAGGAACGATCCAAGGATCCCCAGGAGCAGCACGGAGACCATTGGCGTGGACATCGAGTCCGGGATGTAGTGATGGACTCCGTTCCTCGCAAAAAAGATCGCGAGGCCGCCGAGCACCGCGCCGTCAGCCACGCGGTCGAGGGTGGAGTCATAAAAGGCACCGAAGGCGGAACTACGGCCTGACTTTCTGGCCACGGCACCATCAAGCATGTCGCAGATCGCGCTCAAACCAACAACCCAACCAGCGACGCGGATGTCGCCCCTCGCGTATATCCCACCACCAACTACTGTCGCGACTGTTCCGAACGTCGTAATCGCGTTCGGGCTCAATCCCTTCTCAACCAGGAAGTCGGCGATTGGCTCCAAGGCACGCCGGAAGCCCTTCTGGACGAATTGGGGGACGAGCTGCGGTAAGGCCATGTAGTTCGAACTAGGTATTACCGACTGCGCGGCAGGACGACGGGACGCGAGCTAACCGTAGCAGAATGCGGCGATTACGAACAACTCAAAGTACCCGATCCGGATAGGCCCCACAACCGCAAACAGACTCCGTATCGGTGGCTTACGAGAAACCCAAGCTCTTTGTTCCGAACACGTTGGGCCCGCAGGATCGTGGCAGATTCTTAACCTTGCAACCGAGCGAACCCGGACCAACCTTCGCATCAATGAATACTCCAGTCAGGCTGATCGCCAGTTTGGCTCTGGTCGCTTCCGCGTGCGGGTCGAGCCAACGTGATCCGGAAACGGTTGTCGCGCCCGCCCGATCCGGAACGGTTTCGAACCGACTTCAAGACACACTTGCGGTCATACTGCAAGGCGGCGTTCGAGACTCCGCATTTCCGGGCGCGATTGCGGTTGTTGGCGACAAGAACGGAACGCTCGTCACCGTCACCGCAGGTCAGCTCGACTGGCAGCCGTCGCCCGCACCCAATGCTTCCACGCTCTGGGACCTGGCGTCCCTGACGAAGGTCGTTGGGCTGACGACCGCGATGATGCTGCTCGTGGAATCGCACCGGGTTGATCTCGATGCGCCGGTCCAACGTTATGTGCCGGAATTCAGCGGACGCTGGAAGGAAACCGTGACCATCCGCCACCTGCTCACGCACTCCAGCGGACTTCCAGCCTGGCGACCGCTCTACAAGGAAGCCGAAACACGCGCGGCAGCGATGGCGCTCGCGATCGCCACACCGCTCGACACGCTGCCTGGCATTCGCATGGTCTACAGCGACCTCGGTGCGATCATCCTCGGTGAGGTCGTCATGCGGGTGACCGGCCAACCGCTCGACCGGTTCCTGCGGGAGCAGGTTTTCACGCCACTGGGCATGCTGGAAACGACGTACCTCCCCGCCGAGGCGCTGCGCCCCCGGATCGCGCCCACGGAAGTGGACCCGTGGCGCCAGCGCCACCTCCGCGGCGAAGTCCACGACGAGAATGCCTTCGCGTTAGGCGGCATCTCGGCTCATGCCGGCCTGTTCAGCACCGCGCAGGACCTGGTTCGGCTGGCCCGAATGTACCTGGGCGACGGCACGCTCGAGGGCCATCGGTTCCTGTCGCCGGAGACGCTCAGGCAATTCACGACCGTGCAGGATCCAGCCCTCTCGCACCGTGCCCTCGGCTGGGAGACGCCTAACGGGACCAACTCGGCCGGGCACCTGATGTCGTCACGCGCCTTCGGCCATACCGGTTTCACCGGGACGTCCATCTGGATTGACCCGGCACGGGGCGTCTTCGTCCTCCTTCTGTCCAATCGCGTGAACCCGACGCGGGAGCACCGTGGTATTACTGGTGTTCGGACCGCCGTCGCTGATGCGGTGATGGGAGTACTGTCCCGATAGACCGACGCCTCGTAAGAGATTGCCCCGCATAGGGTAAACCGGCTTGTAGCCAGCCCGGCCTGACCTTATCTTTCGTCAGTGATTCAGCCGCCAGCGAGCGGCGCCTATTTCGAGGAGATGGAAGTGAGCACTCTTCAACAGCCTGAAGTCGCGGTTCTCGTCACGGCCAACGCCACTACCGAAGTGAAGCGTTTCATGGACGCCGAGGGCGTGTCGCCTGACGTCGGTGGCCTGCGCGTGAGCGTGCAGCCCGGCGGCTGCAGTGGCTTCAAATACGGATTGCTGATCGAGGACCAGCCGGCGGAAGACGATTTCGTCGTCCAGGCAGAGGGGTTCAAGCTGTTCGTCGACCCGTTCTCGGCGCAGTACCTGAACAACGTCACGATCGACTACGTGTCGTCGATGCAGGGTTCGGGCTTCACGTTCAAGAACCCGAACGCCACGGGCGGCTGCGGGTGCGGACATTCGTTCACGGCCTGAACGCGCACCGATGCCAGTAATGGATCCCGGCGCTCGATCGGCGAGCGCACCCGGGTCCGAGGCCCGCGATCCTGCAGAGGAGCGCGGGCCTCTTTCCTTCCCGGACCAGCCAGGCGTGGGCGCCGCCTCACGCGAGCACATCGCGACGCGCGTCTTCGACGACCACGACGCGCTGGCCGTCTCGGTCGCGCGGCGGATCGCCGACGTCATTCGGGCTCGCGCGTCCGCCGGACGCAAGGCGGTGCTCGGACTCGCGACGGGTTCAACGCCGTTAGGCGTCTATCGGGAGCTGGTGCGGATGCACCGTGAGGAGGGCCTGAGCTTCCGCCACGTGGTGACGTTCAACCTGGACGAGTATTACCCGATGGATCCGGGCAATCCTCACTCGTACCACCGTTTCATGTGGGAGCAGATCTTCTCCTTCGTGGACATCGACCCAGCCAACGTCCACATCCCGAAGGGCGACCTCGAGCGGGGACAGGCGGCGGCGGAATGCGCGGCATACGAGGACGCCATCGTTCGCGCGGGTGGCATCGACCTCCAGCTGCTCGGTATCGGCAAGACGGGACACATCGGCTTCAACGAGCCGGGGTCGGGCGCGAACAGCCGCACCCGGCTCGTCACGCTGGATACGATCACGCGGCGGGACGCGGCCGCCGATTTCTTCGGCGAGGAGAACGTTCCACGTGAAGCCACCACGATGGGTGTCGCATCCATCCTCGCGGCGCGCGAGATCGTCATCCTCGCCACCGGAGAGCACAAGGCCGCAATCGTCAGGCGCGCGGTCGAGGGCGAAGTTGACCTGCAGGTCGCGGCGACCTTCCTCCAGCGGCATCCCGCAACGACGTTCTACATCGACCGCGCCGCGGCGGCCGAGCTGACGCGCATCGGGACACCATGGCTCGTCGATGAAGTGTCCTGGACGGACGAGATGGCGGAACGCGCCGTGGTATGGCTCAGCCTGCGCACCGGACACGCGATCCTGAAACTCACGAGCCA
>Ga0111538_10004498_pt1 | contig 19341 bp, 16 predicted proteins | sample SoiMethybrSBSTD1_FD_79669 | JGI IMG/M metagenome (GOLD analysis project Ga0111538, IMG submission 79669) | Bulk soil microbial communities from a Populus tree surrounding site in Tennessee, USA - Soil MetaG P. TD hybrid SBSTD1 (version 2)... | ecosystem: Environmental > Terrestrial > Soil >...
GCGACGGCATATTGGTTCTGGGCGTGCGTGGCCCATTCGGCCGTCGGGGACAACTGCGCGAACGCGGGCGGCGCTCCGGCCGACGCGACCAGAAAGCCCGCGACGAGCCAAAGCGTGGTGTTTCTGACCATCATCCTTCCTCCATGCAAGTGGCAGAATCTGTGCGAGGATCGAACGAGATTATATGGCGCGACGCGGGATCCAGGGCGAGGTTTGGAGGCCAGGATGTTGAGGCGAAGAATCGTCTTGTTGGGAATCTCTGGGCTGACCCTCTTGCTTCCGGCGGTGTGCAGCGGGCAGATCTACGGCGGTGCCAGCATTGGAGCCGGCGGCGCCAACGTGTCGGTTGGCAGCTATGCGAGCGGATACCGCGGTGCGTTGCGCTTGTATGGCGGCTACGAGTTCAATCGACACCTTGCCGCGGAGGTGATGACGCTCGATCTCGGTACGCCTGGCAACAAGACTCAGACCGGTGGCCAGAATACGATAGGCGCCTTCGGGGTCGCTGCCGTGGGTACGCTCCCGGTCCAGCGGTGGCGGTTCAGCGGTCGCCTGGGCGCATTGTCGATGGATGGTCGAGCGGACGACACGACAAGAACCGGACAGGGGATGTTCGGACTCGGGGTTGGCTTCAACCTCACGCGAGGATTGATCATCGGTCTCGAAACCGCCGTCTCGCGCGTCGAGTTTGGCGCACCGGTCAATGACACCGCGAGAGTGAACTGGACCGCATTCGCCGCATCCTATCGATTCTGAGGGCAAGGAGTGGGATCAATGAAGAAACACACATTGCTGTTGTTGGCCGTGGCTGCGCTGGCCGTTGTTCCCGCGAGGGTGTCGGTGCAGGAACCCGGGTATCCGATCGAGCTCATCGCACCAGGAAAAGGACCCTACACGTTCCCTCAGGGCTACCAGACGCCCTGGGACAAGGTTCAGATCCTGGTCACATCCAAGATGTCACCGAATCTCTTCGTGCTGCACGGGTCTGAAGGTCTCGATCCCGCACATCCTGACGGGTCCGGCGGCAGGGCGATGGCTCTCTTCGGACCGGATGGTGTGCTGATGGTCGATACCGAGAACCGACAGGTCGCGGAGAAGACACTCCAGACCATCCGATCGTTCACCGACGGGCCGATCAGAGTTCTGGTCAACACACATGTGCATTCCGACCATACCGGTGCCAACGCCTTTTTCGCGAAGCAGGGCGCGTTGATCTACGCGCAGGAGAATCTGCGTCTCGAGATGCTGCGTCCGCCCGCCCGCGGCGGTCAACCGGCCCAGGCTCGCGGTGGGCCGGCCCCGGGTGGTCAGCAAGCCGCGGCGCGCGGCAATGCGCCGCAGGCGCCGCCGATCGACATGTCTGGTATTCCAGCGGCGACCTATAGCTACAACCCCTCGACGCCTGGCGAGCCGGCCGTCACCTTCTACATGAACGGCGAAACGGTGGATTTCATCCCGATGATGCCCTCCCACACCGCCGGCGACACCATCGTCCGCTTCCGCAAAGCCAACGTGATTTACATCGAGGATTTCTACCGGAACTTCGGGTATCCATTCGCCGATCAGGGCAATGGCGGCTCGATCAAGGGCATGCTCGATGCGGTTGATCTCATCCAGAAACTGGCGGGTCCCAACACGACGCTCATTCCCGGTCACGGGACCCTCGTCAAGAAGACCGATCTGCTGGCCTATCGCGCGATGCTGGTGGACATCATGGCCAAGGTGAAAGCGCTGCGCGATCAGGGCAAGTTGCTCAAGGATGTTCTCGCCGCGAATCTCACTGCGCCTTATGACAAGACGACTCAGGGCGATACGCCACAGAGCAAGGATCGCTTCATCACGGAAGCCTATGACGAGGTGAAGAACTTTCCACCGATCGTGGACGGCAGACGGACGATGCCGACGGATCCAGGCAGGTAGGACCTTCGTGGTCCTTGGGCCTTAGTTCTTCGGCCTTGGTCCGTCCTTGGTCCTTGGTCCGTCCCTTGTCCCTGGTCCTTGGCGCTGCGACCAGGGCAACGAGCTGAGATGAAGATGAAGCTGGGCATGGACGATCGATTCGGGCCGGCCGAGGCGGCGATCAATGAAGGCGACCTCGACCGGTTCGAGCAGCTGCTGGCTGCTGATCCCGAGCTGGCCACGGCCAGGTCCGGTTGCAGTCATCCCACGCTGTTGCAGTGCCTGGTGCTGACGGTCACGTCAGATCCCCGGTTGGAGCGGTCGATCAGAGCGCTCGCCGACCGTGGCGCGGAACTCAATGATCCGTTGATCGCGGCACCCGGAAGCAACAACGTTCGCGCCGTCAATGCGCTGCTGGATCTGGGCGCTGCCATCGACGGCAACGGCCACTGGTCGCCGCTCGAGGAGTGCCTGTATTGGGGCACGCAAGATCCGATCGCGGTCTTGCTGAAGCGCGGAGCCAAGGTTGACTCACTGCGCAAGGCGGCCGGCCTGGGCCGCATGGACTACGTCGTCGGCTGCTTCACCCACTCCGGCGCGTTGACGCCGGCAGCCGGCTGCATCCGTTGGCCATGGTTCACGAGGCCGATTCCCGATGCGATCAAGTTTGATCGACAGCAAATCATTGACAATGCGTTGATCTACGCCGCCGCGTGGGGGCAGATCGAGGTGGCCGGCGAGCTCCTCAAGCGCGGCGCCCATGTGAATGCCCTGCCCGCTGGCTTCGACTTCACCGGTACGCCGCTCCACTACGCCGCCTTGCAAGGCCGCCTGGAGATGGTCGATTTCCTGTTCGCGCATGGCGCCGATGTGGCGGCCCGCGACACCAAGGTCAACAACACGCCGGCCGGCTGGGCGAAGCATGGTGGACACGAGTCGGTGGCGGAGCATCTTGAAGGCTTGCGAAACTAGCCCGGCAGCTAGCCTTCAGCTTTATGCTCTCGGCCCGGAATTTTTCTCCCGGCGCGGGCTGGGACTTGAGAGAATCGTCCGTGTTCGCGCCCAAGCGGCCGCGACTTCCTGAGAGGATAAGACTCATATGCGCATCAAGACTCTCCTTGTCGGCCTTCTAGCAATGGCTATCGGCATTTCCACGGCATCGGCCCAGTCTGTGAAACACATCCAGCCCTCCACTCCTGGCGGGATCGCGACGGCCGTGTGGGTGGGCGACATGTTGTACGTCAGTGGTCAGCTGCCGTCGGCCGAGACGCCCGCGGATCGGGCGTCGGGTAAGGCCGCCGTCTGGGGCAAGACGCAGGCGCAGGCCGAGAACGTGTTCGGCAAGATCGAAACGATCCTCAAGGAACAGGGCCTGACGATGGGTGACGTGGTGATGATGCGGGTCTATATGGTGGCGGACCCCGCGGACAACAAGCTGGACTTCGCCGGCATGAACACCGCCTACAACAAGTACTTCGGGACTCCGACTCAGCCCAACAAGCCGGCGCGCAGCACGTTCCAGGTCGCGGCGCTCGTGAACCCCGGCCCGCTCCTTGAAATCGAAGTACAGGCGGCGAGGAACAAGTAAGAATTAGGAATTGACCCTAACGACCTGGCCCGCCCTGCCTGCCGGGGCCGCCTTGTCTGGCCGGGCCCGGCTGCCCGCCCGGCGCGACCGGTCCGCCTCGCTCAGCTTCCGCTTCCGCAAGCCGCGCACCTCTGAGTGTGCCGATGACGCTGATCGAGTTCCCCTCGTGACAGGCGAACTCGTAGATCTGCCCGTCGATCCTCGTCATGTCCACCATGGCGGTCCACGGCCGTGACCACGTGTTCGGATCGTCCACCGTGAAGCGATACTCCAACGTATCGTTGCCGGTGCGGGTGAATCGCTCGATCAAGTGCAGGTGATCACCGGTGTTGCGGTAGTTGATCTTGCCGCTGAAGTGGATGGTATCCACGACCAGCGTCGTGCCTTCCCAGTGGCCGATCGAGTCTCCGTACATCGATGGCAGCGTCCCGTGCTTGCCGTTCATCGGCACGATCCGCGCGACGTGGATCATCTCGCTTTGCAGCACGATGTAGTCCTTGGTCTGGATGATGCCGATGTTGTTGTTGTACACGGTCGGCGTGTAGGGCGGTGCGGCTGCCGGCCACGCGATGCACCGATCCTGCAGCCCAAGATTCTCCGGGCCCTCGTACAGATTGCCGCCACCGCCACGACCACCACGTCCACCGCGTCCCGCCAAAGACGCCGCGGCCGGCGGTAATCGACCGTCCGGTGGATCGACGATGAGTGATGTTCTGCGATTCTTCAGAATGCCGTTCTGCGTCTCCCACCAATCGGGACCGGCGGTCACGTTGGTCCCGCCGCGGCGTTCCGCGTTCTGCTTCTCGTACGCGGCGGCCTCCGCCTCGGTCAGCACGGCCTTGTCGGCCCACTGGGCCGGCCGCTCGAGTGGGGTCGCAGTGCCGTAGTTCCACACGCCTTCGAGGTCAGGATCGCCCGACGGGGTCCGCACGAGTGTCCAGGGCTTGGCAACTTGGCGTGGCGCCGATGCGGGCGTCGGCGCTTTCGCTACACTCGGGGCCTGAGCATAGATGCCGATCGAGGTCGCCGCGATGGCGCTAACCAAAACACACGAGGCGGTTGTTGAGTTCACCCGACACCTCACACCGTGCATTCTACCGAGATCACGTCTGGATGATGTAGGTATAGTGCTCACCTATGCGTCATTCGAAGATCGTCGGCCCGCTCACCGATCGTGAAATTCGGCGGCCGATCCGAGGATGCGTTCGATGTGGTGGCGATCTCGCTGCCGGGTTTCGGGTTTTCCGGTAAACCGCAGGAGCGCGGCTACAGCCCGGAAAAGATGGGATCGATCATCGCGAAGCTGATGGCGCGCCTCGGCTACGTGCGGTGCGGTGTGCAGGGCGGCGATTGGGGCGGCATCATCAGCCGGCTCGTCGCGCTGGACGATGCGACGCACGTGGCTGAACTGCATTTGAATTTCTTCATCGCTGGCGACGGCCAGCCGCCCGCCGACGACGCCCCCACCCCTCGTGCACCGAAGACGACGAACCGCATCTGAATTCTCACATTTTCTCTCTCTCGCACGGAAGCAAAGGCGCCGGGCGGTCGCGTCGGGGCTTTTAGGGTTGTCCCATCCGCCCGGCCGCGCCTCAGGAGACAGAGGCCGGAGCGCGCCCGGGCAAGGGGCCCCGTTTCAGACCGACTCACTTTCAGTGTCGAACTGACGTACGGGGCTTATACTCATCTATAACGTGAGAGAGATGCTTCGTGTCGCTCGCCGATCGGCGGGAATCGTCGTGATGGTCGCGTCGTTTTCGGCGTGCTCACCAGAGCCGTCGCGCAAAGCCGAACAGGATCCCAAATTGCGGGGGAGCCTCGCGCTTCAGTTAACTGAAGCGGAAAAACTCGCGAAAAAAGAGAAAGACAGAGAAGGTGCCCTACAGTTCGTCAGGCTCGCACAGGAGGCGTGCAAAGAGCTCTCAGGGAAAACCGTCGCGCTGACCGATTCAACCGGCGATCTATCGGCAATGAACTCGCTCATCCCTCCCGAGTTCTACCCCAGCGAGTCGTTTGCGGCCTACGTCGATGGGGCGACATTCGAGGAAGTGAAGTCGCAACTGAATCAGGTTGTCGGCTCCCTGGTCGAACTACTGCGCGCGCTCGAACGCAACAAGGACAGCGTCGGACGGCAGCCCGACGCTGCGATTCGAGGTCGCGCGGCGCTCCAGGAAGGGAAGTTGAAGGCACTCGCGACCATCAACACCTACTGTGAATCCGTTCGGCGGGCAGGAGCTGGCGTCGGATCGCTCCGCTGAAAAGCAGTTCGAGACCGACAAACCATGCCGGCGGCGCGGGCGGGGGCCCATGCGCGCTGCGGTGCGGGCACTTCGCTCTACACCGGCAAATAAACCGGTCTCGAGCCGACGTCCTCGAACCAGCAGATGCCCTCGTCCACGAGATCAATCTTCAAGACGTACGCGGTCTCGGCGTCGGGAAGCGTCAACGCCACGTTGACGTCGAGCGTGCCGCCAGGAGGGACGTCCGCGCCGAGGCGGGTGCGGTTGAGCTCCAGGTTCATCAGCCGTCGCTCGGCGTTCAATAGTTGAACGCCCAGACCTACTTGGCCGACATCGTCGCCCCTTCCAAGCCAGTTCGTATCGCCGACGTTGCGGACCGTGACGGTTCCGCTGACGCGGATCCCGTCCCGCCTGAGCCGCGGCGTGATCTCGGCTTTCAGAATGCGCGGCGTCCGTGAATCAACGGGTCGTCGTCCTTTGCGAAAGACCGCGATCGGACGATCGAGCATCGCCTGGAGAAGAAACTGGGGAAGGAAATCCGGACGATCCCCGTGATGGACGACCCATTGATCGGCAGGAGAGTTCATCGCGCTCCGCAGATCCTCTGGCTTCATCACAATCGAGGGCACGTAGTGGGGCACCACATCAATGTCGCTGAATCCCACATCGCGAGCGTAGCCGATGGCCTCGAAGAGATGAATCTCGCCCTCCTGAACGCCGTGCTCGAGCATCTCGCCCCGGGACTTCTCGGTTTCTGAATGGCCTTCGCCGGGCTCGGCCAGGACAAACCGCCCTCCTTCGGCGAGAATGCGATACGCCTCTCGAAAAACGGCCGGCACGTCTGGAACGTGGTGGAGCGCATCGATCACGATGACGGCGTCCATCGACCCGGTCCCCACGGGTATATGGGTCATGTCTCCTACGATGAACCGCGGTGCAAGTCCTTCCCGTTCGAAGCGTTTTCTCCCGATGCTCAGCAGTGCGGACGAGAGGTCGAGCGTGAACGGACGGAAGCCCAGTTTGGCCAGCAATTCGCTGACCCAGGCCGAGCCTCCACCAAGATCGAGAACCCGTCCGGCGGGCGGCAGGTCCAGATGTTCCGCCGCTACGAGGAACGAGTGCAGAACGCGGACATTCTTGGTTCGGTTGATGGGACTGAATGGTTTCGTCAGGAGGTATTCCGTGTCGCCCTCAGCGTCGCAGCGGTGGATTTCGGCATTAGGCCCGTCGTACCTGTCCTCCGGAGTTACACCGGCCAGGCATGCGGCCCACTCCTCGGGCGAGGTGGCAGCGGGCGTTTCCGCGCCGTTGAAGTGCGACAGCACCTCCAGATGACAGGACGCCAGGATCGCCAGGAAGTCGAGGCTTCTCGTGGCGTCGCCAATTCGCTGCGGCGCGGGGGCCGCGCCATCGAGAAGGGAATCGACCGGCCCGAGGGGATTCCCGCAGCAGGCGAGCGCCGCAGCAGCGGCGACCCGCTCGGCACGGTATGGCGCTTCGAGAAGCGGCCGCAACGCTCCGGTCATCGAGGGGGCGCGACACTCCCCGAGCGCCAGTGCGGCGGCGGTACGCACAACCCACGATCGATCCACGAGAGCGTTGGCGATAAGGTTGCGAACGTACTTGCCGTGGAAGCCCGCGCTGGGAAAACGCTGCCGCAAGGCTGGCACACGACGTGCGATCCAGTGCCGAAAAGGATAAATGCGCCCCGTATAGGGATCTGCGCGCACGATCCGCCCCGCGGCCGAGAGACAGAGGGCACGGGTCTGCCAGTCGCCGCGGGCCGCACTCCGAAGGATTTCGTTGAGCCGGCCCGGCCCACCCTCCGCAATGCGAAGCAGCGCCTCGAGAGGAAGGGCCGTCACGCCGCGCAGCCTAGCACGGTCCCTTACCCATTTTTCGATGGTTCGGAGAGCATTTTCGATTGGCGCGCGGCGGGCACTTCGCCGCGCTCGAGCAGCCGGAGTTGTTGGTGACGGATATCCGCGAGTTCTTCCGAAGCCTTCGCTAGCGCGCTTCCCGCGTCGGTGCGAGCGTTTGCTGGAACCACGCGAGCAGTGCCGCCGTTGCCTTTTCCGCATCGGCGCCCCGGAAGCCGTGACCGGCGCCTGGAAGCGTGATGAAGTCCGACTTGATCTTGTTGTCCTGGAGCGCCTTGAACATCCGCTGGCTATGGCTGATGTTCACGGTCGTGTCGGCGTCCCCGTGGATGAGGAGCGTCGGCGGATCATCCGGCGAGACGAACAGGATCGGTGAGATGTCCGCGGCTTTCTCTTTCTCGAAGTTGAGAGCGGGGAAGCGTTGACCGGGTGTGGCGGCCACCAGCCCACGAGCCATCGTCCGAAGATCGACGGGTGGGTAGTAGGCGACCACGGACTGGACGCGATTGCTTTCGCGCATGAACGGCTCGTCGGCAGCCGGATCACCGTTGTCTGAGGCCGTTGCGAGAATCATCGACAGATGGCCGCCGGCGCTGCCGCCGTGGACGCCGAGACGGTTGGGATCGACACCCCACTGCTTGGCGTTGTAGCGGACGAAGCGCACGGCGCGGCGCACGTCGGAAACCGCGTCTGGCACCAGATACCGCGGGCTGCTGCCGTGGCGCACGACGACGACCGTGAAGCCTTTGTCGAGGAGGAATTGAAAGCGTGTCGCCGCCTCAGTCGGAGGCGTCCACCGTGAGACCCACCCGCCGCTGACCATGTACAGAATTGCCGCGCCGTTCGCGCCCGTCTTCGGCTTGAGCACATCGAGTGTCATCGCCAGACCGTCTTTGTGGCCATAGACCAGGTCGGGGAGAATCTCTACCTCCGCGGCCGCCGCGAAGCTGACGCAAAGGCTGGAAAACACCAGCGCCGCCACCGTCGCCAGCATGGCGCGCCGCAGACCGTCGAACCGTCGAGAAGTTGTCATGCGTTGTTCTCCTGGCCGTCCCGTGGCTGCCGCGCGTCGCGGCTTCACAGATGTCGCGAATATCCTACACCCAGGCACTGCCGGCAGGACCAACCACGTTCGCGAAGGCTACGATGGTCCGCCGAAGCACGTCGCGCGAAGGCGGAAGTCCTGCGCTACGAGTACGACGGCGAAAGTCGGACTATTGCAGCAGCTCGCGGAGCCGCGGCGCCCGTGTAGTTCGACTAGAATCGCCGCCTATTCCGTCGCATGAGAGAACTCGAAGCCCTCATTGGCCTGGTCCTCGCAGCCGTCATTCTGGCCGCCGCGGCGCGTCGCGTTGGCGCACCGTATCCCGTATTCCTGGCGCTCGGCGGCGCAATCCTGGCGTTCATTCCAGGCGCGCCTTCGTTCACCGTGTTGCCCGAGCTCGCCCTGGCGCTTTTTGTGGCACCGGTACTCCTGGACGCGGCCTTTGACGCGTCGCCGCGCGATCTCAAGGACAACTGGGCGCCGGTCACCGGTCTCGTTGTGTTTGCTGTGGGCCTCACCACCATCGCCGTTGCGGTGGTGTCGCGGACACTCATGCCCGCCCTGCCATGGGCGCCGGCGATTGCGCTTGGCGCCATCGTCGCGCCTCCCGACGCCGCCGTCGCCACCGCGGTGCTGCGTCAGCTCAGACCTCCGCATCGCATCCTGACCATCCTCGAAGGCGAGAGCCTCCTGAATGACGCCAGTGCGCTGCTGATTTATCGTCTCGCCGTTGGAGCGGTCGCGGTTCAGGGTTTTTCCTTCGGGGCAGTGGCGCCGGCCTTCCTGTTCGCTGTGGCCGGTAGCGTGGTTGCCGGTCCGGCGCTTGCGTGGCTCACGCTGCGCTGGACCGAACGTGTGCACGACGTGCCGACGGCCATCATTCTCCAGTTCGTCACCACGTTTGGCGTCTGGATACTGGCGGATCGGATCGGCCTCTCAGGCGTGCTCACCATGGTGTGCTTCGCCATTGCCGTTGCACGCACGGCGCCCGAACGCATCCCCGCACGACTCCGCATTCCGTCGTACGCCGTGTGGGAGACCGTCGTCTTCATGCTGAACGTGCTGGCCTTCATCTTCATCGGCCTGCAGATTCGCCCGATTCTGGAGAGCCTCGAGCCCGCCGCCCGCGGTCGATATTTTGTGATTGCTGCCGCTGTCCTCGTGACGGTGATCCTCGTCCGGATCGCCTGGCAGATGTCGTTCAACGCGGTCATCAGATGGCGCGACCGCCGGTTTGGTTTTCGTCCTCCACGTCCGATGCTGCGCGCGACGGTCGGCAGCGGTCTGGTCATCTCCTGGGCCGGTATGCGCGGCATTGTCACGCTTGCAGCAGCCCTGGCGCTTCCCCCGGCGTTTCCGTTTCGTGACCTCATCGTGCTGACCGCGTTCTTGGTCGTGCTCGGCACACTAACGCTTCAGGGGCTGACGCTTGGGCCGCTGTTGCGCGCGCTCGACCTGCGGGACGATGACCCGGTTGGGCACGAAGTCGCTGCGGCGCGCGACCGCGCGTTACGTGCTGGCCTGGCGAGGTTTGAACACGACCGATCGCCGGTCGCCGAAGCGGTCCGCCAGGAATTCATCGCGCACCTGGGGTCTCCGGATGACGACCCTGAGGAAGGCGGAGTCGCCCGACGAGCGGCTCACAGTGATATCCACCGTCAGGCCGTTGCGGCAGCGCGCCAGGCGGTTCACGCCATGCGGGCCAGCGATGAGATTGGCGACGACGCCTTTCATCTAATGGAAGAGGAATTGGACTGGATCGAGATGGCTGACGGCGGGAAGGAAGCTGGCGGGCTGCTCTAGTCTTGACGTAACGCCCGAATCGGGTCGATCTGCGATACGCTCCGCGCCGGCAGATAGCAGGCAAGCAGCGAGGCGATCGCCAGCACAACGAAGACACTGACGTATGTGAGCGCGTCGGTGGGCGTGATTCCGAAGAGGACGCTCCGAAACGCGCGTCCAGCGCCAAGACTGAGAGCGAACCCGATCAGCAGGCCTACGGCCGTCCATCGCAGACCGTCCCAGATCGCGGCGCTCAGCAACTGTCGAGACGATGCGCCGAGTGCGATGCGGATGCCGAAATCGCGCGTGCGTCGCTTCATGTCGAATGCGACGACCGCGTATTGACCGATCGCGGCGATGGTGAGAGAGCCCGCGGCGAACAGGACGAGCAACAGCGAAATGAATCGAACCGGCCACGTGTTCGCGTACAGCTCGGCGTCGAGCGTGCGCAGGTAGACCATCGGAACACGGGCATCGACGTCCTTTAGCGCACGCCCGATGGCCGGTGCGATCGCGTCGAGCGCGCCCGTGTAGCGGACGTAAAACGTCATCTCGCCAGGGGGTGCCGGCTCCTGTCGTTGGGAGAGGAAGACGAAGTTCGGCTTGGTCTCGTTGCCGTAGCCGCTGAAGAGCGCATTCGGCGCCACCCCCACGACTTCTACCTCCGCATGTCCCGCCCGCAGTTGCAGGGTCCGGCCGAGCGCGGGTTCGCCTGGCCAAAGTGCGTCGGCGAGATTCTGATTGACGATCGCGGACGCGCGCGTCGCGACGCGATCGTCAGCCGTGAATTCCCGGCCGGCCAGCGGGGATAGACCGAGGACTTGCAGATAGTCGGGTCCGACAGCGGTGACCCATGCGCGTAGGGACGCCTCGGCGGTGTTGCGGCGAACGGGATCCTGGCGCCACTGCCTGTCCGGCATGCTCGGCACGGATCTCGCGTAGGACACCGACCGCACGCCTGGTGCGGATCGCAGCCGCTCTCGTAGCGCTTCGAGCAGCGCCTGATTCGAATCGTCGTTCGGCGCGGCCCCCGTAGTGCTGACGGTTGTGAGAACGAGGTTCTCGGTTTCGAATCCCACACTGCGTCCGCTGATGAGCGACGTGGAACGGTAGGCGAGCCCCGCGCTCGTGAGTAGCAATACCGCCAGGGCGAGCTGGACGATCACGAGTGTGCTGGACAGTCTCGAGCGACCCTGGACGATGCCCTGCTCACCGGCCTTGAGCCAGGGCAGCACATCCTGCCGCCAGGCACGCACGGCGGGCGCGAGAGTGAAGGCGATGGTCGCGACGAGCGCGAGGCCCATCGCGTAGGTGACAACCCGCCAGTCTGGCGTGAAGTCCAGCGGCAGCGCGCTTCCTTGGGCGGCAGCTGGAACGATCCCGGCGATCAAACGTGAAGTCCAAATGGCGAAGACGCAGGCTCCCAGCCAGGCGGCGAGCGAGATCAGAAGTCCTTCGATGAGCAGCCCTCGGACGATGCCGACGCGCGTCGCGCCAAGGGAATAACGCACGGCTGTTTCTCGCTGGCGAACGGCGGCTCGTGCGAGCATGAGATTGGCCACGTTGGCGCACACGATCACCACGGTGAGCATCGTGATGACCGAGAAAATGGCGAGGAACATCGAGCCCCGCTGGGCGATGATGCTGTTTCCTCCGGCCGTCACCGAGTACGGCACGACCACCACCCTCCTGGCTCGATTCGTATCGGGATGCGCCGCTTCCAGCTGTGACGAAATGGCCCGAAACTCACTCTGTGCCGCCGCCAGGGACACGCCGGGCGCCAATTGACCAATCACGTTGAGCGGTCTGAACCCGCTGGGCCCCTGTCCGACCAGGCGCGTGTAGGCGACGAGCGGCACCCACACTTGCGAGGCATCGGTGAGCCACGGCCCCTGGAAGCCGGCGGCAGCCACACCAATCACCGTGGCCGGATGGCCATTGAGGATCACGGCCTGACCGATGATGTCCTCGGCGCCGCGAAATTGCTCCCGCCACACGCGATAGCTGATGACGGCCACGAGTCCGGACCCATCCAGCCGGTTTTCGGAGTCGGTGAAGGCCCGGCCCCGAGCCAGCGGCACGCCGAGTGTCGTGAAGTAGTTGTTCGTGACGCGCGCGCCCCGGAAGGCGAAGCTCCCGGTCGCCAGCGTCAGCGTGAAGCGATCGAACTGGTTCGCAAGGGGGGAACGGACCGTCGTGCTCCGCGACGCGTACTCGAGATAGTCCTGATAACTGTGACCCGGATCGGGTTCACCGTTCACGCTGGAGCTGAGCGTCACCAGCCGGCTCGCCTCGACACCTCGCGCCGGCTTCGTCAGGATGCCGTACACCATCGAGAAGATGGTGGTGTTGCCGCCGATGACCAAGCCGATCAGCAGGATCGCGGTGCAGGCCACGCCGGGTGTCCGCCTGAGGCCCCTCAGTGCGTCGCGTGTGTCGAACCGGAGACGGTCGAACCAGGCGCCAGATCGCGACTCACGAACGCGTTCCTTCACTTGCTCCATCCCACCCAGCTCGATGCGTGCCCGGCGCCGTGCAACGTCTGGGCTGAGGCCCGCAGAGATCAAATCGCGGACGTGCTGATCGACGTGGAACTGCAGCTCCTTCTCGAGGTCGCGATCCAGACGCTGACGGCGGAACCACGCACTGATGCGGGGCATGGGCCTACTCCGCGGTTTTCAAGACCAGCGCGACGGCATTCGCCAACCGCTGCCAGTCCGATCGTTCGCGTTCCAACTGCTTGCGGCCCGCGCTCGTGAGCTGGTAGAACTTTGCCTCTCGACCGGTGTCGGTGCCGCGCCACTCAGCCTTCAGCCAGCCGCGTTCTTCGAGCCGGTGCAGCGCTGGATAGAGCGATCCTTGTTGAACGTGCAGCGCGTCGCGCGACACCTGTTTCAGCCGCTGCGCAACCGCGTAGCCGTGCAATGGGCCGAGGGCGACGATCTGGAGGATGAGGAGGTCGAGCGTGCCTTGCAGCAGGTCGGTCTTGCGTGATGGCATGTCGTATACCTAGGCAATCGACACGTGAGTCTGGGCCAACACGTGTAGGATGTCAAGGCATGCCGGAAGAGCGCCATCAAACGGATGGCGACGATGTCTTACCGCTCGCGGCGGCTTCGCCTACACATTGCTCGGCGCGCAAGCACTCGCAGCGGTCCAGACGAGCTAGCGTCCGCCAGATGCGGCCACCGGGTGGACGAGCGCACCGAGCCGGGCCCGACGTCGGTGACAGCTGCCCCAGCCTGTAGGCCCGACCTTCAGGGACGGGCGATCCCGCCCATCCGCCGCGGCGGGAAAGGGTCGCACCAGGCGTCGGTCATTCTGGTAAGCTCCGAGAACGTAGACGCCTTCCGAGTAAGCCATGCGGCTTGATACTGATCGCCCGGCTCATGTCGAGCAACGCCTGACAGCCGAATACGTGTCCGCCCGCGCGCTCGCCGAATCGGCGACGCTCGCCGACGCGGCCGTGCGCGTCTTGCAAGCCCTCTGTGAAGTACTGGCCTGGGATTACGGCGCGATCTGGAACGTCGATGCCGACAATCAGGTCCTGCACTGCGTGCAAAGCTGGCATCTGCCACCTCTCCCGTTGGCTCAATTCGATGCGATCAGCCGCGCCACGACCTTTGCGCGGGGCGTCGGACTGCCAGGACGAGTGTGGGCCAGCGGCGAGCCCACGTGGGTTCCTGACGTCGTCGCCGATGCGAATTTCCCACGTGCGACCGTCGCTGAAGCGGAAGGGCTGCATGGCGCATTCGCGTTGCCGCTCCTGATTCGCGGGACGGTGGTCGGCGTCATGGAATTTTTCAGTCGCGAGATTCGTGAGCCCGACGAAGAACTGCTGCGGATGCTGACGCGGGTTGGGGTGCAGGTCGGCCAGTTCATGGAGCGCAAGCGCGCGGAAGAAGAATTGGATCGATTCTTCACGCTGTCAATCGACATGCTGTGCGTGGCCGGATTCGATGGTTATTTCAAGCGCGTGAATCCAGCCTGGCGCGTCCTCGGATACACGAAAGAAGAACTGCTCGCGCGGCCGTACGTGGACTTCGTGCATCCCGATGATCGAACGCCGACGACAACTGTGGCGGACAAGCTCAGTGTCGGAGGTCAGGTGCTCGCATTCGAGAATCGCTATCGCGCCAAGGATGGCTCCTATCGGTGGCTGGAGTGGGCCGCCGTGCCCTATCCAAACGAGCAGCGGATTTACGCCGCCGCGCGGGACATCACCGAGCGCAAAGAAGCTTCGGCGACGATCGCGCGCTATTCACGGGACCTCGTGGCGGCCCGAGAGGCGCAGGCGGAGAATGCGTCGCGCCTGGCCAGACTCGTCAGTGAGCTGGAAGTTCGGAACCTGTTGAATGTCGTGCAGGACGCGCTGCAGTCGTCCGACGCGCCAGTGGCGATTGAAGTGATCTCGGCTCAGCCAGCCTGGGTGGAACTGCTTGTGCCATGCACGCGTGAAGCCGCGGAGCAGATTCAGCCAGTGGTCACCCGGCTGGGGGCGGACCTGCCGGCGGACGTCATCGAATCGGTTGGCGACGCGTTTCGTGAGCTGCTGTTGAACGCCATCGAGTGGGGTGGCCGGTTGGATCCGAAGCACAAGGTCCGCATCGCGTGTGTCCGCACGAATCGGGTGCTCATCTACCGGATTGCGGATCCTGGCCCAGGTTTCCAGTTGAGTGCGCTCGATCATGCGGCGATCGCGCACCCCGACGATCCCCTCGAACACGCGAGGATTCGTGAGGAAAAAGGCCTGCGCGCGGGCGGCTTCGGCCTCCTGATGGTTCGCGCAAAAGTCGACGAGCTCGTCTACAACGAGAAGCAAAACGAAGTCATCTTCATGAAGTACCTGGACTGATGGAGATCCGCGAGCGGACGATCGACGACCTCACGATCCTCGACCTGAAAGGCCGGCTGGTCGCTGGCGATGGCGACGATGTGTTTCGCGAGGCGATCGATCAACTCGTCGGGCAGGACCGCACCAAGGTCCTGCTGAACCTGGACGAGGTCCCTTACATCGACAGCGGCGGACTGGGCGTCCTCGTGAGCAAGTTGGTGACGCTTCGCCGGCGCAATGGTCAGCTCAAGCTGTGCAACCTCCGCCCACGCGCGTCCAAAGTGCTCGAGATTACACGTCTGCTGACGATCTTCGAGACCTTCGCCTCCGAGGCCGACGGGATCAAGAGCTTCACCACGTGAATGAACGATAGCCGGCTGAGCTGCGTATTGGTCTCATATGACGTACGCATCCACCACTGAATCGGGCGCTCAGACGCAGCAGCCGCTCCGGCTGTGGCCCGGCGTGATCGCGGCGGTTCTCTTGCTGCTAGTCAGATTCGGCCTGCCAGTCGTGTTGCCCGAACAGACAATTTACGCGGTACTTGGTGGCTTTGTCGGCGCGCTGGTGATCCTCGTCTGGTGGCTGTTCTTCAGCCGGGCGTCGTGGTCCGAGCGACTAGGCGCGATGGTCTTGATCCTGGTCGCACTGGCTGCGACCTGGCGCCTGGTCGACGTGTCGATTTCGACTGGAGCGATGGGCGGATTGTTTCCGATGCTGGCGGTACCGCCGCTGACCGTCGCCTTCGTCGCGTGGGCGGTGGCCACCCGCGGCCTTGCGAGCGGTCCGCGGCGCGCGACGCTGGTCGCGACCATCTTGATCGCGTGCGGCGTGTGGACGCTTGCCAAGACCGGAGGCTTCTCCAGCAGCTTCGAGAACGATTTGATGTGGCGGTGGGCGCAGACGCCCGAAGACCGGCTCGTGGCCGACCCTTCGACGGCGTTGCCGGCCGCTTCGACGGTCGCCACCTCGGTCGACGCCACCGGCAGGACTGAAGTCCTGCGCTACGGCTCAGGGAGCGACGGCAGGACTAAAGTCCCGCGCTACGACGCAGGAGACGATCCAACAACCGAAGCCGCCTTGATGGTGCCCGCAATGAACGCAGGGGCCGAGTGGCCCGGCTTCCGCGGGCCGAGGCGCGACGGCATCGTGCGCGGCGTGCGGATCGAGACGGACTGGGCGAAGTCGCCTCCGGTGCCACTCTGGCGCCGGCCGATTGGGCCAGGCTGGTCGTCATTCGCGGTCCACGCCGACCGGCTCTACACGCAGGAGCAGCGCGGCGACGACGAAATCGTCGCCGCCTATAACATCACCACCGGCAAGCCGATCTGGAGCCACCGCGACGCGACCCGGTTCTGGGAGTCGAATGGCGGCGCCGGTCCTCGCGCGACGCCAACTCTCAGCAATGGTCGGGTCTACACATTCGGTGCGACCGGCATCCTGAACGCGCTCGACGCCAGTAGCGGCGCCGTGGTGTGGTCGCATGACGTGGCCGCCGACACCCACACGCAGGTCCCGATGTGGGGATTCGCAAGCTCGCCGCTCGTCATGGACGGTGTCAAGATCGTCGTCGTTGGCGCCTCGGGGACGCTGGCCGCCTACGACCTTGCCACCGGCAAACCGCGCTGGGTTGGTCCGAATCACGCGGTGAGCAGCGGTGGCAGTTACAGCTCGCCACAGTTGGTTGCCATCGGCGGCGTCGATCAGATTGTGTTGTTGAGCGAAGCCGGCGCAACCAGCGTCGCACCGGCCGACGGCAAAGTGCTCTGGGAGCACCCGCTGGCCGGCAGCCCGATCCTTCAGCCGGCGCTCACAGCGGACGGCGATCTGCTGATCCACATGATGGACATGGCGGGAGGGCTCGGCATCCGCCGGCTCGCCATCACACACGAACCCGGCGGCTGGACGGCGAAAGAGCGCTGGACGTCCGATGGGCTGAAGGCGATGTTCAACGACTTCGTGATTCACAAAGGCCATGCCTTCGGCTTCGACGGCAGCATCCTCGCGTGCATCGACCTCGCGGACGGCAGGCGCAAGTGGAAGGGCGGGCGCTATGGCAGCGGGCAGCTCGTCCTGCTGCCCGATCAGGACCTGCTGCTCGTGCTGTCGGAGGAGGGAGAGCTGGCGCTCGTGAGCGCGACCACCGACAAATTCACCGAGCTCGCAAAGGTCCCCGCGCTCGAGGGCAAGACCTGGAACCACCCGGTGCTGGTCGGCGACGTCCTGCTGGTTCGCAACGGCGAGGAGATGGCGGCCTTCAGGCTAGCCGCGTCGCCGCGAAACTGACGGCCAGAGCGCAACGGCTGACTGAGGATTCAAAAAACGAGCGGCAGCAACACGCTGAGGATGATGCCAACAACTGCAGCGGTCCACCATCTCGAGTGAGGCTCATTGTTGTTAGGGTTTGCCGCCGCCACAATCGGCGCCGATTTGGGCGTCGGCTCCGTTGGAAGCCTTCGAGCGGCTGGCGCAGCGCGGGGAGGAGACCGGTTGCCTAGACCGCTCAGCGCGAAGGGCTCGCTGGGCGCACTCCAAGGTGATACGCCCAATCGACCGACGACACTCAACGTGACGACGTATTCGCCATCGGCGAGGCCATCGAGGTGGTTTCCGAGATCAACTTGCAGGCCTCCGTTACTTTCGCGTGAGCCTGCGACGAGATAAATCACCCTGACCGGCGGAGTGGATAGGGTAACCGGTCCACTCCGGAACACCTCGATCCAGTAACCGACGATGTCTGAACGTCCTTCTGCTGGGAGGTCGAACCCCAACGCACGAGGGTTTACCGGTACCGAGGGGGCCTGCGCCCGTGCCGCCGTACCCCAGGTCAAGAGCGTCACCACGATCCAGAGCGAACGGGTGCCAGCCATGACCATGCTTCCCCTACTCCCCGCAACCTGCGAAACCGTCACTTCAAAAAGCCGCACTGACACATCTTACGCCCGTTGCACGGCCCCAGCCGGGGGTCCTGAATGGCGCGCACGCCTCCACAAACTGTGGTCTCGCGGTCAAGCCGAACGTTTCACGGATCAGGGGTGCTGTCGCGTGGTGAGTGCGGTCCGGCTCAACCCGGACACTGCGCACATCAGGGGCTTGGTCGCTGCTACAATCGCCGCGGTTGCCGTTCCGCAATCCTGTTTCTCGAGGCTGCTCATGCGCACTATTCCATTTGCTCTCTGCGCTGTCCTGGTCACGATTGTGATCGCTGCCGGCGCGCTCACCGCCCAGGAAACGGTTGATCGCGCCATGGTCGCGCGCATTCGCGCCGAGGCCACCGAGCGGTCAAAGGTGATCGAGACCTTCAGCTATATCACCAACGTCACTGGTGCCCGCCCGACCGGCAGTAAAGCACACAAGCAGGCAGCGGACTACGTGCGCACGAAGCTGGCGGAGTGGGGCCTCGCGAATTCGCACCTCGAGCCTTTCCAGTTCGGGCGCGGCTGGGATCTGCAGAAGTTCTCGCTCGAGCTCACGGCGCCGCGATATTTCCCGATAAACGCCTACCCGCAGGCGTGGACGCCATCCACGAAGGGTGTTCTGAGCGGCCCGGCGGTCTACGTCGCCGACAAGACCGCCGCCGAGATCGAGGCGCTCGGCGAGAAGCTCCGCGGCGCGATCATTCTCGCGTCGCCGCCACAAACCGTATTTCCCATGGCGGATCGGTTGCAGCCAGCGGACACGGATCAGCCCGTGCGGATCGGCGGTCCCGCGCCGCCGACGGAGCGGCAGGCGCAGTCGGTCACGCCCACAAACGCCCTCAACATGCTCCTTCAGCGCTTCGGCGCCGGCGCGGTACTGCGTCCCGGCAACGTGCTGCACGGCACGGTGATGGTCGGCGGCAGCCCGGCGACGCGCGACGATGCGGTGCCGTCGATCGCGGTGGTGGCCGAGCACTACAACATGGTCGTCCGGATGCTGCAGGCGGGCGTCGCCCCGCAGCTGCGCCTCGAGCTGCGGACGACGTATCTGGAAACCGACACCAACAGCTACAACGTCGTCGCCGAGATTCCCGGCGAGGATCCGGTGCTGCGGAATGAGGTCGTGTTGATCGGCGCGCACCTCGACTCGTTGCC
>Ga0111538_10004500_pt1 | contig 19339 bp, 18 predicted proteins | sample SoiMethybrSBSTD1_FD_79669 | JGI IMG/M metagenome (GOLD analysis project Ga0111538, IMG submission 79669) | Bulk soil microbial communities from a Populus tree surrounding site in Tennessee, USA - Soil MetaG P. TD hybrid SBSTD1 (version 2)... | ecosystem: Environmental > Terrestrial > Soil >...
CCGCCTGACGAGCAATCGATCAGCAAGGAGAAAAAGTTCTCACCACCGCCCGGGATGGCGACACCGACGTGCCAGTATGAGACGCCGCCGGGTGCCGCGCTGACGCCGACCCACGCGAACACGAGAATCCCGGTGGCGGACGGCACGACGCTCACCGGGATCTTGAAGCGATGCGTGACGCCGGATTTCATCGGCAGGTTGCCAAGAATCGCCCCAGGTTTTTCGCGCGGTTGGACCGCGATCCATGGTCCCACAACATCCACGTGGCAGTCTCGTTATTGAGAGCCCCGAAACTGGCCCGAAAACGAGCCATCGGCAAGAAAGGCGCTGAGTAGTGCTCGCGACTCAACTCGTTCTAATGGGGCTTGCTCAAACGCACGGTATTGCGCAGCATGCTTCAGGCGTGCAGGGCGCCTCCCGTCCGCGGGCAGGACCGAGTCCACCTGAGCAGATCGCAGTTCCGGAAGGGTTCACGTGAACCTCCTTCGCCCGACGCCAGCGGACTCCGGGCATTCCAAGGGAGGCTCATCATGCCCATCCGCAAACTGCCCGTCGTCCCTGACCTGGACCAGCTCAAGCACCAGGCGAAGGACCTGCTCAGCGCGATTCAGGACGGTGATCCCGAGGCGATCGCCGAGCTGAAGGAATTCCATCCGGAAAAAATCGAGCCGTCCGAGGCAAAGCTTGCCGACGCGCAGCTGGTGCTCGCGCGAAGCTACCAGGCCGAAAGCTGGACGAGGCTCGTGCAGGCGGTCCAGCTCGTGGCCGCCATCTGGGCCGATGACATCGACACGGTCCGTGATCTCGTGACGCGCAATCCCCGGCTGATTCACGAGCAGACGCTGATCCGGACGGACAGCGACTGGGGTCCGCCGATGACGTATGCGGCGAATGTCGGCCGCGACCGGATCATCCGTATGCTCGACGAGATGGGCGCAAAGGATCACCGCTCGGCGATGGGCCGCGCGGTCCTCCAGGGTAAGATCGCGACGGCTCGCCTGCTCCATAAAATCCTCGGTTTCCCGAAGCCGCCCGAAGGCGCGTTAGGCGGTCCGGCGTACACGCTGAGCGTCGAGGGAACCGCGCTCGTCTTCGAGCTCGGTGACCTGCGAATGTATGACGACAACGGCAAGCTCCGCGCGCCGGTCGAAACCGTCATCCAGACCGACGGGCGCAACCCAGCGGCAAAGCACGCCATCCTCGAGATGTACGCGAAGCACGGCGTCCGCTATCCCGATACGCCCGTCTGGGCGCTGCATCGGGGTCGCATCGACCTCCTCGAGGAACTCCTGGCTCGCGATTCACGGATGCTCAACCGCACATGGGGTCATCGCGACATCTATCCCGAGGAGATGCTGTGCAAGGACCCGATCGACGCGACGGTCGGAACGCCATTGGCGGGCACGACGCTCCTCCACATGGCGATCGAATATGACGAGATGGAGATCGCGCACTGGTTGATCGAGAAAGGCGCCGACGTCAACGCGCGCGCACGGGTTGGATCCAGTGGCTTTGGCGGATACACGCCGTTGTTCAACACCGTCGTGTCACAGCCGAACTTCTGGATGAATTACCGGAATCGCGGGCCGTACATCGCGCCGATGACGGAACTACTCCTCGAGCGTGGCGCAGATCCGAACGTGCGCGCATCGATCTGGAAACAGCTCCATCCCGGCCACGGCGACACGACGCGGCACGAATACCGTGACGTCACGCCACTCTCGTGGGGACGAAGGTTTCACGCCCAGATCTTCGTCTCTCAACCAGCGATGCGACTCATCGAGGAGTCTGAGGGCGTGGAATAGCACTCAACGTCCAGGATGAAAATCCAAGATCAAAGTTCAAGTTCAAGTTCCAAAGTGCGCCCCTTTTTGGTCCCGGCCTTTGAACTTGAACTTGGACTTGAACTTGGACTTGGACTTGGACTTGGACTTGGTCTTGGACCTGGTTCTCGCGCTCCGGCCGTCGGTGTGCGCACATTCAGTGCATGGCCAGAGTTTCCGTCGCGATCTTCCTCGCGCTTGCCGCCATCGTGGCTGCCGTCGCGTGGCTCGGCTCACGTTTGCCCGTGGCACACGTTGCGTCGCGAACAGTAGTCATCCCCGCGCCGATCGATGTCGTCTTCGAGACGATCACCAACTTCGGCGCCGCGCCGTCATGGCGTTCGGGTCTCCGGAAAGTGACGTGGAAGTCCGATTCGCTGAAAACGCGCGTGACCGAAGAGTCGCGGACCGGCTCGATGACGATGGAGACGGAGCAAGTCATCCCGCCAACACGACTCGTGATGCGCATCGTCGGTGAGAACCTTGCATTTGGTGGCGCCTGGGCCTGGGCGCTGGATCCGCAAGGCACCACGACGAAGGTCACAATCAGCGAACACGGCGAAGTCTACAATCCGATCTTCCGCTTCATCTCGAAGTTCATCATCGGACACAACGGATCGATAGACAGGTACCTGCGCGATCTGGGACTCAAGTTTGGATCGGTCGTGGTCCCGACTGATGCGATGCCGGTGCCGTTGGACTCGACCGCGAAATGAACGACTGGAAGCCGCAGTCGGGCATCTTCATCCTGGTCAACCTGCAGGGCGAGCTCGCCGAGAAGATCCACGCGATCCAGGAGCGCTTCGATCCGCGCATGGCACGGTTCGCGCGGCCGCACTTCACGCTCATCGGCTCGTCAGGCGCCGGCCCGATCGATCGTGACACGCCAATCGAGGCACTGCATCACGCGCTCGATCCCATCGCGGATACCACGTCGCCGATCACGATGCATTTCAAGCGGCCCGTGCGTTACATGCAGACCAACACGTTCGCGTTGCCGCTCGAGGAACACGGGCCGCTGCGCGCGTTGCACGACCGGATCAGGCGGAGCGGACTGTCGTTCGCGCGCTCACGCCACGCGTTCACGCCGCACGTGACGCTGAGTCACTATCGCACGCCAACGGATGGAGAGGCGCGTGAGCTGCTGGCGACGAGGATCGACGAGCCGTTCGTGGTCGATCACATGGCGGTGTCGCTCACCTCGGAGCCCGATGCGCCGTTGGAGCTGTTCGAACTTGAACTGACTGGGCCTGGGGCATAGGGCACGGGCATGGGGTCGCGAATTCTACCCCAGGCCCAATGCCCCATGCCCGGTGTTACTTCAGAGCCTTCGCGACAGCCGCGTCGATATTCTGGTCAGCCCCCAGTCCCGTATACACGACCTTCCCCTTTCCGTCCACCACTACGATGTACGACGTCGCCGCCACTTCGTACGCGTCCGCGGCGTAGCCCTTCCGGTCGTACACGATGTCGTGCTGCATGTGGTACTTGTCGCGATACGCCTTGATGCGATCGACCGACTGGTTTACCGACACGGCCACCGCGACGAAACGGACCTTGCCCGAATACTTCGTGATCGCGGCGTTGATCTGCGGCTCGAGCGCCTTGCAGTTGGTGCACCACGTCGCCCAGAACTGCAGCACGGTCGGGCCCTTCTTCACGAAGTCCGCCAGGTCCATCGGCTTGCCGTCGAGCGACTCTACCATGGCCCCGGGCGCGTCGCTGCCGACTGCAATCCCGGAGTCCTGCGCGAGCACTGGCGACGCGGCAAGCATCGAAGCAGCGAACATCAGCCGAACCGATCTCATAGCAGCACCTGTCCCATCTTTATCAGGTAGTACTCAGCCACGCCGAGCATAACGAATCCGAAGATCTTCTTGACCCGGATCATCCATTCGCCGGCGCGGGGGAGCCGCGAGGCGGTCCCTGAAGATACCCCCACGACCACGAGCAGGGCACACATCCCGAGGGAGAAGACGAACAGGTAGATGAAACCCAGGATCGCGCTCTGGGTTCGCGTCACCCAGGTCAAAACGGCTGCCATCACCGGCGCGCCGCACGGCGCGGCGACCAGCCCCGACACCGATCCCATCGCAAACGCGCCGCCGTAGTGGCCGCCACTGCCCACGCGGGCGGCCCATTCCATGGTGGACGCGGGAAGCCTGATCGTAAACACGTCCAGCATGAACAGCCCGGCCAGGAGCAGCACGTTCGCCTGCAGGAAATACAGCCACGGGTTCGAACTGATCGTCCCGAAGATGCTTCCGGTCATCCCGGCGATGACGCCGAGGATGGCATAGACCAGGGCGACGCCAACGATGTACGAGAGCGTGAGCAGGAGCGGGCGCCAACGCGTCGCGGCGGTTCCGATCGACTCCCGTCCGACGAGTGCCACCGTGATCGGGATCATCGGATAGACGCACGGCGTCAGGCTCGTGAGCAGCCCGGCGACGAAGAGGAGCGGGATCGCCGAGAGTGGGCTGTTACCGAGCGACTCGGTGAGGCGCGAGAAGTCCATGCTTCACGATAACGCGCTGCACGCCGATGCCGTTATCGAGGGCGCTGATCAACGCAAGCGCATTGGAGGCGCCGGCTGGCTGTCAGCTTCGCTGCAGAAGCGCGGCGGCATCGCGTCCACGCCCGTTCCCGAGAAAGCCTGCTTCTCCACGTTGCATACTGCGTTACGCAGGGCCGTGTAGTCCTCGTTCAACAACTGCAGCCAGGGGCTCAGCTGATCGAGGAACGTACAGATGTTGGGAAGGGTGCACTTTGGATCAATCGCCGCGGACGGACGTTGATTCGGCGCGGCCGCTTTCTTCCCACGGATTGGCTGCTTCGACGGGGGCATTTCACTCAGAATGAATGACCGACCTGCCCGCCGACGCCCGCAACGCGCGGGCGTGGCGAGCGGTCAGGCGCCTGGTTCAAAAGACCGGCGGAGGCGGCGGTGGGGCGGGTTCGGCAACGGGGCCACCCGTGCAGAAGCGCGGCGGTTTGTTCGCGTTTCCTGCGCCGGCGAACGCCTGCTTCTCGACGTTGCAGACGGCGATCCGCAGCGCGGTGTAGTCCGGAATGAACTGGTTGTTGAGCCAGTCGCTCAGCCGCTGCAGGTACTCGCAGATGTGCGGAACGTTGCACTTGAGGTCTCCGGCGTACTTCGGCGGAGTCATTCCCGGAAGCGGGGACACCTTCTTCGGGATAGGGCGCCTGGGCAGGATGGATTTCTTCTTCGCCTTCTTCTTGCTGGGCATATCGTCCTCGCTGGTGAAGTGGGCCTGCGTCGGGTGCGCGGCCGAACGCGCCCGTTACCGCCTAACGTGGAACCGATGACCGTGGCCGGAGCCTCTCCTCTGCCTGACGCCGGAGTCCTTCGTCGCCGAGCATCCGCGCAGCCTGGGCGCGGATTTCGAGGCTCGGTCTGAGGAACAACGGGTTGAGGTAGAAGCCGGACTGGTCGAAGACAGAAGCAACGCGATGCGCGGCGGCTGGCAAGCCGCGGGCGAGCAGCAGGCGGGCGTAAACCAGGCGCTCGGCGGCCAGAGTTTCCCAGAGGCTTCCCTGCAGGACGGTTCTGGCAGCGGTTGGGGAAAGTTCGCCGAAGGCTCTCAGGGCGGCCGTCGTGTCACCCCGGGCGAGCACCTGGTATGCGTTCACGACACTACCCATCAGGCTGTCGAGTCGGGTCCCACCAGCTGCCTTGAGCGCTTCCAGCCGCGCGCGCGCCCTGGCGAGCTTCAGAGTGTCGGCAGATCGGACGCCCCAACGCGCCAGTATCCAGGCGGAGTAGGCCGGGCGACTCGCGATCAGGGAATCGAGCTGCGCCACGAACGCGTCTGCGCGAGAGCCGGGATCTACTCCCGCCGCTTCACCTACGACGAAAACGGCCAGCGCCGCCCTCATCCCCGAGGCTGCAGCCGAATCCAGGAGAGCCAGGGCGGCACTGGTATCGCGGCGGGCGGCAAGCTGCGAAAATCGGGCAACGACGGCCGCGAAGGCGAGGCCAGGGTCAGCCGGTTCGGAGCTTCGGATGCCGGACCACGCCCCCTCGACGCAGGCTATGGCCTTGGGATCGGATGCGCCCGACATGACGACCGCCAATCGATAGGTCGCAGCAGCTTCCGATCGCGCCAACGAGGTCCAATCGGATGCGCTCATTCGACTCGTCAGGCACCGCCTGACGATGGCAAGATGGCGCAGGTAGGCGGAATCCCCTCCACCCCGGCGCAGAAGACCGGCCAGCGAATCGAGCCTGCCGGCGTCTCCCCGGCGCGCTGCGGCCTCCGCAAGGTGTTGCAACGGAGGCGTAAACCCGGAATCGGCCGCCCGCGCACGCCTGAACGCATCCTCCGCCAGGCTATCCAACGGCAACGTGGCGGGAGCGGGTACGGCCCGAAGTTGCTGCGAGTCCAGCGGAAAGGACGGCTGGAGATGCTGGAAGATTTCGCCAGTGAGCATCCATGGCTCGGGCGCCTGCGGTGCGGCGCCAAGAGCGTGACGAACAGCGACGACGGCGGAATCCGCGGCCCCCTTCAGGTAGAGACGCAGCGCCTCCACGAGAGCGGCCTGGCTCGAGCTGAGCATTCCTCGTTGCCGCTGCGCCAAGGCAACGAACTGACTCGCCTCGTGCTCGTCATCGGACCAACTCGCCGCCATGGCGCCTCGTATCGCCGCGGGCGCCAGGGTCGAATCGACTGCAAGCGCGCGGCGGATGTAGTCGAGCGCCTGATCCATCCGGGAAGCGCGGTATTCGCGCTCTCCTCGAAGCCAGTTCGATACGGCCGCGGGCGCCTTGCCGATCACGCTGGCCGGATTGATCTGTCGCTCGAGCCCGGTCAGGCGAGGCAGCAACGCGACCATCGCATTGGTTGCGATGTCGGTCACTGACGATGCGAGCCCGCTGGCAACGACCGTCGTGTCGAGTTCCCCCTCCAGGTCAGTGAGCGTGACGGCAACGCGAACGGAATCGGTCGACCGGTGCATAACGCTGCCCGCGACGTAATACCTTGCGCGTGCCTTGCGCGTGAGCGATCGAGCGCGGGAAGGATCGATTGGCTTGTTCTGCTGCTCCACAGGCACCAGCGATGCGCCATCGATCCACCGTTGCGGCTCGATGTCCTCGAGTGCCCCTCGAACAATGATCGATGCCTGCGAGGCTTCGGACTGGCGCTCAGCATCATCGGCAACCAGTGGAAACAGCGCCACTCGATCCGGATTCAGCGGCGGGTGCGTTTGTTGCCATCCTAGCCACGCGAGCGCCGCGCCGGCGACAGCGACCGCACCGATGACCGCAGTGCGGCGCCGGTCGCGCGCCGGCGCCGGGAACGATCCCGTGATGTTCTTCACGTCAACGCGGTCGAGCGCCTCGAGCAACAGGCTGATGTTGTCGAACCGATCAGCGCGCACTTTCGCCATCGCCTTCAGCACCACGGCTTCAAGCGATTCCGGAACCGATGGGCGCACCACGCGCAGCGACGGAACGTTCTCGCGCATGTGGCGCGCGATGACCGCCTGGGTCGTGGCGCCCTGGAAGGGCTGCATGCCGATCAGCATCTCGTAGACTACGCATCCCCACGAGTACTGGTCGGAACGCGCGTCGATGTTGTCGCCGCCCGCCTGCTCAGGGCTCATGTACGCCGGCGTGCCGACGACGACACCGGTACTCGTCAGGCTCTCGACGCCCGAAGCCGTGAGCGCGCGGGAAATGCTGTAGTCCGCGACGAGGACGTCGCTGCCGCGGAGCAGGATGTTCTCCGGCTTCACGTCCCGGTGGAGGATGCCGTCGTGATGCAGCTCGACCAGCGCGAGGGCGACGCTGCGGGCGATGCGGACCGTCTCTTCGATGGAGAGTTGCCGATCGCGCGTGAGACGCTGGCGCAGTGATTCACCCTCGATGTACGGCATGACATAGTAGGGAAGCCCTTCGGCCTCGCCCGACTCCTCGAGTGGCACGAGGAGGTCGGAACGCGTTCCGGCGGCGATTTCTATTTCACGGAGGAACCGCCGGGAGCCGACAGCTTCGGCGAGCACGGGCCGGAGCACCTTGATGGCGACGAGCGCGTTGTCGCGGCGGCGGCGCGCGCGCCACACGGTCGCCATGCCTCCGCGCCCGACTTCACCCTCGATCGCGTAGTCACGCTCGAGGTAAACGCGCACGCGTTGCGGAAGAACGTCCTCCTGGCCGCCTTTCGAATCGTTAGGCCGAAGCGTGTTCACTGGCAATTCCCCTGCAACAGCACGAGTGCCGAGTCGATGACGCGACGCACGTCATCCCGGAACTGCTTCGTTCGGGCAAGGCACAGCGTTCTCCGCGCGCTGTCACCGCCAATGAGCCCGAGGGCGAGACTGGATCGCATGCGATACATGGCCGCGAAGTCATCGAGCCTTCGCTGCACCACCTGGGACGGCGGCGATATGAAACCGGGAGTTCCACTCCGGCCCCCGCGTCCGCCGCGCCCACCACCTCCAGCGTGGTACGGAGCCCGGAGCGCTGAGTCCTGCCGGGCGAGAGTTGAATCCGGCGGTCCGTTGATGAGGAAGTAGCGCAGGCCGGGGATCGCGCTTTCATGCATAGCGACAACGGCGGCTTGTTCTCCATCACGGCACTCGATGCAACGCACCATTCGCCAGATCCGAGGATCGATCGAAGGCTCTCCCTGACACTGCGCCGCCGCGAGCAATCCGACAAGCGCCGCGAGCTGCGCGAACCTCCAGGCAGCCCGGACTCCCAGCTCCTTCATGGACATGATACGCCCGCGCCCACTTTCACCGTCACGGCCTTGGAGGTCCCACCCAGCCACATCAGTACCTGGGTATTGCCCGGATTAGGCCCCGCGGTCACCTCCGCCCTGACGAAGCCGGGCCCCTCACCTCCGAGGGCTGGTTTCGCGGCAGTGGCCACGGCCGGAGCGAGGCTGCTGACGATGCCCTCGCCGACACCCATCGTGGTCATCGAGCTGCTGGTAAAGCCATCCGCCCTCACCTGTCCGGTGGCTCCCGTGGCGAGTGCGAGACATGACACGTCCGTAATGACGTGGCACGCAGCGTTCGTGATTCCCGTGTTCGACACCCCGACCCGGGCGATGTCGCGGTCGACCTGCGGGCAGTCATCGGTCGCGGCCACGCCCGGACAGGAACAGGACGTCACCATGGCACCGGGGAATTGCCGGTCCCGCACGGAACCCGCGCCGGTGACCTCGTTGATCCAGGACCAGGTATCGGCGTGCATGCGCACGATCTGGCCTAACGACACGTGACCTGCGACCGTGGCGCCGGTCCACATCACGTTGTCCGGGTACATGCCCTTGATATTGTCGACGTGTCCCCACATGGGCCGCGTGAGGGCCAGCGCGTGCCCAATCTCGTGGACGAGCGTGACGTAGTTCGCGTCGTCGTCGATGAAGATCACGTTGGCCGCGCCGTTCTCGCGGCAATTCCTGCCCGCCGCGATTCCGTCGCCGTCGATCAGCTCCACGACGTAGACGTTGATGTGATCGCTGTGATAAATGACGGGCGACGCGGTGATCTGCCACGCGTTGCGACAGCCATTGCCGATGAGCGGGTACGGCGCGGCGCCGGTATTCGGGTCGGTGAGCGTTCCCACGTCGACGATTTCGGGAAGCCCGTCGCCGGTTTCGCTGCTGGTGAGGCGCAAGCCGCTCCGTGTTTCCCACAGGAAATCATTCGCCTGCGGAAGGTCTTCGTCCGTCATCGTCGTCCGGTACGCCCCTTCATCGATGGTCGCGTCGGACATCCAGATGGTGACTGGCACGCGCAATTGCCCGGCCGGCAGGGACTGTGTCACGAGATCGCCGGAGGCGTTCGTCCACGGAAAGTTGGCCGGGTTGTTCGAAAACGCTGGTGCGTGATCCGTCGTGAACAACCACGACGCACCGTGACAGGTGAAGCCGCCAGCCGTGAGTTCCAGGGCGTTCGTCGCGAGGTCTGCCGTGCCAGCGGGCCCTTCGACCAGCCGATCGTTCTCACAGGGGCTCGCCGCTCCAGTCCGGACGTCAACAAGGCCGTAGAACGCTTCGGCGCCGCCAGTGGAAATCTGGTCAGTCGGGCACGGCCCGGTGCCCAGCGACAAGGTCAGGTTTGTCGTTGCACCCTCGCTGACGGTCGCCGACCCGGTGGCGGGACAATACCCGATCAATGTGGCATGGACCTGGTAGGTACCGGCGGTGATCAGGGCGAACGTGGCCTTGCCGGTGGGATCGGCCGACTGCGCGAGTGCGAATCCGGAGATCGTGACGTTTGCGCCTGACGCGGGGACCGGCGGGGAGTCACGCAGCACCGTGACTTCGAGCATTCCGGGCGGCTGGTCGACACACGCGACGCCGGCCAGGAGCACCACTCCCACCGATGCGCGCTTCACGCGCCCAGCGTTAGGCAGCGCGCTCACGGACAGGTTCCATTCAACAGGACGAGTCCCGAATCGATCATCCGCTGCACGTCCGGGCGGAACTGCATGGCCTTGCCCTCGCAGAGCGCCTTTCGCGCGGCGTTCCCGCCGATCAGGCCAAGCGCGAGGCTCGACCGGATGCGATAGCTCGCCACAAAGTCATCGAGGAGCTGCTGAATGACCGCCGGGGGCGGGGCTGGCGGGAGAGGGACTCCCGGCACGCCGCGAGCCCCTCGGCCACCGCCGGCCGCTCCGCCACCGCCGGCCGCTCCGCCACCGCCGGCCGCTCCGCCACCGCCGGCCGCTCCGCCACCGCCGGCCGCTCCGCCGGTGAATGGGGCGGTGAGCGCAGAATCCTGTCGCTGGACCGCAGAGTCCGGGGGGCCTTCCAGCAGGAACTGGCGAAGTCCCGGGACGGCGTTCACTCCCAGCGACACGACCGAATCCATCTCCCCCGACTGGCATTCGATACAGCGCGCCATGCGCCAGACCTTTGGATCGATCGCCGGTTCGGGGTCGCAACCCGATGCCATGAGCGGCGCGAGCACGACCAGAAGTCGCAACGCGTGTGCCGCTCGGCCGCCAATGATCGGTCTCACGTGCACGGCGAACCGATGTGGATGGGGATCTTTACCCCGGTGCCGCCCAGCCACATCAGGAGGTCGGTCGTGCCGGGAGTCGTCCTGGCGGTCACCTCCGCTTTTACGAAGCCCGGACCCTCTCCACCGACCGCGGGCTTGATGACCGTTGCGAGCGTGGGCGATGCGCTGCTCACGATGCCGTCGCCGAATCCCGTCACGCCGCCGCTCTTCGTGAATCCGTTCAGGGTGACGGTGGTCGTGCCGCCTGGAGCCAGCGAGACGCACGTCGTGCTGGCGGTGACAAAGCAGGCCGGGTTGGAAAGGCCGGCGTTAGGCACCAATGGTGCCCTGTCGATGTCCTTGCCGAGCTGCGGGCAGTCATCCGTGGCGGCATCGCCCGGACAGCCACACGACGTGACCAGCGTGGGTGAGGACACGGCTTGCCGGGACCGAACGGACCCGGCAACGGTGCCGTGGCCCTCGTTGAGCCAGGAGATATCGTCCGCGTGCATGTGGGCGATCTGTCCCAGCGAGATGTGCCCGGCGACCGATGCGCCTTCGTCCATCACGTTATTGGGATACAGGCCCTTGATCTTGTCCGCATGCCCCCAGTGTGGTCTCGTTAGGCCGAGCGCGTGGCCGATTTCGTGCACGTAGACCGGGAAACCCGCCGATTCCTTCACGAAGATCACGTTCGCCGCACCATAATCGCGGCAGTCCCGTCCGGACGGCGATCCGGTGCCAACGATGTTCTGTACGACGTAGATGTTGAGGTGATTCGGCCGGTAGACGAGCGTCGATGCGGTGATCGCCGACGTATTGTCGCAGCCGGACCCGATGATCGGGAACGGCGGTAGCCCAGTCGACGGATCGGTCAGCGCCCCCACGTCGATGACGACAGGAGACGACGAGCTGGTTTCGCTATTGGTGAGCACAAGCCCCGTGCGGTGCGTCTTCAGGAAGACTTCCGCCAAATTCAGGCTCGCCGACATCTTCGACGAGAAGTTTGACAGGTTGCCCGTCGGGTAGGAAAACCAGATTGTGACGGGCACGCGCAGGCGATCGGCGGGAAGCGTTGCCGTCAGGACATCGCCGGCAGCACTCGACCAGGGGAACGAGGCGGCGGTGTTCGAAAACCAGGGTGCGTGATCCGCAGTGAATACCCACGCAGCGCCGTGGCAAGTAACGCCTGGATCGCTGAGCGTGAGCGCATTGGTCGTCAGGTCGGCAACGCCGGTGGTTCCCTGGACGAGGCGGTCATTTTCGCACGGAGTGGCGTCACTGGCCGCACCGGTTCGGATGTCCACGAGACCGTAAAGCGGTTCCGTGCCGCCAGTGGACAGGCGGTCCACGCCGCTCGTGCCACCGCCACCACCGCCACCACCGCCACCACCGCCACCACTGCCACCACTGCCGCCGCTTCCGCTGCCACCGCCGCTGGCGCCCGCGTTACCCGGGGCACTCGTAACAGTTACGGGACCAGGACCACTACAGGGTGAACTGCCCAGAACAAAGGTGATGGTTATCAGCTGGCCATCCGGGACGACAACACTCACCGTGGAGTTGCAGAAGCCAGTCAACGTGGCGCGAACCTGGTGTTGACCGGCGGGGACAGTGAAGAGCGCCCGACCCTGCGCGTTCGTGTTCGAGATCGTGTTGAGATCAACGATCTCAACACGAGCGCCGGACGCCACGACGCCCGGCGACCCTTGCCACACCTGAACGGAGATCGTTCCAGAGGCCGCGGCGGCGGCTTCATAGCCGAGAGCAAGCAGGAGTCCCATCCACGCCCCGCCTCGCACCACCCGTGAACCGATCCGCATGGTGCCTCCGAATGACTCGCCGGCGTTCTCCCTCTTGTTCCCGGCGAGCAGGAGACGGTACGGCTGCCTCGTCAGGCCGTCAAGAACACCAAGGGGCCCTCTAACGAGTAAGGGCGGCCTAACCAGCGGTCGGCCGGGCGATGATTTCGGGTTCGGTCAGGCCGTACAGCGGCGGCGTGGCAACCTGCAACATCCCCAGCATGAAGTAGATCTGGCCTCGGTGATGGGCCTCGTGCTCGATCATCGCCCGCGCCCACTTCCAGGTCGATATGGAGGTTCGTTTTGAAAGCCCTTGGTCATGTATCCGCCAGGCGCCACGATTACTGGCGACGAGGTGGTCGGGCAGTGAGCCGTTCGCGCATTTCGGAGCCCCAATTGTGGACGACATGGATCTGCGGATCTTCAATCGCCTCGAGCACCAGCAGCCGCGTGCCGTCGGGCGAGACATCGTAGTTCGCGTGCGGCGCAGGAGCTGAGACAAATCGGTCGTCGACAAACACGTCGCGCGACGATACGGCAAACGTCGGCGTGGTCGTGAACGTCGCGGTCATGATCTTCTTGTTGGCGCGATAGAACAGACGTTGACCATCACGCGCCCACACAGGCTCCGTTCCACCGTTCACAGACACCTGCACACGGTTACCGGGACCGGGGAACGGTTGGACGACCACCTGATCGGATCCCGTTTCATCGGTGACGAAGGCGATCCATTTGCCATCGCGCGACACGCGCGCCTGATTCTCGATGTGGTCCGATGTCGCCACGGCGCGAGGTGCGGTAGCGCGTCCGAGTTCGATGAGCTCGACGTCGTTGTCCACTTGATAGACCAATGACCGGCCATCCTGCGCAATCACTCCCTCGAAGAACGCGCGTCGCCCGCCGGCGGTGAGGGAGCTTGCCTCCTCGCTCAGGTCGATTGCGCGCCAGAAAATCGAGGACGCCGTTCCTTCGTCGGTTCTATAAAGCACCCGCCTCCCGTCCGGCGACCACTCTGGTCTGTCGTTGCTCGACCCGCCGGTGGAGAGCTGTGTCCCCGTATGCGCCTTCAGGTCGTAGATCCAGATGTCGCTTCGTGTCCCCGCGTCGACGCTGATCGCGATGCGCTGTCCGTTGGGCGAGAATCGAGGAAACGCATACACGCGCGTTTCGGGAAGTAACACTTCGACCTCGCCTCTTCCGTTCGTGAGCACCATTCGCGATCCGCGATCTGCGGTGCGAAAGGCCAGCGTCCCCGAAAGCGAGAGCGCTACCTTCGCCGCGCCCACCACGCCGACGCTCACTCCCGTTGCGACTGACGCGGCCGGTCCGGTTGTGACCCCGGTTGATTGGTCAAACGGGATGGCCATCAATACGTTTTCCCGCGTGCCGTAAATGATCCGGCCGTCGATGAACCCGAGCGCGTTCGTGCCCTGGATGTTCAGGCGCTTGGAGGTGCGGTTGGAAATCGAGACGAGATTGATCGACTCGTCATCCTGCTCGACGCTCGTGTACAGCAGTTGATCGCCGCCGGGGAGCGCGACCGGATACATCTGCGCGATTTCACCCGTGGAACTGTCTGGCGCGACCACGAGTACTGGCGCGCCTCCTTTCGCCGGAATCGATTGGAGCCCGTTCGCCGTACCGACCACGATCACGTCGTTGCGGGTCCACGTCGCTGAGTTATGTCTTGCGAAAGCAGCGACGATGCGTGGTAATCCTCCGTCGGCCGCCACCACGTGCAAGTTGCCTCTGGAGAAAAAACCGATCCATCGACCGTCGGGCGAGAAGAACGGTTCGAGGGCGCCCTCGGTTCCGGCGAGGCGCCGTGGCGTAATCTCGTCAATGGCACGCGCATAAAGCCGATTGACCCCGTCGGCAGCACTCGCAGCGAACACCACCGTCCTGCCGTCGGGCGAGACGGCGAGGTTCCCGGTCGCTGCAGTCGTGCTGATACTGAGGCCCGGCGGCAGAGGTATCTGGAATCGAGCGACTTCTAGTCTCTCCGCAGGCGCCCGCAGCCATCCCCAGGCTGCCACCACCGCGAGCCCGACCACCGCGGCAACCAGCGAGACGATAGTCGCCAGGCGCGGTTCGTTTCGGTGCGCGACCGTACCCACACTCGCTCCAGCCGACACCACGCCGCGAAACCCCGGATCGCCGAGGGCCTGCGCGAACGCTGCCGCAGAGATGAAGCGATCTGCGGGTGTTTTCTCGAGCGCCGTGAACACCGCTGCTTCGACGTGCGGCGGCACATGCTTGCGCTGCATCGTTATCGAGCGCGGCTCGTCCGCGCGGACGCGGGCCACGATCTGTTGCACCGTCGCCCCCGTGAACGGGGGCTCCCCGGTGAGCATCTCGTAGGTCACGGCGCCCAGCGCGTAGATGTCGCTTCGGGGCGTGATCACCTGGTCTCCGGACGTCTGCTCCGGACTCATGTACTGCGGCGTACCTAACGAACGACCAGGCTGAGTCATCCGCTGGACGTCCGCCGACTGCACGGCCAGGGCGATCCCGAAGTCGGCGATGACCGGCCGCCCGTCGTGCAGAAGGATGTTCTCCGGCTTGATGTCGCGATGAATGACGCCGCGTCGGTGCGCGTATTCGATCGCCCCCGCGATCTCGGTCGCGACGCTTAGTGCGTCGGCAACCGGAAGCTGCTTCTCCCGCTTGAGCCGTGCGCGCAACGTCTCGCCGTCGACCAGCGGCATGACATAAAACAGGAGCCCTCCGGTACTCCCGCTGTCGAACAGCGGCAGGATGTTCGGATGTTGCAGGCCGGCGGTCGTCTTGATCTCGCCGAGGAATCGCTCGGCGCCGAGCATCGCTGAGAGCTCAGGGTGCAGTACCTTGACTGCAACCTGCCGCCCGTGCCGGAGATCGTGCGCGAGGTAGACTGTCGCCATTCCTCCTGCGCCGAGTTCCCGCTCGATGCGATACCGGTCGGCCAGGACGCTGTTCAGTCGTTCGAGCACGTACGCGCTTTCGGAAGGCGTCGACGCGGAAAGCAGCGGAGCGGCCAGCTTACCGGCCGGTTGTGCCAGGAAACCCCAGCCTTCACCGGTTCGTTCCCAGGCGGCGGCGAGGCGCTCGACGCGTGCGCGGAGCGTGACATCGTCGCTGCACCTCGCGTCGAGAAACGCGTCCCGCGCCTCGCGAGGAAGGGCCAGGAGCTCCTCGACGAGTCCGCGGGTGCGGGCCCAGTGCCGGGTCGGCGAGGGGTCGCCCCTCGACTCGTCAGGCAATGTCATCGCGAAGCGCCTCGTACAGCCACGCCCGCGCCATCTGCCAGTCGCGGGACACCGTTCGTTGCGACACGCCCAGCGCCTCGGCCGTCTCCACCTCGGTGAGCCCGGCAAAGAACCGGCATTCCACGATACTGGCCATCCGTTCGTCGACGCGTTTCAGGTTCTCGAGCGCTTCATCGAGCGCGAGGAGGGAATCCGCGCGCTCTGGAATCGAGATCTCGGGCGAGTTTCCGTTCTCGAGGAACTCGAGCGCGACGGCCTGTTGACCGGGCCCACCGCGCCGCGCTGCCTGATGCTGACGAGCGTAGTCGATCAGGACCCGGCGCATCGTGCGCGCCGCGATGGCGAAGAACTGGCCGCGATCGACTGAAGGCACACCCGACTGCCCGGCGAGCCTGAGATAGGCCTCGTGCACCACCGCGGTGGTGGAAAGGGTGTGGCCTCCTGCCTCCACCCCCAACTGCCGATGTGCGATGCGCTTGAGTTGGTCGTAGACCAGCGGCAGCAGACGATTCATCGCCTCCGGCGCGCCGCGCCTCAGCGCCTCGAGCGCCTCGTTGATCTCTTGCTCTGCAAGGTCTGGCATTCAGGCATGGCGAGAAGGGCGACCCAGCGTCACCGGTCGGCTGGCGTGTCTCGCGCTGTTCCTGCGCATCTACTGGTGGAGCATGAGAGCCCGGTAGACAGAACCTACGGGCGATGGCGGGGACAGGCAAACACGTTGCGGAGGCAAACATGCATTCGACCCTTTCACGTCCCAACGTTGAAACCATCGGGGCGAATCGAATGCCCGTGCTGCTCCGAGGCCTGGCGACATGCGGGTTGGCAACTACGCTCCTCGCGTGTGACGCGTACCTGGACGCTGCGGGGCCATCAACCGGAGTCGCGTCCAGCGTATCCATCGAACCGGGGAGCCTGAATCTCGCCGCGGGCGGCACTGCATACCTCATCGCGGTGGCGCGGGACGGGCGAGATCGGACAACCAGCGCATCGTTCGCCTGGTCGTCGGCGAATCCCGCCATTGCCACGGTCACTGGGGACAGCGGCGCCATCACATTGATCACGGCGATCTCACCCGGGACAACGACGGTGACACTCAGCGCCGGCAGGCTCAGGGCCATTGCTACCGTTTTGGTGCGGGACGTGGATCCGGCAATCGCGATCGCGGTCTTCCCCACGGAGCTGACGCTCTTCCCCGGCACGTCGGGGCAACTCACAGCGCGCACGTTCGACTTCACCGGTAAAGTGACCAACGAATCACTCACGTGGTCATCGGCGGACAACCGCGTCGCCACCGTAGGGTCCACCGGCAAGGTGACCGCGATTGGCGGCGGCTCAACGACGGTGACCGTCGCCGTCGGAACGCTCAGCGCGACCGCGAAGGTCTCGGTGGTTGCAGTCGACGGGTCATTCATGTTCACACGCTGGACCTACAGCGCCGTCGGCCTGCACACCGCGGACGTGCTCTGGTGGTCGAGTGCTGACAGTACGCTGCGGTCACTCCCTCGCCCGCTGAACCACACCAATTCGATCGCTTCACCGGCGTGGTCGCCCGATGGCAACTCGCTCGCGCTGGAAGTCATTAACAGCTTCGACGGTCACCAGCTCGAAGGGTGGACCTACTACAGCGACCTGTATGTCGTCGATGCGGCGTCGCCGGACGACGGAGCGTGGCGAAAACTGACGACCGACGGATTGAGCAGGTCGCCGAGTTGGTCGCCTGACGGCTCGCGGATCGCGTTCCTGCGGTTTACGTCACTCGCGACCTATACGAACGACATTTACGTCATTCAGGCCACGGGCGGCATCGCGACGCGGGTGCCGCTGCCGTTAGGCTGGCACGGGCGGCCACGCTGGTCGCCGGACGGCACGCGACTCACCTTTTCGTCATTCATGTCATTTGGAAGCGCCGGGCTGTCCAGGGTATACGTGGTGGACGCCGACGGCAGAAACCTCGCCAGCCTGACGCCGGTGGGGCTCTGGGACGCCGATCCGGAATGGTCGCCCGACGGCACGACGATCGTGTTCGTCCGCTTCAACAGCACGCATCGCAACTACGACCTGATGGTCGCCAACGCCGACGGAGGGAACGCCAGGGCTCTCACGTCGGCGGGCTTCATCGAGTCACCGGCATGGTCGCCAGATGGCCGTCAGATCATCTTTTCTGATGATGGGAGGCTGAACCTCATCAACGCCGACGGATCGTTGCTGCGCCAGCTCGAAGGGCCTCCATCGGGTTCCAGCGACAGATCACCGGCCTGGAAACGATGAACGGTCCGGGCCGCGCCCTGGCGCCTCGACCATGCGCGTGGAGCCAGGGAACTCAATAGCGGTATGACGCGCGGTTAATCGTCGCTCAGGCTGCGTACACGGACCTCGGGCTCAGTGAGGCCGAAGATGGGCGGCGTCGCGATCCCGAGCAGGCCTAACGTGAGGTACATCTGGCCGCGGTGATGGTCCTCGTGCTCGACCATCGCGCGTGCCCACTTCCACGTCGTTATGCTGGTGCCGGCGGGGGTGACGGCCCTGCCGGTCCATTGCTCCGGCGTCAGGGCGCGAAGGATCTCCATCGCTTCCAGGTGGCACCGATCGTGGTACGCCAGCACGGCCTCCGGTCCCTCGGCCAGGTCACGCGCGTGGCCCGGGTAGCGCGTCGGGCGGCCGTGCATGTTCTCGACGTACATCCACCGCTCGATGCCGGCGAGGTGGCGCACCTGGTCGCCGAAACTCCAGCGGCCCTCGCCAGGGAGCCACTCGAGGTTTTCGACGGTTACGAGCGGAATGAGCTTCCGCGTGCGGTTGCGCACGGACGGCCAGTATTCGAGGAAGGACTGCAACTCCATCATGGTGACTTGTGACTGGTGACTGATGACTGGTGACTGGTGACTGGTGACTGGTGACTGGTGACTGGTGACTGGTGACTGGTGACTGGTGACTGGTGACTGGTGCTATGTCATTGTGAGCCGTGGCCTGTGACCTGTGGCCCTGGTCCTGTATAATGAATCGTCGCGCTCGCCACTCGAGGAACAGCATGGACTTCGGAATCATCGCGCTGAACTTCATCTACGCGATACTCGGCGTTGCCTTGATGTTCATCGCCTACCGCGCCATCGACAAGATGACGCCCGAGGTGAATTTCCCCGAGGAACTGCGCAAGGGAAATATCGCGGTGGCCATTTTCGTCGCGGCGATTTTCATCTCGGTCGCCGTCGTCGTCGCGGGAGCGCTGAACTGAGCACGCTCGGCGGTTCGCTGTGGCTCGCGGGTCTGGCCACTCTCATCGCGCAGTCGCCACAGACTCCGGCGCCCGCCAGCGACCAGCGACTGGAGATCAGCGCGAGACGGCCAATCACTGTCGTCTCGCGCAATGGCACGCGGTACGACGACATCTTCCGCAAGTACTCCAAACGTTACTTCGGTCCAGGGTTCGATTGGCGACTCTTCAAGGCGCAGGGGATGGCCGAGAGCAACCTCGACTCGGCGGCGA
>Ga0111538_10004503_pt1 | contig 19320 bp, 11 predicted proteins | sample SoiMethybrSBSTD1_FD_79669 | JGI IMG/M metagenome (GOLD analysis project Ga0111538, IMG submission 79669) | Bulk soil microbial communities from a Populus tree surrounding site in Tennessee, USA - Soil MetaG P. TD hybrid SBSTD1 (version 2)... | ecosystem: Environmental > Terrestrial > Soil >...
CCGATCAGGCGCGATCAGATCATCAAGATTCGCGTTGAGCCGCAGCGATGTGGCGGCATATACCGCGCACACTCCCGCCAGCAGCGCAGCGACGATGACGACAAGCCATGGGCGACGCCAGATCAACTCCGCCAGGTTTGCAAGCAGTCGGTCGCGCACGTCGCGCCAATCTACAGCTCATCGAAGTCTTGTGCCCTTCGCACTACACTTCGACCGCTTCGCGCGGCCGCTTCGTCACCGCGTGCTTTCCCAGTTTCTTCATCAACTCCCACACCGGCCCGGGGAACTGGTGCAGTTTCACCATCACCTGCTCGAACGCCGACAAGAACCAGCGCACATCCTCCTCGTCGATCACCAGCGGCGGAATGAGTTTCACCACGTCGATCTCGTGGCCGGCGACCTGACTGAGAATGCGATGATCATCCAGCAGCGGAATCACGATTGCCTGCGGGAACAGGTCGCCATCCATGGCGTGAATGAGATTCCACGCGGTGGTCAGGCCCAATGATCTCAACTTGTGGGTCGGCGGTCCGAACTCGATGCCGATCATCAGCCCGCGGCCGCGCACCTCCTTGATCAACTCGAAGCGCTCCTTCATCGCATTCAGGCCTTCCATCAGCGTGCGGCCCATGCGCTCGGCGTTGGAGTAGAGGTTCTCCTCATCCATCGCCTTGAGCACCGCCAGGCCGGCGGCCATCGCCATCGATCCCTGATGGAAGGTAGAGGAATGCACGATGGCGCGCTGCATGCTGGAGAAGACCTTCTCCCACACACTCTTGCGCGTCAGCACCGCGCCCACCGGCACGTAGCCGCCGCTGAGCGCCTTGGACAGGATCACGATGTCGGGATCAACGGCCCCCCCGCTACTCTGATCATGTTCAATGGCGAGAAACTTTCCTGTGCGGCCGACGCCGGTCTGGATCTCGTCCGCGACGAACAGCGTGCCATGCTTGCGGCAGAGCGCCGCGGCCTCGCGCAGGTAGCTCGGCTTGGGAATGTTCACGCCCTTGCCCTGAATGGGCTCGACGATGAAGCCGGCGACATCGCGCGTGCTCAGCGCGTCCTCCAAGGCCGCGAGGTCATCAAACGGAACCTCCCGGCAGTTGGGCAGGAACGGGCCGAAGCCCTCGCGGAAATGCGGATCGCCGTTGACCGACAGCGACCCTGACGACAGACCGTGGAAGGCCATTCTGGCATAGAGCATGCCCGGCCGGCCGGTGGCGCACTTGCAGAACTTGATGGCGGCCTCGACGCCCTCGGTCCCGGAGTTGGTGAAGAATACGTACTCGAGTTCGGGCCCTGCCGCCGCGGCGCGTTTCTTCAATTGATCCGCAAGCAGGCCCGAGAGCAGCGGCGCGTCGAACGCGATCATCGTCGAATAGTCGAGATCAAGGAAATCCTTGAGCGCCTGCTTCACAGCAGGATGATTGCGGCCGACGTTGTGTACCGCGTAGCCGCCCTGCATGTCGAGGTACTTGCGGCCCTGGGCATCCCACAGGTGCGCGCCTTGGGCGCGTTCGTAGACGCGATCAAAGCCGATAATCTTGAGCGCCCGCACCCATTGCGGATTGATGTGTTCGCGATGCAGATCGTAGTTGCGCCCGCGATTGGCCTGGATCAATGCCTTGATGTCGAGCGGCAACGCGATGCTCCTTCGCTTCAGACTCGCGAAAGAGCACTGTACGAATCGTGGCGGCGGCGAACAAGCACACAGCCGGTCAAAGCCCGGGCTGGCCGTTCCAGCGCTGGCTCATTTGAGCGAACCGACCATCTGCTTGATGGTCGCCTCGATCTGGTTGGGGTGAACGACCCTGGCGGCCCACTTCACGATGCGCGCCTGGTTCGCGATCCATTGCGGCGGCAGTTGCGTGAGCACGCGGCCGTACTCGTGCGACTGGCCGTAGGCATCGACGCTCGTGTTGGTGCCGAACTCACATTGCCGGGGCGCGCCAAAGGCGATCACGTGCACCTCGTTTGCGTGATTGTGGAACACGATGGCTGAGGCCAACTTGTTGTTGCCGGCGATCTTGTGTCCATCTTCGTCGTAGAACGACACGTGCAGTTCATCGGGCTTGTTCAGCGGATATGGGAAGACCTCCCACAGGCGGTCGAAGGTCTGGGCTTGCGTGGATTGCAGGCGAATCTCGCAGGTGATGCGATCCTCCAGGAAGTTCAACTGGCGGCGGAAGATCAACTTGCCGCCGGTGAGTTTGCCGTTGATCGTGGCCCTCGACTGGGCCTCCTGTAGCCCAGCGTCGGTCTGCCAGTAGTTCTCGAACCTCAGCGTTGAGCCCTTCTTCGAAATGATGCCGTTGGTGGCGAAGGCGGACCAGTTCTGCGCGAGGACCGACGAGCCGAGTTTGGGCGACCACAACAGGCTCAGTCCGCCGCCGTTGCGCGGGTACTGCGCGTTCGGGTCGTCCGGCGCAAACTGCTGGTGCCAGCCTTGCAGTCGCTTCGCGACGTACAGAATGGCGTAGTACGAAGGCTTCCGCACGCAGAAGAACTCATCAGCGAACTTGCGTGTGAATCGATCATCCGCCTTCACCGGCAGTTGCGCGCCGGAGATCGGCGGCGAGGCGAAATGCTCCCACACCGCGAATTGCAGGTCGGGATTGCCCATGAGCGTTGTGAGACCGATCGTCGGATCGTTCCACGCCGCGTCGGTGAGATACACCATGTGCCATTGGAGCAACTGCTGAGCCTGTGCCAGTTCAGCGGCGTTCCGCGGCGGCCGGGCCGGGAACCACACATGACCCAGCATGGCCGAGGCCTCGGGCGATTCATCGGCCATCATTCCCACGCCTGCGGCACTGTTGGGCTGCGTCCAGCATTCCGGCCGGCGGTGACAGTAACTCGATGTCCCGAGCCACGAGCCATCGGGCTCCGGCGCCACCGCATGGCACAGAAGTTCAAAGTCTGACTTGATTGCGTTCTTGAGCGGTACGTTCCCCGAGAGTTCCGCGACCAGCGACAGGTTGTGCAGCTGAATGCCGGAATAAGACGCGTCCGGGCCATCCTGTTCGGAGAAATACCCGGCGGGCATGCGACCACCGCCTTGCTGTGAACGGGAGAGCAGCCAGCTGATGTGTCGCGCAACCACGTCGCGATAGATCTGTTCGCCGCTGCCGTCGGCAAAGTGCTGCAGCCCCTTGATGACGAAGGACCACTGGTTGATCAGGTCCGGGACGCACGTCACGTTCATGTGATCGGCGCAACGGCGCATGCCTTCGGTCCAAGCGGCCTGCACGTCGCCCGGGCAGTCGGCGATCACCCATGGATAGGCCCGCATGAAGCGCGAGAAGAGAAAGGCCTTTTCGCCGCCGTCGTAGTACGTGTATTCGGGATTCGGCAACTCGTGCTCGCGGATCATCATCAGGTCCTGCAGGGCGCCGATGATGATCCGGTTGCGTAGATTCGCATCGTGGTGGAGGGGATTGACCGGCGTGTCGGCTGAGTACACAGCCGCCAGCAGCGACGTGAGCGGCGCCACCTGCTCCATACGCAGGCGGTCGTAGGTGGCCCACGGATTCTCGGGGCGTTCCATGCCCTGGTCGTTGAGCCAGACGCGCGTGCTGCCAAACCATGGACTCGCCGGGTTGAGATTCTGCGAACTCAGCGTGATCGCCAGTCCGGAGAAAACGCCGCCAGGCCCTACCAGCAGGTAGTTCCGCGTCGGCTCGGCGAGCCATTGATCCATCGACGCGCCCATGTTGGGCGGCGTGACGGTGAACGCCGATGCAGGCATCGCGCGATAGATCGCCAGCGCATCGTGCGCCGCCTGCTGGAACTTGTGGAAGCAGATCGTGCCGTCGGCGAGCACGTCGACGCTGGCGTGAATCGCTTGCGCCGTCGCCGCGTCGGGACAGATGATGATGGGCATGCCACCGAAGTTCACGCAGAACGGCAGCGAGGCTTCGCTCGTCAGGCGCCAGATGCGGTCGTTTCCTGGCGGCAGCGGCACCGTCGTCTGCGGGTTGGCGCCCGTGAGATTCATGTGCACGATGTCACTTGCATCGGACAGCCTCAGGAACGTCACGTTGCCGGTCACGCGCACCGGCAGTTGCGAAAGTCCCGGCGGGAGGTAGATGTAGGCCGAATAATTCGGGGTTTGGCTCTCAAGTTCGGGATAGGCGAACAAGCCCCACGGCAGATCGGGCGAGACGCTCAGTTGCACCTTGGCGCGGAAGGAGGTCAGCAGGACCTGGTAGACACCGGCGCCGGCGGCCGGCACTTGGACATCGACGTCGTTCCAGCCGGGAAAGCCCGGGACCTTCGGCCCGGGAATCTCCTGTCGCACGAGCGTCTGCTCGCCCGGGCCCAGCACGCGAACCAGCAGCGGCGACTCCATTTCCGCCTGAGTCTCGTTCTGCCAATGCAGCGACACCGTGAATGCCTCGCCGGAGTTGTTCACGATGTGATACGCCAGCATCTCATGCAGGCGGAACTCAGTCGGCCACGCCGCCGTCTGCGCCTCGGCGGGCACACTCAGCGATGCGATCACGAACGCACAGACGGTCGCCTTGACGAGGTTTCCCAATCTGCGGGGGCCATCCGGTGCGAGAGTCGTTATGAGCGGGATGTGCATGGTTCTGGTTCCGAAAACGTGCGGATCCCCTCTCACGAATCGGCTGTTCAAACCATGGAAAGCAGGTTGGCCGGGGCACTGATTCAGTCTGCGCAGCGCGACGCTGCGGCCTGCGCGGGCGGCGCAAGGCGACAGTGCCCATTGCAAGTTCTGGGACGATCGATCAATGACCCCGCAAGGCCTGCCGCGCTCGGGTGATGGTTCGGCGTACTGCGTCCGCCGACGCCGGCGAAGTCGTCAACATCCAGTGCGTCGTGACCTCATCCCCCGCCTTCAGGCCGGCGCCGACTCGCGCCAGCACTCGCGCATGTTCGTGCCGCTTGCCCTGATAATCCACCCCATGATCGGGTCCATCGCGGCACTCGCGCGGCTGATCGAACACCAGAACATGCACTTCAGATGCGGCCGTCGCGAACACGACAGCGCTGGCCATGCCATCGTGCGCGGGTCGGCCAGCGTCATCGAGAAACCGGACAGTGATCCCAGTTGATTTCTGCAGGGAATACGGAAAACACTCCCAGGAGTCCCTCGATTCCGTCGATCCGGTGGCTCGAAGCGTGAGGTCACACCTCACGCCTTCATCGAGAAACTGGTAATGACGCTCGAAGGCGAGCGGCTGATTCATGATCGATCCGCGAACGGTCGCCTTCGCGTGCTCCATGTCGAAGGCACGCTCGATGGACCAGTAGTCCTCCCAGTCGAAGCCGGCGCCGCCAGCGCGTTCGACCAGCAGCGTCTGGGCTGCTGTCGCCGACCAGTTATGCGCCAGGAGCGACGATCCAAATGCAGGCGACCAGAACATGCACAGGCCCCCGCCGTTGCGCGGGTGCTGCTGGCTGGAGTCATTCGGCCGGCGTGACTGCTGCCACTGGCCCATTGGCGCGCCCGCGTACAGGAATGCGTAGTACGAGGGTCTTCGCACACAGAGGAACTCGTCGCCGAAGTTGCGATCGAATCGCTGTGACGCCACCATCGGCAACGCTCCGGCCAGCGGCTGCGAAGCGAAGTGACGCCAGATCTCGAAGTGCAGTTCGGGGCCACCGACAATCACGTTTTCGCCGATCGCCGCCTGCGTGAACGCGCGACGGTCGAGCGACACCAGCATGCCCGTGAGCCGCTGTTCAGCTGACTGGAATTGCTGGGCATCGTGCGGAATCGGCGGCGCGAGCCACGAACGGCCAGCGTGCGCCGCCGCCTCGGGAAGATCATCCGCCAGCATTCCCAGGCCGCCGCTGCCTTGAAGGTTGGTGAAATCAAACGGCGTGCGATGCGAGAAACTGCTGGCCCCAACGTATGTGCCATCGGGTTCGGGTGCCAGCGTGTGGTTGTACAGATCGAGGCAGCGGCGGAGCATCTCGAGCAGAGCCTTGTCGCGCGTCTGCTCATACACGCACGCAAGATTGTGCAGCTCCAGGCCTGCGTAGGTAGCGTCGGGCCCTTCTGATTCCGCGAAGTACCCTGCCCGCGCCTGCCCTCGATCGTAGTAGATGCGATCACGCAACTGGCGCAGATGCCGCTGGACGATCTCTCCGTACCACGCATCGCCGCTACCGTCGGCAAACTGCTGCAGGCTTCGGATCAGAAATGTCCATTGGTTGACTGACAGGCAGACCTCGGCGACCACGGCATGGTGATCGACCATGCGTCCGAGCCCCTCTCGCCACACAGCCCAGGCATCGTCGGGGCACTGGCCCTTCGCAAGTTCGAAGGCGTTGGTGAGATTGGCGAGCGTGAATGCGCGATCGCCGCCCTGGTATTCGTCGATTTCGGGCAGCACGTGCTCGTGTTCGCGCACGAGCATCAGTTCCTGGAGCGCCGCAATCGCGATCCGATTGCGCATAGCCTCGCTTCCGAAGAGTGGATTGAACGGTTCGTGCACACTCGCGACCGCCGCCAGCACGCCCATGCTCGAAGCCGCGCGCTTCATGCCCAGCCGGTCGTAGGTCGTCCATGGATTGGCGGCCCGCAGGCGACCCGCCTCATCGCGCCAGTTGTAGATGCAGCCGAACCAGGGAGAGGCGCCATCGAGGACCTGCTCGTTCAGCACGACATCCAGCGCTGAGAACACGCCATATGGCCCGACAAGGAACTGATTCCGCACCGGATCAGCCAGCCACGCCGGCTTGGAGCGCACAAGCACGAGCGGCGGGACGGCGAACGCCGAGGGCGGCATCGCGCGGAAGCGTTTGAGCAGTTCGCATGCCCGCACCTGGAACCTGTGAAAGCAGATCGTGCCGTCGTCCAGCACATCCACGCTCGCATGGATCGCCTGCGCGCTTGCCTGATCCGGGCACAGGATGATCGGCAGGCTCGAGAAGTTCAGCGTTCCGACGCCCGCGGCCCGGGCCGACACCCGATACATCCGATCATCCTCGAGTTGAACAGTCGTCGCCGACTGTGTTGCGCCCGAGAGATTCAACCTCGCCGCGCCGCCTTGATCGAGTACGGTCAGCGACTGCAGCCCTTCACCGCCGCGGACCGACATTCCATTCAACCCACGGGGCATGTACACCCATGCATCGGTGAACTGATCATCACGACAGGCAAGCGTCGGTGTGCCGTACACGCCGAACGACAGCGGCGGATCGGTGCGCACATCCACCGTCGGCCTGAAGCCTGTGATCGCCACCTGGTACACGCCGGGCCGGCCCGCCGGCACCTCGAGCGAGACTGATTGCTCGATCTGCTCGCCTTTCTCTCCAGGCGCATCATGCCTGATGAGCAGGGTCTCATCCGTGTCGAACACGCGCACGAGCAGAGGCCGGTCTGTTCGTGCGCGGTCAGGCTCGCGCCAGCGAAGGTGCAGCGTGAACGCATCTCCCGACGGATTGACAATGTGCAGCACCATGCACTGGCGAACATCGAACGGGCCGGCGAAGGCCGGCGGCGCCGCCATGCAACGCTGACAGCCGAGCACGGCCGCCATCGCCCATGCCAGCGCAATCACCGCGAATCGCATTCGGGCCCGAGACGTGGCATGCTGTCGGCGGTACGAGGCGCGCATGGTTCTGACGGACCTCTAAGATAGGCCCGCTTGAGTTCACTGACACACTCCGACATCACCATCATCCTCATCGGCCTGGGAGTGCTGTTGATCGCCGGGCGTGTCTTCGGTGAGATCGCCACCCGCCTGCGCCAGCCGGCGATCATCGGCGAGATTATCGCCGGCATCCTCCTGGGCCCGACGGTCATGGGCCGTCTGGCGCCCGGTCTGATGGAGCACGTCTTCCCCAGCGGCGGCAATCCCAAGATCGTGCTTCAGGGCATTACGACTGTCGCCGTCGTTCTCTTCCTGCTGGTGGCGGGGATGGAGGTCGACCTCTCCTCGATCTTCCGCCAGGGCAAGGTCGCGATGTCGGTGAGTATCTCGGGAATCGTCGCGCCATTCGGCGTGGGACTTCTGGCAGCCATTGTCGCGCCCGATCTGTTCGGCCGTGAGATCGGCGCGCACGCACTGCCCTTTGCGTTGTTCTTCGCAACGGCCATGGCCATCTCGGCCCTTCCGGTCATCGCGCGCACGCTGATGGACCTCAATCTCTTCCGCACCGATCTGGGGATGGTGATCATCGCGGCCGCCATCTTCGATGACCTGGTCGGCTGGATCATCTTCGCGCTGGTCATCGGACTGATTGACCCAAGCCACCGCGGCGGCCTCGCTGTCGGCACGACCGTCGCCCTGACCCTGGCGTATCTGGCATTCATGCTCACGGTCGGCCGCTGGACGATTCACGCCGTGCTGCCATGGCTGCAGGCGCGGTTGTCGTGGCCCGCGGGAGTGCTCACCTTTGCCATGGGGCTGGCGTTTCTTGGGGCGGCCTTCGCCGAGTTCATCGGCGTGCATGCGGTGTTCGGCTCGTTCATCGCCGGTGTCGCGCTGGGAGATTCATCGCATCTGCGCGAGCGCACGCGCACGACCATTGCGCAGTTCGTGGCCTTCGTCTTCGCGCCGCTGTTCTTTGTGTCCATCGGCCTGCGCGTCGATTTCGTCGTGCACTTCGACCTGGTGCTGACACTCGCCGTGCTGGCGGTCGCCATGATCGGCAAGGTTGTCGGCTGCGGGCTGGGCGCGCGGGTGGCGGGCATGCCGTGGCGCGAGTCGTGGGCGGTCGGCTTCGGCATGAACTCGCGCGGTGCGATGGAGATCATCCTCGGCCTGCTCGCGCTGCAGTACGGAGTCATCGGCGAACGCCTGTTCGTCGCGCTGGTGATCATGGCGCTGACGACCTCGATCACCAGCGGCATTGTCATGCAGCGCATCCTGCGTCGTCGGACGGTGCGCCGTTTCGCCGATCACCTGCATCCGCGCGGCTATGTCAACCCGCTCAAGGCCGCGGAGCGTGAGGACGCGATCCGTGAACTTGCCGGGGTCGCCGCGACCATCACCGGTCTTCCCGTCGACGTGATCCAGCGCGCCTCGCTCGAGCGCGAACGCATGATGCCCACCGGCCTGGGCCTGTGCGTCGCCGTGCCGCATGCGCGGCTGCACGGCATGGGCAAGCCGCTGGTCTGCCTTGGAATCTCGCAGGATGGAATCGAGTTCAATGCGCCCGATGGCGACCGCTCGCGCATGATCTTCCTGATCCTGACGGCCGCCGATGACGATGGCGCGCAACTCGAGATTCTCGCCGACATCTCGCGCGCGTTTCTCGATCCAGCGCTCCGCGATGCGGCGATGCGCGCCCAGACCTACAACGAGTTCATCACTCTGCTCAAGACGCGCGAACCATCGCATCAGCGACGCCCGATCTCGGCTCAACGGGCACCTGAGAGCGAGACTACCCGAATCTGAGACGTCGTCACACGGGGCCGGCTTCGGCTTTGCAGGGCGCCAGTTCCATCACCAGCCATTCGAGGCGGCAGACGCGTGCCAGGTCGAGCACGGCATTCGAGAGGCAGACCTCCAGATGCACCGACGCCGATCGCGCCATCTGATACAGCGCGACGATGCATGCCAGCAGTTTGGTGTCGGCCAGGCGGACGTTGTGCAGGTCAATCACCACGTGCCGGATGCCCGGCCGCAGCAAGCGCCGGCACTGATCAAACAGTTCGTGCACGCGATCGCTGGAAGTCATGTCCGCATCGGCAAGAAAGACGCGCTGATCGCGTGCGCCAGGACAGCCTCGCAACCAGCCAAACAGAGGACTCTGATGAGAGCGTATGCGCATCGATGAACGAATCTCCGGACCCAAAGAAACTCCATCCACGCGCGCTGCCAACGATGCCTGCTGTCGATGACAAGGCGATGGTCGTAAGCCGCTGCGCACAAATATGCACGCGCCGGCAACGCAAGGATGTTGTTGCTCGATACGCTGTGCGCATTCGATGTGGTGATCGGGCAATCGCCTTGGTTATCGGGCCCGATAATCGCCTCCTTCGCATCTCGACAGCCATGCTCATCTCCCAGTTTCAGCAGTTGATCCGCGATCGATACTTCGCCACCGATTCCGCGCGCGGCGCGCCGGCGACGTTCCTGTGGTTCGCAGAAGAGATCGGCGAACTGGCGCACGCGATCGCGCGCGTGCAGCGCGGCGACGGCGACCGCAACAACCTGCATGAGGAATTCGCCGATGTGCTGGCGTGGTTGACGACGCTGGCCAACATCCTCGATGTCGATCTGACGCGGGCTGTCTTGCAGAAGTACATCGAGGCAGGCGGGCCGAAGGGCACCAAGTGAATTGACGATTGTCGTGTCACGCGTCTCCGACATCTTCGCTGCGCAGCGTCCGGTGCTGATTCCCTTCGTCACCGGCGGCTTTCCTTCGATCGAAAGCACCGCGCATGCGCTTCCCGCACTCGAACGCGCAGGAGCTGCGATCATCGAGATCGGCTTTCCCTACACCGATCCCATCGCCGACGGCCCGGTCATCGCGCAATCGATGCACCAGGCGCTGCTCAAGGGCGTCACGCCACGAGCCATCTTCGATGTCGTTCGCAGGACGCGCTCGCGCGTCAAGTCGGCGCTGCTGGCAATGGTGACCGATTCGATCATCACGCGCATGGGGCCCGAGCGCTTCATCCGAGAGGCGGCGGAGGCGGGATTCGATGGCCTCATCGTGCCCGACATCGATCTCGACGCAGCGATCCCGCTCGCTGGATTGGCGCGACTGCATCACCTGACCTTCACGCTGCTGGTGGCGCCGACGACCACGGAAGATCGCATCCAGCGCATCGTCGAGTTGTGCAGCGGGTTCGTATACGTGCTGGCGCGCGTCGGCATCACGGGCGAGCGCAGCGAACTCGATGAACACGCCCTGGAGCAGCGGCTCACGCTTATCCGCCGGCACACTGCACTGCCTTTGGGCGTCGGATTCGGCATCTCCGATGTGCAGCAGGTGCGCCGCGTCGCCCGCGTTGCCGATGGCGTCATCGTCGGCTCGGCATTGGTGCGGCGAATGGAGGCTGCGGATGATGCCAGCGCCGTCGCCGCCGCCGAGGGATTCCTGCGCGATTTGGCGCCGGGCCTGAAGCGCGCCTGATCGAGTCGTGCATTCGGCAGGTTGTTCACAGCAGCCACTGCCTGTTGCGGAGTGAAATGCCGCGGAATCCTGCATATTGTGAGGGGCTGCTCGCGACTCTTGCGAGAGCGGTTGCGGCGCAGACAATGGCGAGCGCCTCGACTGACTTTGGCGGAACGACCCGCCGCGCCTTGAATCACGACTTCCTACGCGCCTTCGCCGGCACTCCTCCCGCACCCGACTGCGCTCCAGAAAGGCCACCCGAAATGACCGTCGTTCGCAGCAACCGCCCGCCCATCGACACCACGCGTCCCGCGCCCGTTCCCATGCACTACGGCGCGCTGGGGTACAACGCAGCCGACTTCGGCTGCCTGACCTTCACCGGCGACACGATGCTCAAGCGTCTGCCCGCCGACGTGCACGAGAAACTTCTGCAGACGATGAAGCGTGGCTTGCCGCTGGATCCGGCCATCGCCAACACCGTCGCCAGCGCGATGAAGGACTGGGCTCTTGAGCATGGCTGCACGCACTACTGCCACTGGTTCCAGCCGCTGACTGGCGCGACGGCCGAGAAGCACGATGCGTTCATCGTGCCCGATGGCGAAGGCGGCGCGATCGCGAAGTTCTCGGGCAGCGCGCTGATCCGCGGCGAGCCCGACGCCTCATCGTTCCCCTCCGGCGGCATTCGCGACACGTACGAAGCCCGCGGCTACACAGCGTGGGACGCCACCAGCCCGGCCTTCATCCTTCGCACCGATGATGGCGCGACGCTGTGCATTCCGACCGCCTTCGTATCCTGGACCGGCGAGGCCCTAGATAAGAAGACGCCGCTGCTGCGCTCCATCGCTGCGGTGAGCAAGCAGGCGATGCGCATTCTCAAGATCTTCGGCACCGACAAGGGCGTCTCCCAGGTCATCACCACCCTCGGCTGCGAACAGGAGTATTTCCTGATCGAGGACGAGTTCTTCAGCCGCCGGCCGGATCTGAAAATCTGCGAGCGCACGCTCATCGGCGCGCCGTCGCCCAAGGGCCAGCAGATGCACGATCATTACTTCGGGGCGATTCCCGAGCGCGTGCTGGCATTCATGCACGATACGGAACAGCGCCTGTTCGAGCTCGGCGTGCCGGTCGCGACGAGACACAACGAGGTCGCACCCGGGCAGTTCGAGATCGCGCCGGTGTTTGAGAACGCCAACGTCGCGACCGATCACCAGATGGTCATGATGTACGTGCTCGAAACCACCGCGCCACGGCATGGCCTGCGCTGCCTGCTGCACGAAAAGCCTTTTGCGGGCGTGAACGGATCAGGCAAGCACAACAACTGGTCCATCTCCACCGACACCGGCGTCAACCTCCTCGATCCGCAGGATGAGACGCACAGCAACATGCAGTTCCTGGTGTTCCTGTGTGCGATCATGCGAGCCGTCGATCTGCACGCCGACATGCTTCGCGCTTCGATCGCATCGGCGAACAACGATCATCGCCTTGGAGCGAATGAAGCTCCGCCGGCGATCATCTCGATCTTCGTGGGCGAGATGCTCTCGGACATTCTCGATCAACTCGAAAAGGGCGAGACGAAATCGACCAAGAAGGGCGGCACACTCGATCTGGGCGCGCACACACTGCCGCAACTGCCGCGGCACTCGGGCGACCGCAATCGCACGAGTCCGTTCGCGTTCACGGGCAACAAGTTCGAATTCCGCGCTGTGGGCTCAAGCGCTGCCGTGTCGTGGCCCAACACCGTGCTCAACACGATCATCGCCGAATCGCTCGACTGGATGGCGAGCGAGATCGAGAAGCGCTCCACCGGCAAGGGCGGCCTGGAAGAGGCCGTCAAGAGCGTGCTCAAGGACGTGGTCAGCAAGCATCGCCGCATCGTATTTGACGGCGACAACTACTCCGAGGCGTGGCACAAGGAAGCCGACAAGCGCGGCCTGCCGAACATGAAATCCACGTCCGAGGCCCTACCCGTGCTGCGATCGAAGAAGGCGCAGGAACTCTTCGAGACGTTCGGCGTGCTCAGCAAGCGCGAGCTCAACGCCCGCGTCGATGTGCTGGTCGAGACCTACATCAAGACCATGGACATCGAGGCCCGCACGCTCTCGATGCTCATCAAACAGTTCGTGCTGCCAGCGGCGATCCGCTTCCAGACTGAACTGGCCGAAGCGGTGGCTTCCACCAAGGCGGCTGATGAGGATTGCGCCGACACGGGCGAAGAACTGCACAAGTGCATCTCGATGATCAGCGACCTGCGCAAGGCTGCTGGCGACGTTGAAGAGGCTGCCGCGCATCACGAAGCCGACGGCGAGAAGCACGCCAAGTACATCCAGAAGAACCTGGTGCCGGCGATGGCCAAGGCACGGGCCGCGTGCGATGCTCTGGAAGCGGTGATCCCCGACGACGTCTGGCCGCTTCCGTCGTACGCCGAGATGCTGTTCACGCGATAAGTCCTCGCCGCCTGCGGCGCCGCGCGGCTACGAATCAAGGGAGCGCAGCCAGCTCGCTGCGCTCCCTGTTCATTGGGAGGCACTCGCCGATTTCGCCATCCGCTGCTATCCTTTGCGGTTTCCTGCATTGTTCCTGCCTTATAGCCACCTTGCCCCGGACGCGCTTTCCGGAGCCGGAAAGAGATCACACCCCTATGGCCGCCGCCTCTGGAACCGTCGAATCACCTGCTCAGAGTCCCAACGATGTGAAGGTCGAGGACGCCGGGCCGGCCCGCAAGCGCTTGACCATCACCGTGCCCGCAGCGGTCATCAATGAGAAACTGGCCGAGTCGATCGCCACTCTTTCGCATGAAGCAGCCATCCCCGGCTTCCGCAAGGGCAAGGTGCCACAGAAACTCATCGAGCGCAAGTTCGGCTCATCGGTACGCAACGAGACCAAGAATCAACTTATCGCCAGCGCGTATTCGGAGGCCATCGAGGAGCACAAGATCAAGCCCGTGGGCGAACCCGAGCCCGTCGGCGACATGAGCAAGATCGAACTCGAGCAGGGCAAGCCGCTGACCTTCAGTCTCGAAGTCGAAGTCACTCCCGAGTTCGAACTGCCCAAGTTCGACGGCATCGAGATCAAAAAGCCGGTGCTCCCCATCACCGACGACATGGTCGGCGATGAACTCAAGCGCCAGCAATTGATGCATGGGGAGGCGAACAAGGTTGAGGGCGAGCCGCAGGAGAACGACCGCATCATCGGCTACGCGACGGTCACTCGAAATGATGAGGCCGAGCCGTTCTTCCGTCAGGACAACGTCGTGATCGTCATGCCGGGCAAGGAGGACGGGGGCAAGGGCCAGGTGCTCGGACTGCTCATCGAGAACCTTCGCGAGAAACTCAAGGACGCAAAGATCGGCGAGTCAGTGACGATCGAAACCGTCGGTCCCGACGGCCACGAGCGCGAGGACATTCGCGGCGCGAAACTCCGCATGGTCTTCGAGGTTCGCGATCTGCAGCGCATCACGCCGACCGATGCCGCGGGCGTGGCGGCCCGCTACGGCCTGCCCGACGCCGACATGCTCAAGGAGCAGATCAAATTGGCGCTGGAGCATCGGCGCGATGATGAACAAGCCTCGGCGATGCGCGAGCAGGCCGTCACGACTCTGGCAGGAATGGTGGACTTCCCGTTGCCGGAGAAACTCTCGGCTCAGCAGGCGGCGCGGAACCTCGAGCAGTATCGACTGGAACTCCTATACGCCGGCAAGACACCTGAAGAGGTCGAAGATCGCCTCGCCGAGGTTCGGTCCGAGTCGGAGGAGGCGACGCGCGATCGCCTCAAGCACTTCTTCCTGCTGTCGCGTCTCGCTGAGCATTTCAATGTCGAGGTGAGCGAGCAGGAGGTCAACGGCCGTATCGCCGCCATCGCCGCACAGCGCGGTCTGCGTCCTGAGAAACTCCGGGCCGAACTGGCGCAGGCGGGCCGGCTGGGCGAAGTCGCCCGCATGGTTCGCGATCAGAAGGCCGCCGATCGCCTCGTGCAGCAAGTGAAGAAGAGCGAGGTCACTGCCGACGAGTGGAACAAGTTGTTCAGCAAGCAGCAGAAGGATGCCGCTGACAAGCGCGCCGAGAAGCGCAAGACGTCAAGGAAGTCTTGAAACCTGGGCGTGAGGTTTGAAGGCTTGAGTGCCGCTATCGTGATCTCGCCGGGGCAAGGCGCGCGCCGCCTCTGTCCTCGCCACCCGCGTTCCGACTGCCATGCTGCCGCTTCTCCTCGCCGCCGCCACCGACAAGAGCAGCCGCCTGTTTGCGGAGACGCTGCCATGGATCCTGGTGCTGCTGGGCGTCATTGTCGTTGGTGGTGTGATCATCTTCATCGCCCGACGCTATGTGCATTCAGGCGATGGTGCAGCCGCGGGCGGCTTCACGCTTCAGGATCTCCGTGAAATGCACAAGGCAGGCGAAATCAGCGATGAGGAGTTCGCGCGGGCCAAGGCGCAGATGATCGGACGTATGGCTGTGGACAACAACGCGAAACCAGACGCCGGGGACGGCGTATCGACCGGTAACGCCCCGCCGACGAACAATTGATCGCGGCGGCACTGGACGTTCACAATCGCGCGGCCACAATGTCTGTTCGCGCCGCCTGCAGCCTGAACGCACCCTTTAGACCCGCAAACCCCTTCCCGATACACTCCCGGCAGTCTAATCCCACTGAAGCCCGGGGACTCGACGACCGGTTCTCGGAACCCGTTCGATCCACGCACCAACGCAGTTCATTGATCGATCGGCTTCGACTTCGAGGCATTCATGAGCAACCCGCAGCCACCCGCACCTGCCAGTTCGACCCCAGGCAGGCCTCACGCGCCCACAAACGCCACCGGGCCGGGACCGGGCGGCCGCGGACCGACGCGACGCGAGGGTTTCGGCGAGCCGGCGCCTGTGCCACACAGTCATGGCGGCGGGCCGGGCGGTGGCGGCGGCGGTACCGGCGGTGGCGGCGGCGGCGATGGCGGCTTCCGCGGACGCAAAGTCACCACCTGCTCGTTCTGCGGCAAGACCTCGCGCGAAGTCGGCCCGATGGTCGAAGGGCCCAACGACATCTACATCTGCTCCAACTGCACAGACCTCTGCCAGAACATCTTCCGGCAGGAACGCCGCCGCGTCACCAGTGCACGGCCGCTGTTCAGCAGCATTCCCACGCCGCGGCAGATCAAGGAGTTCCTCGATCAGTACGTCATCGGCCAGGATCACGCCAAGAAGGCGCTCTCGGTCGCGGTGCACAATCACTACAAGCGCCTGACGCAGATCGAGAACGAGGATGCGCCGGTCGAACTCGACAAGAGCAACGTCCTGCTGATCGGCCCCACGGGCACGGGCAAGACGCTGCTGGCCAAGACCCTCGCCAAGATTCTCAACGTCCCCTTCGCCATCGGCGATGCGACGACACTGACCGAGGCCGGGTACGTCGGCGAGGACGTCGAGAACCTGCTGCTCAAGCTCCTGCAGGCCGCCGACTACGACCTCGAAGCGGCCCAGCGCGGCATCATCTACATCGATGAGATCGACAAGATCGGCAAGACGAGTCACAACGTCTCCATCACGCGCGATGTGAGCGGCGAAGGCGTGCAGCAGTCGCTCTTGAAGATGCTCGAAGGCACCGTGTGCAACGTGCCTCCGCAGGGCGGACGCAAGCATCCCGAGCAGCAGTACATCCAGATGGACACGACCCACATCCTGTTCATCTGTGGCGGGTCGTTCGTCGGCATTGAGGACATCATCCGCAAGCGCCTGGGCAAGAGCCGCATCGGATTCTCCACCGAGCCGATGAGTGATGACACCGCGCGCGAGAAGGCCGCAAAACTGCTGGCGGACGTCACGCCCGAGGACGTGCTGGGCTTCGGCATGATCCCCGAACTCGTCGGCCGCCTCCCGATCCTGTGCCCGCTCATGCCACTGAGCCGCGAGGCGATGATTCAGATCCTCACCGAACCGCGCAACGCGCTGATCAAGCAGTATCAGCACCTGTTCACGCTGGAGAACGTGAAACTCGAGTTCACGCGCGATGCTCTGGAGATTCTGGCGGAGCGCGCCATGAAACGCGACACCGGCGCCCGCGCCCTTCGGGCCGTGCTCGACGAGTTCATGCTCGAGATCATGTTCGACCTTCCCGAGCGCGACCTCGCCGGCACGACGTTCATCATCGACGCCGACGCGATCGAGAACGCGCTGACGCTCGAGGAACTGCCGCAACGCCGCGCGAAAGAATCGGCTTAGACACCACCTCTCACCGACCGGGAGAGGCGGTGATGAGCCAACCTGCGCATCGGGTTGTGGCCGCGCGACACAATGCCTGAGTGCATCGCGAACCGGATCAGGTTTCCGTCGCGTTCGGCGTTTCCAAGCCGGGGGGCGGTGCCTGCCCGGCGCGCTTCATCGAGCAATCCTTGAAGCCGAGCAATCGTCGGATGCTCGTCGCCCAAGAGCCGGCGCTGCTCCGCCAGCGCGGCAGTCAGAAGCGTGATCGCCTCCGGCGATCGATCAGTCGCGATCAGCAGCGTCGCGAGGCTGGCGACGGTGCGCGCCAACTGCACATGCTCCTGCGTGCCGCACTGTTCGCGCACAGCCAGGGCCTCGCGCAGCAGCGTCTCGGCCTCATCAAAGCGACCTTGCAACTGCCGCAGTTCGCCGAGTCGGTTCCCGCACCATCGCAGGTACGGGTCGTCGGGCTGGAGTCGCCGCTGCCAGAGATCGATGGCGGCGCGGAACGACTGTTCCGCCGAACCCAGCTCGCCGCGATCCATCTGCACCTCGCCCAGGCTGTTGAGGGCCGAGGCGATGTACGGGTCATCGGGCTCCATGATGCGCAGGCGAAGCTCCAGCGCGTCGCGCAGATGGGCTTCGGCCTCGGCGAGTTGTCCGCGTGCCGCAAGCACCTCGCCCAGACGATGCAGGGCCCAAGCGACGTTGGAATGCTCGTCGCCGACGGCCTCGCGCTCGATCGACAGCGCCTCGCGCAGCAATCCTTCGGCTGAGTCATATTGGCCCAGCATCACCTGTAACTTCGCGAGGCTGATCATGCTCTCGGCGGTATCCACGTGCCGGCGGCCGTGCAGGCGTTCGCGCATGGCCAGGGCCTGTGCCAGTGGCTCGGCGGCGCCGCGATAGTCGTCGCGGTTGTAGCGCAGCATGCCGATCAGGCTCAGCGTTCGCGCCACGTCGGGATGTTCGGGCCCGACCGCGGCGCGATAGGCAACCAGAGCGCGCTGATGCATCGCCTCGCCGCCATCAAAGTCGCGATTGGACGACAGCGCGCGGCCGACATCGTTGAACGCGCCCGCCAGGCGCGGATCGCCCGGTGGAAGATGCTCCTCGCGAATGGCCAGCGCTTCGCGGTACAGCGGTTCGGCGGCCGGATACTCGCTGCGGTGCATGTGCAGGTCGCCCAAGTGGGTGATCGAGTCGGCCAGATCGAGCGGATTGGTGTCCGCAGCGCCGCGCCGGATCGCCAGCGAGCGCTGCAAGTGCGGCAGTGCGCGATCGGCCACCTCCAGTCGCAGGTACGCGCGGCCAATGGTGTCGTGCAGTGTGGCGAGAACCTGCGGCTGGCCGGCGGCGGCTTCCTCGTCGAGGCGCGCTGAGGCGTCATCAAGCATGTCCAGCAGCAATCGCTTGTCGTGGCCCCGCGCGAACTCGGGATCGAACTTCGCCAGCATGTCCTGCAGAAAGCCCTGCACCTGCTGGGCCTTGTCGGCATTGCGCGCGACCTCACCCAGAAGTTGCGATTGCCGGCCGTACATCACCCAGGCGGTCACGGACGAGCCGATGATCACCGCCGCGGCCAGGATAGCCACGGAGGCCGCCACGCGGTGCCGCGCCACCGCCTTGCGCAGCAGGTACCAGTGCGGCCGCGGCCCTTCGCGCCGCGCCTCGACCGGCTCGCCCGCCAGGCATCGCTCTACGTCGCGCACCAGTTCTCCAGCCGACTGGTAGCGCCGCTCCGGCTGCTTGGCCAGGCATTTCAACACAATCCGCTCGACGTCGGGGTCGATTTCAGGCTTCAGCGCGCGCAGCGGCGCCGCCTCGGCATGCATGATGCTGTGCAGGGCATTGTGAAGCCCGCCGGCGATTGGATATGGAAAGGCGCCTGTGAGAAGGTGATACGCGATCACACCCAGTGCGTACACATCGCTGCGCACATCGATGCGCCGCTGATCGCCCGCCGCCTGCTCGGGGCTGGCCCACGGCAGCGACCCGAGGAACTGGCCAGTCAGCGTCAGTGCGTCGGGCTCCGCCGACTCGCCGATCCCGGCGTTCACCGGGCCGCCGGTCAGCGGGGCATCGC
>Ga0111538_10004504_pt1 | contig 19319 bp, 15 predicted proteins | sample SoiMethybrSBSTD1_FD_79669 | JGI IMG/M metagenome (GOLD analysis project Ga0111538, IMG submission 79669) | Bulk soil microbial communities from a Populus tree surrounding site in Tennessee, USA - Soil MetaG P. TD hybrid SBSTD1 (version 2)... | ecosystem: Environmental > Terrestrial > Soil >...
CAAATCCTGATTCAGCGAGATACGGCGACATCGGATGGCGTGACGGCGGCATGCCGTCGATCTCTTCGATCAGCATGCCGCGCGGCGCGTCGCCGCCGGTGCGCGCGCGATCGATCAGCACCCGTCCGACCGCGCGACCGACCTTCGATCGATCCGGCTCCGAGTCGGGCAGGAACGTCAGCAGCTGCCGATCGCCGCGCGCGAGGTAGGCCGCGAGCGCGCCGTTGACGAGAATCACGGTCGCGCCGACCGAACGCGTGGGACCGCGACCCGCCTTCGCCGCCGAGTCATCGAAGGCGGGCCATCTCAGGGTTGCGCCGTACGGGTTGGCCGGATCGGTGGCGGCCAGCACCGCCACTTCGGGCTCGTCGGGCAGATCGCGCAGCGACCGCAACAGATCGAGGGCGCCGGGCATCGCGAACTGCGTCGCGCCCAGGCCGGCGACGAAATAGCCGCGGCGGATGCGGCCGTTGTCCTCGAGCCCCTTCAGCACCGGGTAAATCAGGCCGAAGCCGCCGGCGATCGATTCGCCCGCCACCGCCTCGCGGGTGAGGACGCCGTGCCGCGCCAGCAGCTGCTGCGTCATGGCCGCCGCCCACTTCGTCGAGTCGGCGGTCGACGCCGCCTTCGATCGTCCCGGCGCCGCCGTGTCCCGCCCTCTCGGCACCAGCGCCCATCGTCCTTCCGCGGACGGCGGTGCCAGCCGCCGCGATCGGAACGACGACACATCGTCGCGCCGCATCTTCATGCGGCGGCGCGGCGCGCGGGCGCGGGTGAAGGCGCGCAGCGCGTGAAACGTGTCGTTGGTGACCAGCCCCTGCCACACCAGGTTCCACAGCGCATCCACGGTCTCGGCCGGATAACCGCCGCCGACCGCCGCGAGCAGCGGGCCGAAAAACGTCGCGCCGCCCGATCGAAGCGCCTCGAGGATCGCGGTTTCGCGCTCGGAGCGTTCGGGCGGCAGTTGGGCGGGCTGCGGCGCCAGCAGCCGCGGCAGGTGATCGGCGAGATACAGCGCGACGCGGCCGTCGCGTTCGCCGAGCGGCTCGACGCCGGCCCACACCACCTCGCCGGCCGCGGTCACCGCGTCGAGATCGGCGGGATCGTAGAAGTCGATGCGCGCCGCCAGGATTTCCGTCTCGAGGATCGACGCCGGCAGCGGCGCGCCCTGCAGCTGCTCGATCGCGTCGAGCAGCGCGTCGGCCCCGTGGCGCCGCTTGACGATCCCCTGCCACGTGGTGCTGAAGCGGCCCAGCACCGCCTGGTCGACCGGTTCGACCTCGTGCCGCAGCCGCGCCAGCGATCGGCGGCGCAGCATCCGCAGCACGCCGGGGTCGGTCCACTCGCGCCGGGTGCCGCCGGGCCGGAACTCGCCTTCGACCAGCCGCCCTTCGCCGGTGAGGCGCAGCAGCACCGCTTCGGCGGCGGCGGTGTGCAGGCCGTAGCGCGCCGCGAAGTCCGGCGCGGTGAACGGCGCGTGGGTGCGGGCGTAGCGCAGCGCCAGGTCGCCCAGCGGATCGCGGACCGGCTGCAGCAGCGCCTCGGGAATGCCGGGCGGCAGCGGCACGCCGAGCGCGTCGCGGAACCGCGCCGCGTCCTCGACCGCGATGTAGCGCGGGTTGCCGGCGATGCGCACCGCCAGCACGCGCCGCGCCGCGGCCAGCGCGCCGACGCTCGCCGCGACATCGGCGCTGATCGCGCGGGCGGCCACCTCGTCGTCCGTCAAGTCGCCGAGCGACAGCAGCATGTCGTGGACGGCGTCGGCGCTCTTCACGTGATAGTGCGGGTCGAGCTTCTGCAGCTGGCGCTCGATCGCCTCCATCGACTCCAGGTCGAGCAGCTCGCGCAGCTCGGCGTCGCCGAGCAGCTCGCGCAGCTGCGACTGATCGACCGCCAGCGCCTGCGCCCGCCGCTCGGCCAGCGGCGCGTCGCCGTCGTAGATGAAGCTGGCGACGTAGCTGAAGAGCAGCGAGGCGGCAAACGGCGACGGCGTTTCCGAGTCGACGGTGGCGACGCGCAGCTTGCGGCTGCGCACGTCGGTGAGGGTCGAGACCAGCGCCGGCATGTCGAAGAAGTCGCGCAGGCACTCTCGATAGGTTTCGAGCAGCACCGGAAACGAGCCGTATCGCGACGCCACTGCCAGCAGGTCGGCGGCGCGCTTCCGCTGCTGCCAGAGCGGCGCGCGCATCCCCGGCCGGCGCTTCGGCAGCAGCAGCGATCGCGCGGCGTTCTCACGAAACTTTGCGGCGAAGAGCGCGGTCGATCCGAGCTGGCGCACCACCAGGGCCTGGACTTGGTCCGGATCCGGCAGCACCAGGCGGATGTCCGGCGGCTGATCGACATCGGGAAACCGCACCACGAACCCGTCGTCGCCCCAGAGCGTTTCGACGTCGACGCCGGTTTCCTCGCGGATGCCGGCCGCCACCGCCATCGCCCACGGCGCGTGGATGCGGCCGCCGCGCGGCGACAGCACGCAGACTCGCCAGTCGCCGAGCTCGTCGCGCACGCGCTCGACCACGATCGTCGAGGCGTCCGGGACGGCGCGCGCCGCCGCCATCTGATCGCGCAGGTACTGCAACAGGTGCTCGGCGGCGGGCGGCTCGAGATCGTGCTCACGCGTCAGCCGATCGACCGCCGCGGCGGGCGAGAGGCGCAGCAGATCGTGCATCAGCCGTCCGATGGCGAGGCCGAGCTCGAGCGGCCGCCCGGCGCGATCGCCCTTCCAGAACGGCATCTTGCCCGGTTCGCCCGGCGCCGGCGTCACCAGCACGCGGTCGTGCGAGATCTCTTCGATCCGCCAGGAGGAGGCGCCGAGCACGAAGGTTTCGCCGACGCGGCTCTCGAAGACCATCTCTTCGTCGAGCTCGCCGACGCGCGCCGCGCCCTTGGCACCTCCCAGCAGGAACACCCCGTAGAGGCCGCGATCGGGAATCGTGCCGCCGTTGGCGATGGCGACGCGCTTCGCGCCCTCGCGCGCCGTGATCGCGCCGGCGACGCGGTCCCAGGTGACGCGCGGCCGCAGCTCGGCGAACTCGTCGGACGGGTAGCGTCCCGAGAGCATGTCGAGCACGCCGTCGAAGACCGCGCGGCTCAATTCGGCGAAGGGCGCGGCGCGACGGATCGTGGCGAACAGATCATCGACGTCCCAGTCGTCCATCGACGTCATCGCCACAACCTGCTGCGCGACGATGTCGAGCGGGTTGCGCGGGTAGCGGGTGGCCTCGACCGCGCCCTCGTGCATCGCCCGCGCGACCGCGGCCGACGCGACCAGATCGCCGCGGAACTTCGGGAAGATCACCCCTTCGCTGACCGCGTTGGCGGTGTGGCCGCCGCGGCCGATGCGCTGCAGGCCGCTCGCCACCGACGGCGGCGCCTCGATCTGGACCACCAGATCGATCGCCCCCATGTCGATGCCGAGCTCGAGCGACGAGGTGGCGACCAGCGCGCGCAGCGCGCCGGCTTTGAGCAGATCTTCCACCTCCACCCGCTGCGGCCTGGCGATCGAGCCGTGATGCGATCGGACCAGCGTCTCTCCCGCGAGCTCGTTGAGCGCGCCGGCGAGGCGCTCGGCGAGGCGCCGGCTGTTGACGAAGATCAACGTCGAGCGGTGGGCGCGAATCAATTCCAGCAGGCGCGGATGGATGGCCGACCAGATCGAGGCGCGGCCGTCGCCGCCGGCCGCCGGGCCGTCGGGAATGCCGTCTGGCGCCGCGAGCCGTGTTGGCCCCGAGCCGGGTCGAAGCGCCTGCCCTGAGCCTGGTCGGAGGGCCTGCCCTGAGCCCGGTCGCGCCATGTCCTCGACCGGCACCTCGATCGACAGCTTCAGCGCCTTTTTCGCCCCGGCGTCGACGATGGTGACCGGGCGGTATTGGAGGGCGCCGCGATCGGCCGAGAACTCGTGCGCGATCTCCGCATCCGCGCGCTCGCTCTTCGACGATGACGCCAGCGCCAGCGCCGTTTTCGCGCGCTTGCGTGATTTCCCGGCGCCGCTGCCCGCCTCCGTGCCGCCGAGAAACCGCGCCACTTCGTCGAGCGGCCGCTGCGTCGCGGAGAGCCCGATCCGCTGCGGCGGCCGGACGCAGAACGCCTCCAGGCGCTCGAGCGACAGCGCCATGTGCGCGCCGCGCTTGGTCGGCACGAGCGCGTGGATCTCGTCGATGATGATCGTGTCGATCGAGCGCAAAGCCTGGCGCGCGTTCGAGGTGAGCAGCAGGTAGAGCGACTCGGGTGTCGTGATCAGGATGTCGGCGGGCTCGCGCTGAAAACGCGCCCGCTCGGCCTGCGGCGTGTCGCCGGTGCGAATCGCGATCGCCGGCGCGAGGTAGGCGACGCCACGGCGCTCGGCGATCTGCGCGATACCGGCGAGCGGCGCGCGCAGGTTGCGCTCGACGTCGACGGCCAGTGCCTTGAGCGGCGAGACGTAGAGGACGCGGCAGCGCGCGTCCTTCTCCGGCGCCGGCGTGAACATCAGCCGATCGAGGCACCAGAGAAATGCGCTCAGCGTCTTGCCGCTGCCGGTGGGCGCGAGAATCAGCGTCGACTCGCCCCTGGCAATCGCCGGCCAGCCGAGCGCCTGCGGCCGAGTCGGGGCGTCGAACGCCGAGGAAAACCATTCGCGGGTCGGCGCGTGAAAGGGCGTGAGCGGATCGATGTGTGAACGGGCGCCCACCTCGTTCATCTTATAATGTGGGACTGTTCATTCCCGGCTGAGTGGGGGCTTCATGGGTGATTCCGGCGAAGGCTTGATCGATGCAGACTCGCGGATTCAGGAACGGATGGAGGAGTTGGAGCGCGAGCGGACGCGCAACCGCACGGCGCGGCCGCAGCGCGACCCGGCGAAGGTGGCGGCGCTCGAATCGCTGAGGCTGGCGCGCACCGAGCTCGACCGGCAGCTGGCCGCGACCACCAACGAGCGGCGGCGCGCGCAGATCGCGCAGGCGATCGAGGAAATCAACCGGCGGATGGAGGCGACCGAAAACGACATCAAGTCCTGACGGCCCGGTCCGGGCCGTCCTTGCCTATCACGACGGCACCAAGCACCATTTCCACCGCTTCGCTCGATCGCTCGGGTATCTCGACTGGGCGTCGCAGCCCAATCCGTTCCGTTCGTTCGCCGGCGCCCGCGATCTCGCGCTGGCGCCGCGTCCGGATGGGGCCGGCGCCCCTCCATCCGCGCGCGATCTCGGAACGCTCCTCCGGCTGTCGCTCGGCCTGTCGGCGTGGAAACAGTTTCGCGAGTCCAGATGGTCGCTGCGCGTCAACCCGTCGAGCGGCAACCTCCATCCAACCGAAGCCTACGTCGTCGCCGGCGCCATCGATGGTCTGAGCGACGCGCCCGCGCTGTATCACTACGCGGCGGATCGACACGCGCTCGAGATGCGTTGCCGTTTCGCAGCGGACGCCTGGGTGGCCGCGACGGCAGGAGACGACGACGCGTGGCTCGTGGCCTTGACGTCGATCCATTGGCGCGAGGCGTGGAAATACGGCGAGCGCGCGTTTCGTTATTGCCAGCACGACCTCGGCCACGCCATCGCCGCGGTCGCGATCGCCGCTGATCTGGTTGGGCGCGAGGTGCGCCTGCTGCCCGACTGGGGCTCCGCCGACATCGCCAGGCTAACCGGCATCGATCGCGACCAGGACTATGTCGAGGCCGAACGGGAAGAGCCGGGCGGCCTTTTGGTCGTCAGTCGAAAGTCCATGGTCGAAAGTCCTCCAGTCGCGCTCATCGATCGCGCGAGGTTGCTCGACGCCGTCGCGGCAGGGGAGTGGAGCGGGCGGGCGAATCAGCTGAGCGAGGACCACGTTCAGTGGACGTTCATCGACGAGGTCGCGGAGGCAACACGAAATCGGGGCGTCTCAGCTTCCTCTGTGACCTCCTCACCGGCCCTACCTGCCCAACCGGCCCGGCACGGGCCGCGCTATCCAGCGGCCCTGGTGCTCCAGCGCCGAAGCGCCGTCGCGCTCGATGGCCGGACCTCGATCGACGCAGACCAGTTCTTCGCCATGCTGCAGCGCGTGATGCCGGCGGCGTCGGCGCCGTTCGCGGCCTTGTGGTGGGAGGCGCGGATCCACCTGCTGCTGTTCGTGCATCGCGTCAGCGGCGTCGATCCCGGCGCCTACATGCTGGTGCGCGCGTCCTCCGCGCTCGAACCGCTGCGCGCGGCCTGCAGGCGCAGCTTCGCGTGGGAGCCGGCGCACCCGTCGCTGCCGCTCTTCACGCTGTCGCTCGGTGATTGCCGCGCCATCGCCCAGCGCGTCAGCTGCGACCAGGCGATTGCCGGCGACGGCTGCTTCAGCCTCGGGATGATCGCCGACTTCGACGCGAGCCTCGGGCAGTACGGCGCCGCGTTTTATCGCCACCTCTTCTGGGAATCAGGGGTCGTAGGGCAGGTGCTCTATCTCGAGGCCGAAGCGGCAGGCACGCGCGCCACGGGCATCGGCTGCTTCTACGACGACCCGGTGCACGATCTGCTCGGCCTCGAGGGGCACGCGTTTCAGAGTCTCTATCACTTCACGGTCGGAATGCCGATCGAAGACACCCGCCTCAGTACCGAACCGGGTTACTCGTGGGGATGAACACTTGCGTCAGTCGTCAGTGGCCAGTCGAGGAATCAGTCGCCAGTCGCAGTCGAGGAGTCAGTCGTCAGCGGCCAGTCGAGGAGTCAGTCGTCAGTGGCCAGTCGAGGAGTCAGTCGTCAGTGGCCAGTCGAGGAGTCAGTCGTCAGTTGCAGTCGAGGTGCCAGCCGTCCGTGGCGCAGCGCATTTACCAATAGTTGAGCCGGCGCGAGAGCTGCGACTGCAGCTGGTGCCGGCGGCTGCGACTGCAACTGTGACTGATTCGAGAGACTGATTCGACGACTGGCAACTGGTGACTAGCTCCTGGACTGGCAACTGGTGACTGGCTCCTGGACTGGCAACTGATGACTGGTTCGAGTGCTGTGTTAGCATGAGGGCTTGGCTTGGGAAATCGTTCACAAGCCTAGAAACGCTGATGCAGGGCTGGCTCTCCATCCTGATCATGATCGCGCTCGGCGCCGTCTTCGCGCTGGTCTCGGTCGTGCTGTCGAACGTCCTCGGCCCCAGAAAACCGACGCCCGAGAAGCTCGCCCCGTACGAGTGCGGCATGCCGCCGGTCGGCGACGCCCGCGAGCGCCAGTCGATCAAGTTCTACCTGGTCGCGATGATCTTCCTCCTCTTCGACATCGAGGTCGCGTTCCTCTATCCCTGGGCGATGGCGCTGCGCGATCTCGGCTGGAACGGCTTCGTTCAGGTGCTGCTGTTCATGGCCCTGCTGCTCGCCGGCTACATTTACGTCTGGCGCAAGGGCGCGCTCGACTGGGGAAACGAGAACGCGTAATGGGCCTCGAAGCGGAATACGAAATCCCGGTCCTGACGACGACGGTGGAGAAGATGGTGCAGTGGGCGAGGCGATCGTCCATCTGGCCGGTCACCTTCGGCCTCGCCTGCTGCGCGATCGAGATGATGGCGATGAGCTGCTCGCGCTACGACATCGCCCGCTTCGGCGCCGAGGTCTTCCGCGGCAGCCCGCGCCAGTCCGACCTGATGATCGTCGCCGGCCGCCTGTCGCGCAAGATGGCCCCCGCCCTGCGCCGCATCTACGACCAGATGCCCGAGCCCAAGTGGGTGATCTCGATGGGCGCGTGCGCGTCGATTGGCGGCGTCTTCGACAACTACGCGCTCGTGCAGGGGGTCGATCAAATCGTGCCGGTCGACGTCTACGTGCCCGGCTGCCCGCCGCGCCCCGAATCGCTCATCTACGGCATCGTCCAGCTGCAACGGAAGATCGACCAGCAGAAGCTGTCGTAAATGGACGCGTCTACGCTCGTCGCCTCACTGCAGGAAGCCGTTCCCGCCGCGCAGATTGAAAGCGTCGCAACCGTCGATCTGCATGCCACCGTCTACGTCGGGCGCGACGAGCTGCCGGCGGTTGCGCGCGCGCTCCGCGATCGGCCCGACCTCGGGTTCGATCTGCTCGCCGACATCATCGCCGTCGATCTGTGGCCGCGCGAGCCGCGCTTCGAGCTGGTCTACATCCTGGTGTCGATCGCCAGGCGGCAGCGGCTGCGGCTGAAGGTGCGGCTCGCCGGGCAGTCGGCGCACGTCGCGAGCGTCATCGGCGTGTGGCCGTCGGCCAACTGGCTCGAGCGCGAGGTGTGGGATCTGTTCGGCATCGCCTTCGACGGCCATCCCGATCCGCGCCGCCTGCTGATGCCGGAGGACTGGGACGGGTTTCCGCTGCGCAAGGACTACCCGGTGCAGATCAAGATGAAGCCGCGCGCCGCCTCCGAGCTGCAGGTGACCGAGGACGAGTTCCGCGCCAACGTGATGAAGGACCGGCTGACGCGCGGATGAGATGAGCGTCGCACTGCTGCGGTCGGCGTTCGACGAGGCGATCGCCCTGCACCAGCGGGTGCGGGATGCCGCCGCGACGCCGGTGCTCGCCGCCGCCGACGCCATCGTCGGCGCGCTGAAGCGCGGCGGCAAGCTGCTGATCTTCGGCAACGGCGGCAGCGCGGCGGACGCGCAGCACGTGGCGGCGGAGCTGGTGGGACGATTTCAGCGCGAGCGGGTGGCGCTGGCGGCGGTCGCGTTGACGACGGACACGAGCGTGCTGACGAGCATCGGCAACGATTACGCGTTCGATCGCGTGTTCGCGCGGCAGGTCGAGGCGCTCGGCCGCGCCGGCGACGTGGCGCTCGGGATCAGCACCAGCGGGGCGTCGCCGAACGTCGTCGCCGCGCTGGAGGCGGCGCGCGCGATCGGGATGCAGACGGTCGCGCTCACCGGCAGCGACGGCGGCGCCGTCGGGCAGGCCGCCGCGATCCACATCAACGTGCCGTCGCCGGCGACCGCCCGCGTGCAGGAAGTTCAGCGGACGCTGCTGCACGTCGTCTGCGAACTGGTTGAACTGAGCTTCGTTCACACCGCGGACACAGCGGGAACAGAAGGGCCCAGAGGAAGGAAGCGATGAGGCCGGCGCAGCTCCGCACCGAGACGATGACGGTCAACATGGGGCCTCAGCACCCCAGCACGCACGGCGTGCTGCGCCTGGTGCTCGAGCTCGATGGCGAGACCGTGCTCTCGGTCGCGCCGACCATCGGCTACCTGCACACCGGCATCGAGAAGACCGCAGAGCAGAAGAAGTGGCAGCAGGTGATCCCGCTGGTCGAGCGGATGGACTATCTGAGCGCGCAGTCCAACAGCATGGCCTTCTGCATGTCGGTCGAGCAGCTGCTGGGGCTGGAGATTCCGCAGCGGGTCAAGGACATCCGTGTCCTCATCTCCGAGCTGCAGCGCATCAACAGCCATCTCGTCTGGCTCGGCACCCACGGCATGGAAGTCGGCGCGGTGTCGGTGATGCTGTACTGCTTCCGCGAGCGCGAGCTGCTGCTGAACATCAACGAGATGCTTGCCGGCTTCCGCCTGTTCCCGAGCTACATGCGGGTCGGCGGCCTGCGCGAGGATCTGCCGCGCGGGTTCCACGACACAGTGCGCGCGTTCCTCGATCGGTTCCTGCCGAAGCTCGACGAGTACGAGGACCTGCTGACGAAGAACGAGATCTACCTGAAGCGCACGCAGTCGGTTGGCGTCGTCTCGAAAGAGAATGCGGTGGCCTTGAGCCTGGTCGGACCGATCGCGCGCTCCGCCGGCGTCGACTACGACGTGCGGAAGACCTTCCCGTACCTCGGCTACGAGACCTATGACTTCGCGGTTCCGGTCCGGACGGCGGGAGACGTCTACGCCCGCTACCAGGTGCGGGTCGCGGAGATGCGCGAGAGCGTGAAGATCTGCCGGCAGGCGCTCGAACGGATTTCACCGACCGGCGCCTTCGCGGTCGACGACCCGCGGATCACGCCGCCGCCCAAGGATCGCGTCTACACCGAGATGGAAGCGCTGATTCAGCACTTCCTGATCTATTCGCAGGGCTTCACCGTTCCGGCGGGCGAAGCCTACGTGCCGGTGGAAGGGCCGCGCGGCGAGCAGGGCTTCTACGTCGTGTCGGACGGGACCAACCGGCCGTGGCGGGTGAAATCGCGGTCGCCGTCGCTGCTGGCCTGCCAGGCGCTCGAGCAGATGGTGGTGGGCGGGTTGATCGCCGACGTCATCGCCGTGATCGGATCGATTGACGTGGTGATGGGAGACGTGGACCGGTGAGCTTTCATCCGAAGATGGCCTACGACGCCACCTTCCACAAGTCCTCGCGCGAGCTCGAGGAGGAAGGGCCGGAGTTCGCCTACACGGCGCAGAACCGCGCGCGCTTCGACGAAATCGTCAAGCGCTATCCGCCCGATCAGCGCCGCTCGGCGGTGCTGCCGGCGCTGTACCTGGCGCAGTACCAGCAGGGCTACATCACCGCCAACGCGATTCGGCACGTCGCCGAGCTGCTCGGCATCACCCGCGCCGACGTCGAGGACGTGGTCTCCTACTACACGATGTTCTACACGCGGCCGGTCGGCAAGTACGTGATCAACGTCTGCCGCACGCTGTCGTGCGCGATCAACGGCGCCGAGCGGGTCACCGCGGAGCTGAGCGCGAAGCTCGGCATCAAGCCGGGCGAGACCGACGCCAGCGGCACGTTCACGCTGATGGAGGTCGAGTGCCTCGGCGCCTGCGATCGCGCGCCGGCGGTGATGGTCAACGACGCGTGGCACGAGTGCCTGAAGCCCGAGGACGTGCCGCGGCTGGTCGACGACCTCCGCGCGCGCGGCGAGCGCGCGCTCTCGGGCTGTTTTCATGTCGTGGAGAAAACGTAGGGCGGGCGCCGACGAACCTTATGGAACCGGTCCTCACCAAATTCGTCCGCGAGCCGAACTCGTTCACCCTCGACTTCTACCTGAAGCACGAGGGCTACGAGGCGCTGAAGAAGGCGCTGACGAAGAAGCCCGACGAGATCATCGAGATGGTCAAGGCGTCGGGGCTGCGCGGCCGCGGCGGCGCCGGCTTCCCGACCGGCATGAAGTGGCAGTTCGTCGACAAGAAAACCGAACCGCGCTACATCGTCTGCAACGCCGACGAGAGCGAGCCGGGCACTTTCAAGGATCACCTGCTGATGGAGCGCAACCCGCACCTGCTCGTCGAAGGGTGCGCGATCGGCTGCTACGCCATCGGCGCGAAGGTCGCCTACATCTACATCCGCGGCGAGTTCCTGCACGTGCAGACCGTGCTCGAGAAGGCGATCGAGGAAGCCTACGCCCGGGGGATGCTCGGCAAGAACCTCTTCGGCTCCGGCTTCGACTGCGACGTCTACGTCCACCGCGGCGCCGGCGCCTACGAAGCCGGCGAGGAAACCGCGCTGCTCGAATCGCTGGAAGGGAAGCGCGCCCAGCCGCGGAACAAGCCGCCGTTCCCGGCGGTCGTTGGCGTGTACGGCAAGCCGACCGCGGTGAACAACGTCGAGACGCTGTGCAACATACCGTCGATCGTGGCCAGGGGCGCGGAATGGTACGCGGCGCTGGGGCCAGAGAAGAACGGCGGGCCGAAGTTGTACTGCGTCAGCGGCCACGTCAAGAAGCCCGGCGTGTTCGAAGCGTCGATGAACATCACGCTGCGCGAGCTGATCGAGGGCCATGCCGGCGGCGTCCGCGACGGCCGAACGCTGAAGGCGGTGATCCCTGGCGGATCGTCGGTGCCGATCCTGCTGCCGGATCAGCTCGACACGCAGGCGAGCTTCGATGCGATCCAGAAGGCCGGGTCGCTGCTCGGGTCGGCGGCGATCGTCGTCCTCGACGACACCACCTGCATGGTGTGGCTGGCAGAAAACCTGCTGCACTTCTACCGCCACGAGTCGTGCGGCAAGTGTACGCCCTGCCGGGAGGGCACCGACTGGCTCTACAAGATCCTGCGCCGCATCGAGCGCGGCGAGGGGCAGATGCGCGATCTCGACATGCTGCAGAGCATCTCGAACAACATCGCCGGCAGGACGCTGTGCGCCTTCGGCGACGCGGCGGTGACGCCGGTGCTGACGACCCTGAAGCATTTCCGGCACGAGTACGAGGCACACATCAGGGAAGGGCGCTGCACGCTGCCGGCGGAATGGCGGGCGCGCCAGCCGGTGGGGGCGCATTAAGCATTAAGCAGCCCTGAAGGGCTCGCTACCCGTATGACGACGCTGCTCATCGCCCAGATCGTCCTGACGCTCTTCGTCTTCATCGCCCTGCTGCACTCGGCGGCGGCGATGGTGTGGGTGGAGCGCCGCCTCGCGGCGCTGCTGCAGCAGCGGCTCGGCCCGATCCGCGTCGGCTGGCAGGGGTTGCTGCAGCCGTTTGCCGACGTCATCAAGCTGATGTTCAAGGAGGAGCTGCGCCCGGGCGCGGCCGATCCGATTCTGTTCGCGCTGGCGCCGATTATCTCGGCCACCGCGGCGTTCTCCGCGTTCGCCGTGGTGCCGTTCGGCGCCGAGACGACCTTCTTCGGCCTGCTCGACGAGCCGATGCGGCTGCAGGTGGCCGACGTCAACGTCGCCGTCCTGGTGATCTTCGCCATCGCGTCGATGAGCGTCTACGGCATCGTCCTCGCCGGCTGGAGCTCGAACAGCAAGTATTCGCTGCTCGGCGGGTTGCGCTCGTCGGCGCAGATGATCAGCTACGAGCTCTCCTACGGACTCGCCCTCGCCAGCGTGCTGCTCCTCGGCAATTCGCTGTCGTTGACGACGCTGGTGGATGCGCAGTCGGGGACGTGGCTGGGGTTCATCCCGCGCTGGTTCATCTTCATCCAGCCTCTCGGTTTCCTGATCTTCATGACCGCCGGCGTCGCCGAAACCAACCGGGCGCCGTTCGACTTCCCGGAGGCGGAGCAGGAACTGGTCGCCGGCTACCACACCGAATACAGCAGCATGAGCTTCGCGATGTTCTTCCTCGCGGAGTACATCAACATGGTCACGGTGTCGGCGGTGGCGACGGATCTGTTCCTCGGCGGCTGGCATGGGCCGTTCCTGCCGCTATCGCTCGGCTGGATCTGGTTCCTGCTGAAGGTCGGCGCGCTGCTGTTCTTCTACGTCTGGATGCGATGGACGCTGCCGCGCTATCGCTACGATCAGCTGATGGCGTTTGGCTGGAAGATCCTGCTGCCGCTGTCGGTGATCAACCTGCTGGTGACCGCCGCGGGCGTACTGTATTTCGGAGCGTGAGCAGGACTGTGACTGGCAACTGGCTACCGACGACTGGCTACTGACGACTGCGACTGATGACTGAGACGGCGTTTTACCTCTTCGGCGCGATTGCGATCGGTGCCTCGCTGCTGGTCATCGCCCAGCGCAACCCGGTGTACAGCGTCCTGCTGCTGATTGCATCGTTCGGCGCCCTGTCCGGGCTCTACGTCCTGCTCGACGCGCCCTTCGTCGCGGTCATCCAGATCATCGTCTACGCCGGCGCGATCATGGTGCTCTTCCTCTTCGTCGTCATGCTGCTGAACGCGCCGCAGGAGGACACCGAACACGACGTCCGCATGCATCCGTTCCGCGGCCCCGGGCCGATGCGGTTCGGCGCCGTGCTCGCGCTCGGCCTGGCCGCCGAGCTCGGCTGGGCGCTGACGCGGACGCCGGGAGACTCGGCCGCGTTCGGCGGGACGCCGGTGTCCTCGGTGTCGGCGATCGGCCGCGTGCTGTTCACCGAATACGCGTTTGCGTTCGAGGTGACCTCGATCCTGATCCTGGTGGCGATGGTCGGCGCCGTCCTGCTGGCGCGCCGCGAGGAGCCGCGCTGATGGTCGCGCTCGATCACTACCTCGTCCTGTCCGGCATCCTCTTCTCGATCGGCACCGCCGGCGTCTTCATGCGGCGCAACCTCATCACCATCCTGCTGTCGATCGAGATCATGCTCAACGCCGTCAACCTGACCTTCGTCGCCTTCGGCCGCGCGCTCGGGTCGGCGGACGGACAGATCATCGTCTTCTTCGTGATGACGGTGGCGGCCGCCGAGGCGGCCGTGGGGCTGGCGATCGTGATTGCGCTCTTCCGCCACCACGAGTCGCTGAACCCCGAGTCGTTCGCGAGCTTGAAGTGGTAGCGGCGCGAAATTCCTCGACTTTGCGTTCTGAGGTGAAAACCGATTCTGCGTGCTCTGCGTGCTCTGCGGTTTCGCAGGCGGTCGACTAGGAAATGCTGCTGCTAATCCCTCTGCTGCCGTTTCTCGGCTTCCTGGTCGACGCCAGCTTCGGGCGGCGTCTGTCGAAGGCCCTCTCGGGCGCGATCGCGTGCGGCGCGATGGCGGGCTCGTTCGCGGTGTCGCTGGTCGCGGTGTGGCGGCTGGTCGGCCAGCCCGAGGAGGCGCGCGAGATCACGACGCGCGTTTTCACCTGGATCACCTCGGGCGATTTCACGGCCGGCTTCACGCTGCGCCTCGATCCGCTCTCGGCGGTGATGATCCTGATCGTCACCGGCATCGGCCTGCTGATTCACATCTACTCGACCGCCTACATGCACGAGGAGAGCGACGCCGAGTTCGCGCGCTATTTCTCGTACCTGAACCTCTTCGCCGCGTTCATGCTGGTGCTCGTGCTGGGCGCCAACTTCCTGGTGCTGTTCGTCGGCTGGGAAGGGGTCGGGTTGTGCTCGTACCTCCTGATCGGCTTCTGGTATCAGAAGAAGTCGGCGTCGGATGCCGGCAAGAAGGCGTTCATCGTCAACCGCATCGGCGACTTCGGCTTCGTCCTCGGCGTGCTGCTGCTCTTCACGCGGTTCGGCACGATCGATTTCCAGGAGGTCGCGCGCGCGGCCGCCGACCTCGGCCCGGAAACCGGCTTCGGCACCATCTCGCTGATCACGCTGCTGCTGTTCGTCGGCGCCACCGGCAAGTCGGCGCAGATCCCGCTCTATGTCTGGCTGCCCGACGCGATGGAAGGGCCGACGCCGGTATCCGCGCTCATCCACGCGGCGACGATGGTGACGGCGGGCGTTTACATGATTGGGCGCAACGCCGTGCTGTTCAGCCATGCGCCGGAGACGCTGACGATTGTCGCCATCATCGGCGTCCTCACCGCGCTCATGGCCGGCACCATCGGGCTGGTGCAGAACGACATCAAGCGCGTCCTCGCGTATTCGACGGTGTCGCAGCTCGGCTACATGTTCCTGGCGATGGGCGTCGGCGCCTACTCGGCCGGCATCTTCCACCTCTATACCCACGCGTTCTTCAAGGCGCTGCTGTTCCTCGGGTCGGGCGCGGTGATTCACGCGCTCGCCGGCGAGCAGGATCTGCGGCGGATGGGCGGGCTGAAGCACGACCTGCCAATCACCTACTGGACGTTCCTCATCGGCGCGCTCGCGATCGCCGGCGTTCCCGGCCTCGCCGGGTTCTTCAGCAAGGACGAGATCCTCTATCGCACGTTCGCCAGCGGCCACGTGCTGTTGTGGGTCGTGGGGCTCGTCACGTCGCTGCTGACCGCGATCTACATGTTCCGGCTCGTCTTCCTGGCATTCCACGGGCCGTCGCGTCCCGCTTCGGCCCCGCACGCCGGGCCTTCGCATGCTGTTTCAGGCACCCACGGTGCGCACCTTCACGATGCGCCGCCAGCCATGGCGCTTGCCCTGGTGGTGCTCGCTGTCGGATCGGTCTTCGCGGGCTACGCCGGCCTGCCGGCCATCCTCGGCGGCGGCAATTGGTTCGAACACTTTCTCGCGCCGAGCTTTGGCGTGCACGAGGCGGAGGCGGCAGGCGAGCACGGATCCGAGGGGTTGTTGATGCTGGTGTCGATCGCGGTTGCCGCGATTGGCATCGGCGTGGCGGTCTATTTCTTCCTCAAGAACCGCGCCGCCGCGGATCGCGCAGCGGCGAGCGCGGCCGGCGTCCACCGGCTGCTCGAGAACAAGTACTACGTCGACGAGATCTACGACGCTGCGATCGTGCAGCCGATCCGGATCGCGTCCGAGGACGGGCTCTGGAAGGTGGTCGACGTGCGCATCATCGACGGCGCCGTCAACGGCGTTGCGGAGACGGTCGGCGGCAGCGGCGAGTTGATCCGACGGCTGCAGACCGGCTCGGTGCGCACCTACGCGGCATCGCTGCTGCTTGGCGTCGTGTTCATCCTCGGCTACTACCTGTGGCGATGAATTTCCCGATTCTCACCTCGATCGTCGCGCTGCCGGTGGTTGGCTCCATCCTGCTGCTCTTCGTCCGCGGCGACGAAGAAGAGAGCGCGCCGGTGGTGCGCAAGATGGCGCTCACCTTCTCGCTGCTGGTCTTCGCCGAGACGCTGCTGCTCTGGAGCCGGTTCAACCCGGGCTCCGGCGACTTCCAGTTCGTCGAGCGCTACGCGTGGATTCCGGCGTTCGGCATCGACTACTTCGTCGGCGTCGACGGCATCAGCCTGCTGCTGCTGGTGCTCACCGGGTTCCTGACGCCGCTGGCGCTCCTCAGCTCGTGGGGATCGGTGCACAAGAAGACCAGGGCGTTCAGCATCTTCGTGCTGCTGCTCGAGAGCGCGATGATGGGCGTCTTCGTGTCGCTCGATCTCTTCCTCTTCTACGTCTTCTGGGACGCCATGCTGGTGCCGATGTATTTCCTGATCGGCATCTGGGGCTACGAGCGGCGCATCTACGCGGCGGTCAAGTTCATCCTCTACACCATGACCGCCAGCGTGCTGATGCTGCTGGCGATTCTCGGCATGGCCGCGCTCTACGCCTCGGGCCACGGCGGTCAGTACAGCTTCGATCTGCTGAAGCTCTACGCCATCACCGTCGACTCGCACCTGCAGTTCTGGTTCTTCCTCGCCTTTGCCGTCGCCTTCGCCGTCAAGGTGCCGCTCTTCCCGTTCCACACCTGGCTGCCCGACGCCCACGTCGAAGCACCGACCGCCGGATCGGTGATCCTCGCCGGCGTGATGCTGAAGATGGGCACCTACGGCCTGGTGCGCTTTGCGTTTCCGCTGTTTCCGCTGGCCGCGGCGTTCTTCGCCCCTTACATCGCCGCGCTGGCCGTCATTGGCATCATCTACGGCGCGCTGGTGGCGATGGTGCAGCCCGACATGAAGAAGCTGGTGGCCTACTCGAGCGTCAGCCATCTCGGCTTCGTCGTGCTCGGCATCTGCGCGATGAACACCCAGGGGGTGCAGGGCGCGGTCTACCAGATGCTCAACCACGGCGTCAGCACCGGCGGCCTCTTCCTCATCGTCGGCATGCTGTCGGATCGGCGGCACACGCGCGTCATCGCCGAGTTCGGCGGCCTGAAGAAGGTGACGCCGCGGCTGGTCGCGGCCTTCCTGATCGTGACCCTCTCGTCGATCGGTCTGCCGGGGCTGAACGGCTTCGTCGGCGAGTTCCTGATCCTGCTGGGCGCGTTCCGGTGGGACCCGCGGATGGCCGCGTTCGCGGCCAGCGGCGTCATCCTGTCGGCGGCCTACATGCTGTGGATGTTCCAGCGCGTGAACTACGGGCCGGTCGACAACGAGAAGAACGCGGCGCTCAGCGACCTCGGGCCGCGCGAGTGGACCGTGATCGTGCCGATCATCGCCCTGGCCGTCGTCATGGGCGTCGTGCCCAACCTCTTCCTGCGGCCGATCGAGCCGTCGGTCGAGCGGATGCTGAACCAGGTCAATCGCGGCGCTCCCTCGCGGGTCACCGCGCAGGCGGCGCCGGCGGCTCAACCGATGGCGGGCGCGCGCCGATGATCTCGTCGTTCAACGCAATCGTGCCGATGGCCTGCGTCACCGCCGCGGGGCTGGCAGCGATGGTGGCGGAGGCGTTCAGGGATCCCGGCGAGCGGATGCCGATTGCCGGCCTCGGCGTCGTCGGCCTCGCCGGCGCCGCGATTGCGTCGTGGCTGCTCTGGGATCGCAACGCGGTCAGCTTTGGCGTGGTCTCGGCCGACAACTTCGGGCTGTTCGTCACCGTCATCCTCATCGTCGTCGGCATCCTGTCGCTGGCGATCTCGGGGCCGACGATCGAGCGCGAGCACCTGCCGAGCGGCGAATACTATGCGCTGCTCCTCTTTGCCCTCGCCGGCATGATGCTGATGGCGACGGCGACCGACCTGCTGCTGATCTTCCTCGCGCTGGAAGTGCTGTCGCTGGCGGTCTACGTCCTGACCGGCATCCGTCGCGATGCCCCGCGGTCGACCGAAGCGGCGTTGAAGTACTTCCTGCTCGGGGCGCTGGCGAGCGCCTTCTTCCTCTACGGCATCGCCTTCACCTACGGCATCACCGGCAGCACGCGGCTCGACCGGATCGGCGGCCTGATGGCCGCGCAATCGATCGCGCCGACGCCGCTGCAGCTGCTGGCGATGGGCCTGGTGCTCGTCGGCTTCGCGTTCAAGGTGTCGGCGGTGCCGTTCCATATGTGGACGCCGGACGCCTACGAGGGGGCGCCGCCGGCGGTCACCGCGTTCATGTCGACCGGGGTCAAAGCGGCCGCGTTCGCGGCGTTCGTGCGCGTCTTTCTCTCGGCCTTCGAGCCGCTGCGCGGCAGCTGGAGCGACGTCCTCTGGGCGGTTGCGGCGGCGACGATGATCCTCGGGACGGTGGTCGGCGTCGCGCAGACCAACGTCAAGCGGATGCTCGCGTATTCGAGCATCGCGCACGGCGGGTACCTGCTGGTCGCGCTCGTGGCGGCGAACGACATCGCCAAGCAGTCGGTGCTCTTCTACCTGCTGACCTACGCGATCACGAACATCGGCGCGTTCGGCGTGATCGCGCTGCTCGACAACTTCGATCAGCCGAACGACCAGGTTCGCGATTACGCCGGGCTCTGGTATCAGCACCCGGCGCTGGCGACGCTGATGACGATCTTCCTGCTCTCGCTCGGCGGCTTCCCGCCGCTGGCCGGGTTCGTGGCGAAGTGGTACGTCTTCAGCGCCGCGATCAGCGCCGGTTACACGCGCCTCGCGATCATCGGCGTCCTGACCAGCGTCGTCTCGGTGTTCTTCTATCTGCGCATCATCGTCATGATGTACATGACGACGAACGAGGCGCAGACGCGCTTCCCGCCGGTGCCGCGCGTGGCCGGGATGGCGCTGATCGTGTCGGCGATTCTTCTGTTCTATCTCGGCATCCTGCCGACGCGTGTCATCGACTGGGCCGCCAGGTCGATCTCGACGATTCTCTGAACTTCGGGCGGCCGGGCTGGCCGTTGGGGACTTTAGTCGCCGCCCAGGAAGAATTCCGGTGGGGGCTGTGGTCCATCGACCACGATCACGTCGTCGTCGATCCACCGCTCGGAACGGGGCCCTCGCCGATCGGGGAAGCCGGGATGAAGGACTTCGGCCGGATCGGAGCCGGTTTGCCGGCGCCGATCGACGATTAGCTCGTCGCCGTTCGCGATGGCGGTCATGGTGAGAAAACCGTAATACTCGGGCCGCATCCCGCGGCGGACG
>Ga0111538_10004505_pt1 | contig 19318 bp, 15 predicted proteins | sample SoiMethybrSBSTD1_FD_79669 | JGI IMG/M metagenome (GOLD analysis project Ga0111538, IMG submission 79669) | Bulk soil microbial communities from a Populus tree surrounding site in Tennessee, USA - Soil MetaG P. TD hybrid SBSTD1 (version 2)... | ecosystem: Environmental > Terrestrial > Soil >...
CCAGCGGCTCAGCGCTATCCGCATAACACGTCCTTTCGTCTGTTGAGTCCACTCTCCCTGGCCACATCTCGCCCCCGCTCTTGAGAGCACCCTACGCCATACCTATTTTATACCACATCCTTACGATATATCTATGCTCCGTAGTCACTCCTCGAAGTGTGTAGAGTTCCTCCGGGTCTCTCCAATTGCTCTCTCCGTCTTTTGTCCGCCACTGGCGGCAAGGAGGCCCACATGCGCTTTCTCAAAATGAGAGCCTCTCCCACAGCGTACAGGATGTGGCACGATCATTTTGAGACAACTATACGGCTGCGGTAGGCTCTGTCGGGCTCTCCTCGAGCACCCGGCTGCCCGTGTCGGTGGGCCTCTCCTTGGGCTGGGCCTCGTATCACCTGCGCCCCATGCCTGGGACAGCGCCCACCGACGACGGCGGGGACGCTCCCCCCGCGTACGCACCCGCTGCCATGGTCAGCGTGGCCAACAGCAGCGGATGCCCTCCACGCCTCGTGGGGGATGCAGCCCGGCGTGGTGCTCCCCGGTGGTGCCCGTTGCCCGCGAGATGGTAGGGGCTGGTCGCGTCCGAAAGGCATCCTTCCGGCCGGGCAGGGGCCTGGCACGTCTTTTGCTCCTTGCTGTCAGCATCACGCGCTCCTCGCAGCGCACCGACTTTCCTAGAGCGGTTTCGCAGTGGCGTCCAGTATCATTATGGGACACTGCGAGACCAGCTCTGCCGGTAGCCATCGAGACCGCACGGGCGCATGTACACGCTCTCGACGGCAGCAGGAGGCATATCATGCAACGCAGTGAGGCCTTCTCCACACGCCAATCCCCTCTGCCGAGGAATAACCTCGGAGCGGCCCCGCCCCTAGTGCCCACGACGCGGTCCGAGCCTGCGCGTGGGTTACGCAAGCTGCGGGGAGAAGCGCACGCACTCTTACGGTACGAAAGGCAGATGCTGGCCGCGGCACTCGCCGCGCAACAGGCGCAACTGGAGCGGATGCGGGCAGAACTCCGGGCCGCCCGGGGCATTATTACGGAGCATCAACGGGTGCAGCACGATCTGGCCATGGCACAGCAGATTCAGCGCCAGATGCTGCCTGACGTGTTCCCAGACATCCCCGGGCTCGCCCTGGCGGCCATGACCAGACCTGCCCAGGGGGTGGGTGGCGACTTGTATGATGTCGTGCGTCTGGATACGCATCGCGTCGCCCTCCTGCTGGGCGATGTGGCTGGGAAGGGCATCCCTGCGGCCCTCGAGATGGCCAGGCTGCTGGGGGATTTCCGTGCCTGCGTACGTGTCAGTGCCGCGACGCAAGACGTCATACAGACCCTCAACCGCTGGTGGTGTCAACGCCACACGCGTGTCAGCACCTTCGTGACCGTGCAGTATGTGGTCCTGGATCTGGCCGCGCACTGCATGCAGTTCATCTGCGCCGGGCACCCCCCTATTTTGCGCCGCCGGGCGGATGGGTACGTGGAGCCCCTGGGCACCGCCCCGAACATCCCACTGGGCATCGAGGCCAAGTTTCCGTATCAGCAGGAAACCTGTGCGTTGGCGCCGGGCGAGACGCTGCTCTTGTATTCCGACGGGGTCTACGAGCGTCAGAGCCGTCAGGGCGAGCGCCTGGGACTGCCGCGCTTGCAGGAGGTGTTGGCCGCGGCCCCGCCGCATCCCGCGGCGATGATCACCACTATACAAGCCGCGCTCGTTATGTTTGGAGACGCCAGGACGCTTCAGGACGATATGACCATGCTGTGTGCCCATCTGCACGCTGACAGTCCTCCGACGAGCTAATGGCGAGCTTGCACGTGTACACACACGGCGTACCTTAGCCCTCATGGAGCCCACGAGTGGTCGCCACGCAGGGGGCCGTCCGCAACAGACGCGGCACGCTGAGGCAACGTCCAGGAGGGACGGCTCATTATCACCACGGGTGGTGCGCGTGCACCCCAGAGATGAGAGCCTGCGCCCTGGGTGCCTGTTGCCACGGCGTACACAGCACTCCGCCGTTCGTCGATTCGCTGGAGACGTTGCTCGCGTCCCTGGCGGCGCGCGGCCTCACGTACCGGGTCGCGGCGGTCGTGAACAACATCACGCTGACTTTCCGCTTCGATCTGTTTCAGCAAGAGCGCGAGGAGGTCATCCAGATGCTCGATCGGGACGTGAGTCTTGCCCGCAGTGACGTGCCCACCACGGTGGCCGCGGTCGTAGAGGGCGCGACCTATCGCTTCGTCACCACCACCACGCACCTGGAGGTGCAGGCCGTGGACACAGCCATCCAGCAAGCCTAGGCCGCAGAGCTGGTGGGCACTCTTGGCCTGGCGACCCCGCCGGAACGCCCCCTCATCCTGGTGGGCGACTTCAACTGACGTGTCGCTCCTCGACAGCCGGATCGACCACATCTTCGTGAAGAATAATCTTGGGGTGTTGCCCTTCTCGTTCCCATGCCTGGTCTTTGCCACCATCCTTGGCGACGCGCCGATCAGTGCCGCGCAACCGAAGTGGATCTCTGACCACACCGAGCCCTTCGCGGTGCTGCTCGGCATCCCACTGTTCAAGCCGCTGGGCAGCCGCCAGCTCGCAGGCACGCCTTCTGACGCACGGCCCAACGCTCCTTGCTACCTTGGCGTAGGAGCCACGCGCGCTCCATGGCCCGCGAGCAGGACGTCCATGGCCCTACCCACGTGCAGCCTACCTTTATATTATCCACACAGGGGAGGCACAGGGGATCAGCGTAACCACGATTGTTTTATCAGGCATGAGCCCGGCAGTGTGTCAGGGGGAAGCTGACATGCCTCCCTGAAGCACAGGGTGACTCTCACCACGCCATGGGGAACATAGCATAGAGTTATCCGAAGTTGAGAAAGGTGAAATCCTTGATTTTCCTGCTCCAGAAACCAATGTGTCGTGCAGGGAACGATTGATTACGGTTGCGAGACTCCTTCGCACGAATGGTTGCCGATCCCCAAATCTGCTAGGATGGTATAAAAGTCTACGAATGACGAGTCTCGCCACACATAAGGTATAGACGTGTCAGCACATAAACCCGCAACAGAATCTGTCCTATCAGATTTGCAAGTGCTACGAGTGCTACAAGAGCGGCTAGAGAGGCATGTACAGAACCTCCTACAAGCCCCCCAAATAAATCCAGACCTGGCAGGATGGGCCGAAGCACAACTGAAGCGGCTAGGGCTGGAAGATCGTTCCATACCACAAAAGTTGCGGGAGCTGTTGGAACGGTTAGAGGCACGAGTACAACAAGGGCAACCGGCGCAGCTTGAGCAGCTCCTGAATGTCAGTGAACTTACAGTCATGGTGCCCCTCGCGAGGACGGCGTTTCGTGTATGGTCCAGCCGAGAGGCACTGGCACTGCTAAGACGATTAGAGCAACTTGCAGAAAATCTAGGCGTAGAGATACCAGAAATATCAAGGTCAGACTATGAGACCGACTTTGCTGTCTGGGCAGAACACCAAGCCCTCATGATACAGGGTGGGATGTGGGAGGAGCTGGATCAAGAACATCTTGTGGAGGAGCTAGAGGCTTTGAGTCGGAGTGAACACAGCGAACTCGAAAGCCGTCTTGAGATCCTGATAACCCATCTGCTCAAATGGCAATTTGATGCTGCCAGTCAGAACCCTCGACGCCTCTGGAGGGCAACCATACGAGAGCAACGCCACCGACTTACTCGACTCTTCCAACGCAGCCCCAGTTTACGACCAACGCTTTCAGTCGTTCTGAACCAAAATTATCCTCATGCCCGTCTCATGGCTCTTGACGAAACTGATGTGCCTGCCAGCATCCTGCCTGAAACATGCCCGTGGACGCTTCAACAGATATTAGATGACCATTTCCTGCCAGAAGTTATGCCGTAGCTTTCTGTGTGCTTCCAGCCGCACACGCCATAGGCACACACAGCACCGATAGGGCAAGCTGGTGCCGAAACGCCGACTGTGCATTGTACGAGGCGGTACCGTGCCTCTGGAACTTGCGACGTACAGAAACCCGTTGGGGATAGGAAAATCAAACGGCCTTTTCTACCGACTGCGTCCGCCCACCCCATGCCACCCTGCTGCCACCCTGCCCGCTGCTGCCCGCGCCTGGGGTCGGCCCGCACGCCCCGCGCCAGCGCTGGAGGCCGCCGGCAGGCCGCCGGCTCGCACCGCAGCGCCCGGACAGGACGGGTGGCTGGGGACGGGCCGCCGGCACGGCTGGAGCTGCTCGGGGGGAGGCTGCCGGGGGTGGCACAACATCCTCTGGAGGAAGCCAGGTTGGTTCTCAGGCATTAGGGGTTCGCTCCCTGAGATGTCGGAGGCCTGATTTTTTCATAGACTTCACGAAATCTCCTCCGCAAAATTTCCTTGACTTCATCAGACTGACCCGCATGGAGGAGAGTGGCCCTGAGTATTGCGCGTTCGTCTTCGGTCAGATCGAGGAATTTGAACTCATCGAGGAGTTGCTCGGGTGTAAAGAGCTGGGCAAAACGTCCCATCGTGATCCCTCCCCTATTTTCAAGGCAGTGGTGCACAGTGATGCCAACCACTGCCCTATGCTACACAACGCTGTGGGATAATCCTGGTCAGCCCATGCGTGCCACTATAAAGGGCAGAGACTGTCACGTCAAGGTCCATTGCACCACGCGCAGAGCGCTCTTTAACCGCCTACCCCTCCCAGAGAACGGAAGGTCGAAAGCCGCTGTTCTGGTTGTGAGGTGAGGCGTGCGAGTACCTCCTGGAAATCTTCTAGCATTTGTTCGACAGTCGTGGGGTCAAACAGGGACGTCTGGTAGAGGCACAAACCGCTCAGTCCTTGTGGTCTCTCGCGCAACACCAGAATTATATCGAATGTCGTGGCGTTCACCTCAGGTTGCTTGGCATACCAGTCAGCCTCCTCGAAGCTGAGCGTTCGGGCTGAGAGCTGCACAGGGCGCAGCATGGCATTGTGCAGGACGAGCATCACTTGACACAGAGACATACGATCGAGACCGCGCTCGTGCTCTAAAGTCTGGGCGAGTTCCTCAAAGGGAAGGTCCTGGTGGGCATAGGCGTCCAGGGTAGTTGTACGGACGCGCTGCAGCACTTCGCGACCGGTGGGGTCACCATCCAGGTGGGTCCGCAGCAATACCGTATTGACAAAGAAGCCAATCAGCCCTTCTGTGTCCCGCTGGTTGCGATTTGCGACGAGCGTGCCTACACACAAGTCTTCCTGGCCAGTGTAGCCATACAAGAGCATTTTGCAAGCCGCTAGGAGCGCCATGAACAGGGTGCTCCCGGCTTGATAGCTCAGGCTTTTGAGAGCCTCAGACAGAGCCGCCGGTACCAGGAAAGACTGGCGGGCAGGGAACAAAGCACCGGTGGCTCCGCGCCGGGGGCGGTCCGTGGGGAGGGCCAGCATTGGCAGAGGAGCCTGCAGCTGGTGAGTCCAGTAGGCGAGTTGGGCTGCTCTCGCCTCACTGTGGTGCCACTGACCTTGCCAGTGGGTAAAATCCGCATACTGGATGGGAAGCGCCGGCAGGGGCGATGGCTTGCCCGTGCAGAAGGCATCATACAGCAGGATGAGCTCATGCGTTAGGACGCCCAGTGACCAGCCATCACAGATAATGTGGTGCATCATCAAGAGTAAGACATGCTCCCGCGCGCTCAGCCGCAGCAGGGTAGTGCGCAATAGTGGGCCCTGGGTCAAATCAAAAGGTAGCAAGGACGCATCGCCCACGCGCCGCTGTGCCTCGCCCTCCCGCGCGTCTTCAGGCAAGGGACAGAGATCGACGATCTCAAGGGGCACACTCAGGTGTGGAGCGATGACCTGCACGACGCGCCCACTGACCGTCGCAAACGTGGTCCGCAGGGCTTCGTGGCGTCTGATGATCTGGTTGAGACTCTGTTCCAGAGTGGCGGCGTTGAGATCACCTCTCAGATGCAGGGTATAAGGCACATTGAACAGGGGCAGACCAGGGAGCACCTGAGCGAGGGACCACATCTGTTCTTGGGCAACAGACACGGGCAACCCTCCTTGGCGTGGCACGGGCCGCAGAGGGGGAACTGACAGGACTGGGGCTGCCTGGCTGACGTTCTGGATCAGCCTCGCCATCCCTGCCACCGTGGGCATATCAAAGAAACTGAGGAAAGACACCTCGATGTGCGTGACTGCACCTACGCGGGTCAGGAGTTGGGTAGCCAACAGGGAGTCTCCCCCCAAGGCGAAGAAATTGTCGTGGCGGCCCACACGGTCCACCCCGAGCACCTGGGACCAGAGGCCTGCCAGGATCTCCTCAATTGGTGTATACGGGGTGGCAAAATCTGGGGGTAGCATGGGCGCTGTGGCGTCGGGCGCTATGAGACTAAGCCACTCAGCCAGGCCTAGACGATACAGTTTGCCAGTGGCGCTTTGCGGTAGTTCGTCTACGATGCACACCTGGCGTGGGACCTTGAAAGCCGCCAGGCGTGTAGCAATGAAAGTGCGCAGGTCATTCTCCGTTGCCCTGGCCCCCTGACGCAGCACCACAGCCGCTGCAATATCCTCTCCGAGTTGGGTGTGGGGCACGGCAAAGGTCACTGCCTGGGCTACGGCCGGGTGGTCCAGGAGTACTTCTTCCACTTCCTGTGGGGTAATCTTTTGCCCGCCACGGTTGATAATTTCCTTCAGGCGGCCGGTGACAAACAGATAGCCATCGGAATCTAGATAGCCCTGGTCACCCGACCTGAACCACCTGTCCTTGAAGGCATGCTGATTCGCCACGGGATCGTTGTCGTATCCCTGCATGACGGTCGCACCACGCACGACGATCTCGCCGCTTTCGCCTGCTGGCAGCAGCGTGCCTTCGGCATCCATAATAGCCACCTCTGGGCCTATCGCCACCCCGACCGAGCCCGGCTTCCGTGCCCTCCATGGCAGTGGACTACAGGTAACATGACCAGAGGCTTCGGTCATGCCGTAGGTTTCAAGCACACGCGTGTTGAACACCCTCTCCAACTCCTCACGCACCGGCATTGGGAGGGCTGCTGAGCCTGAACGGATGAACCGCAGTGGGCAGCACGCAATGGTCTCACGGTGCAGGGCAGCGCGGGCCAAGATTCCCTGATGGATCGTAGGGACGGCCGTATACCACGTGGGACGGAACTCCGCCAGCCAGGGGAAAAAGTGCGGGGCCTCGAAACCAGGGGTACATACTGTACTGGCGCCAGCGACCAGGGGTGCCAGGATTGACGTCATCAGGCCGTGCAGATGGAAGAGCGGCAACACGTTGAGGCAGCGGTCGCTCTCGGCCAATGCAAAGGCCACGCACATATTGTGCGCTGCCGTACAGAGGTTGGCATGCGTCAGCGGTACACATTTCGGCCGTGACGTCGAGCCGGAGGTATGTAGGACTAACGCTACATCGTCAGGCTGAGCCGGCGCCTGTGGAGCGATACCTGCGGGTAACGCGCTGGTGAGCGTAAACAGCCCCGCCGCGGTCTCAGACACGGGTGCCAGGTCGATCACCTGGAGGCCACGCGTCTGCGCGACGGCGCGCGCTGGCGACGCCATCCCGGCCTGGATGAGCAGCGCTTGAACGCGCAGATGGGCGAGATAGAAGTCGTATTCGTAAGCGCTATAGGCAGGATTGAGCGGCACACAGGTCGCGCTGGCTGCTATGGTCAGAAACGCCACAGCCATCTCCGGGCCATTCGCTAGGATCAGCGCCACGCGGTCATGCCGGCCTAGCCCCAGAACCTGGAGCCTCTGGGCTACCTCCTCAAGGTGGGCATATAAGCGACCGTAGGTGAGTGGAGTACGCCCGGGGGCAAGAATGGCCAGGGCATCTGGAAAGCGCCCAGCCTGCACTCGCAGCAGGTGGTCGAGGCAAAGATACTGGGGGATATTTAGAGCGTGGGCGGCGGAGTCGCTCTGCAGCATGGTATCGTCCTCGCAGCATAAAGAGTACCAGGTGAGACGTCACGAGCAATGTGATCTGATAACGCTACACTGCTCATTGCAACGCTTCGCTTAGGGTCTTGGCCTCTTGCAAGTCCGGGGTCGAGAATCCTTCTGTGAACCAGCCATAAATCTCCACGAGCGCGTCGTGGGCAACGCTGCGTCTGTCCTGGGCCTGCCATAGTCGACACAAACTCATCACCGCCCGGAGCTCCAGAGATTTCGCCTGCTGATGGCGAGCTAATTCGAGCGCTTGCTGCAAGCACGTCTCTGCTTCAGTACGGAGAGACAACGCGGAAGACGCTCCACCCTGCTGGGTCTCTGTCATCATCGACATGTGCAGCAATAGTTCGCCTTTGAGTCGGTGGACCTCGGCAGCGTAATAACGCTCCGCATTAGTGTGCACTGCGGTCAACGCCTCGGCGAGGACACGGAGCCCTTCGGCAATATGTCCGCTTCGTCTGTACGCCTCCGCCAGCCTGACAAACGTGTGGGTTTGGGCCAGGTCTGTCCCCATAGCACGCCACCTGGCCAGCGCCTGGCGTAGTTGCGTAATGCCTTCTTCTGCCAATCCCTGCTCGGCCAATGCCCAGCCCCGCACAAACATGCCTGCTACCACCCACTGGACAAACTCCTGCTCTCGTCCCAGGGCCATGGTAGCTTCGGCGCGCTCTTGAGCACGCTGGGCTTCACGGCGCGACTGATGGAGCACAGAGGTATAGTGTGAGGCAAAGGCGAGACTGTAAGCGTGTGCCAACTCCTGCGCCAGCGCCAACGCCTCATAGACCTTGGCCAGCGCCTGATCCGGATACCCAAGGAGCCATAGCGTCCAGGCGGCTCGAGAGAGGCACATGACTCCGGGGTCGGCCCCACTATTAAAAGCCCGCGAGCGACCACCGGGCTGGGGCGCATAGAGGGCAATGCCGTGCTCCAGATGAACGTGGGCCGCAATCGGTTCCCCCAGAAAGAACAGGCTGGATCCCAGCATGGTATGGGCTTCTTGAATGAGAGGAGTATCATGCAAGCGCTGGGCCAGACTGAAGCTCTGCTCCGCGAGCTCACGCGCGGTCCAGAGCCGTGCCCGGTTGAGAGCAAACCGCCACAAACCCACGAGCACCGGAAAGAGCTGGTGGCTCTCTCCCATCTGCTGACAGAGTTGTTGCGCCCGGGTGTAGACGTGCTCCACTTCGGGGGCTGTATTGCCCTTGGTCATCAACAGCGGTGGGCCGAGAGTGACGAGCAAGGCGAGTTCGTGCTGGAGCTGCTCAGGCGTTGCCGGGAGGCTCTTGAGCACCTCTAACCCCTGGGTGAGATGACCGATGGCCTCGAGGTTGGCCGAGCGCTCGATGGCGCGCTGACCGGCCCGCTGCCAGTGGGGAATGGCCTGCGCACCGAGACCCGCCTCGGTATAGTGGCGCGCCAGCAATTCAGGCTGCGCCTCGACAATTTCGGGAAAGCGCTCGACCAACACCTGGGCAATCTGTCGGTGATACTGCTGGCGTACACTCTTCAGGAGTGATTGATAGGCCGCTTCTTGGATGAGGGCATGCTTGAAAGTGTACGTTGCGGATGGTATCAGGCCCCGTTGGTAGAGGAGCTCGGCCTCGACCAATTGCCCTAGCGTACGCTGCAACTCTCCTTCGTCCAGAGCTACGACCACCTGCAAAAGTTCATAGGAAAACTGTCGCCCAATGGTCGCGCCCAGTTGCGCCACGGTCTTTGCCGTCCCCAGCCGATCCAGACGCGCCATCAGGGAATCGTGGAGTGTCGCCGGAATGGCCAGCGCCTGTAAGGGCCTGATCAACTCATACTGATGCTCGGTGGCTCTGAGCCATTCAGACTCCAGCACAATCTTGGTCAGTTCTTCTACAAACAGCGGCACGCCATCGGTCCTGGCCACAAGTTGCTTGAGCACCTCGGCCGGTAGAGCCTTGCCACCCGCTACCTGCTCAATCATGTGTTCTACCTGGATATGGGGTAAGCGGTGTAGGGTGAGCTGGGTCAAATGGGTACGCGGAGTCCATGGCAGACGAAACGGTGCACGAAAGGTCAGCAAGAGGCACAGGCGCGTGGTGGGGACCTGATCTACGAGGAGGTTGAGAAACTCCAGCGTTGAGGGATCGACCCAGTGCAGGTCTTCCACAACACAGAGCACTGGCTGTCGTTCCGTCTCCTGCAGTAGACACATCAATAAGGTTTCCAGAATTTGTTGCTTCTGGCGTTGGGGTGTCGAGGTGGGTAGAGCATAGGGTGCGGTGAGGGGAAAAGAGAGCAGGGTAGCCAACAGGGGTACGACCTCCGATAGCACCAACCTATACGGCGTCAGTGCTACTTCCAGTTTGTGCAGTCTGGCCTCCTGGGTGTCGCCTCTGGTCAACTGCAAAGCCCGCTGCAGCAGGTCTATGATAGGATAGAGCGCGGTGTGCTGATGGTAGGATGAGCAACGGCATTCCAGCCAGGTGTGTGGCTCGCGCTCTACACGCTCCTTGACCGTCTGGGCCAAGCGCGATTTGCCGATACCGGCTTCGCCACTTAACAAGACCACTTGCCCTAGACCGTCTTTTGCCTGCTGCCAACGCTCCAGGAGCAGGCCAACCTCATGCGTCCGCCCCACCAGCGGCGTAAGCCCGCGAGGCGCTCCGGTGTCGAGGTGACTTGGCATCCTACTGGCACAGAGCACTTGATACACGTGCATGGGTTCTGGCAGACCTTTGAGCACGTACGCTCCCAGGTTATGCCAGGTAAAATGCTCTTGCACCAGGCGCTGTGAAGCAGCACTGACGCAAACCGTGTTGGGCGCGGCAAGCGCCTGGATGTGTGCCGCAATATTCGGGGTCTCTCCAAGGGCGAGCTGCTCCTGCCGCTGTCTGCCACCCATATCACCCACGACGACCTGCCCCGTATGGACGCCCACGCGCATGGCTAATTGCACGTCCTTGTCCTGGGCCAGGTGTATGTGGAGGGCGCTAATAGCTTCAACGATCTCGATCCCGGCACGTACAGCCCGCTGCGTATCATCTTCATGAGCCCGAGGATAGCCAAAATATACGAGCAGACCGTCCCCCAAATATTGGGCAATATATCCGTCGAAGCGCTGCACAATCTCAGTGCCTACTCTCTGATATTCCAGGATGACTACACGTAGATCCTCTGGATCGAGTTGTACGGCGAGTTCTGTCGAACCCACAAGGTCACAGAACATCACCGTAAGCTGGCGGCGCTCAGCGTCTCGAGGGGGAGGTTCGGTGGCAAGCAGTGCGAGCTGTCCAATCTGGTCGGTGGGGATGTTGGGCTGCTGCTCTGGCTGGAGAGTAGTGGGAGGTGATTGCCGTTCCTGAGCCTGAGACAACAGAGGCAGCGTGGCAGGATTTCCCGTCCAGACTAACATCATGTCATCCTGGTCCACAGCGAGTTGCTGTACCTCGATGATTTCGGCTTTGAGATCCGCGATGTACGCATCATCGAGGTCGAACTGCCGTTTGAGGGCCCGGTACGACACTTTTCCATGACGCTGGAGGAGCCCTAGCACTTGTTCCAACACCTCGTAGAACGTCATGTCGGAGCCTTCGCCTCCCCTGGTGGACAGAGACATGGTCTGAAAACCGTGATAGTTTTTTATACGATATACTGCAAGTCGCCTGCAAAGGAAAGCGTATTTCCAAATTGTAGTCTGCCGAGATGCTGTGGCTGTAGCCTGCTCACCCCAAATTCCAGGCACCAGTGACCAGCAGGTTTGTACCAGAAACATAGCTGGCCGGCTCAGAGAGCAGATAATCCAGTGCGCCTAGGATGTCATGAAAACTCCCCAGATGCCCGGCGGGTAGTCGCTGGGGTGGGCTGCCGACACTGTTTTTCCAGAAAACCCGGGGAGATCATATTCACCGTGATGCCTTTAGGCATGAGTAGTTGCGCGTAGCTGCGCGTTAGTACGTGCACACCTAGTTTGGCGATGTGATACGGCGTAGCCATGACGTGCGCCTCAAAGCGATCACAGGCGGAGTCGCCCAGGTTAATGATGCGGTCTGGCGGTGTGGCAGCTTCCAGGAGCGGCAAGGCGAGTTGGGTGAGATGAAGGGTGTATTGCTGCGCGGCCAGATGGCGGGTGATGGCTTGCCCTAGACCCTGAGCTCCGGCAGTGATTAACGCATAGCGGCGCTTCATGGCTCGTAGAGGTCCATCACCTGGCGAATGCGGTGCACCGTGCGCACCTCGTGCGAGCGAATGACGTGTGGCGCCAGGAAGCTGAAAAAGGGCTCGGCGGCACGGCGCTCGTCCTCTAAAAAGATCTCGGGGGGGATAGGAAAATCAAACGGCCTTTTCCACCGACTGCGTCCGCCCACCCCCTGCCACCCTGCTGCCACCCTGCCCGCTGCTGCCCGCGCCGGGGGTCGGCCCGCACGCCCCACGCCAGCGGATGGCCAGCGCTGGAGGCCGCCGGCAGGCCGCCGGCGCGCACCGCCGCGCACGGACAGGACGGGTGGCTGGGGACGGGCCGCCGGCACGGCTGGAGCTGCGCGGGGGGACGGATGCAAACGCGACGAGAGCTTGCAGAGACTGCTACACAAGCTCTTGTAGCGCTGTAAGCGCGGCGGAGGGGCGGCGGCTCAGACGGGGGCACCCGATGGGGCAGCGAGCAGCGAGCACGCGCGAGAGACTGCTGCACCCGCGTGCGGGCGTGCAGCACGCTGCCAAGACAAGGGGTGCGGCCCACGAGCAGCCGCGAGACGCCCTGGGGGGGCTTGGGCCCAGGGCCGCCATGCCTCCCCACCCATGCGCCAGGGGCGGGGAGACGGCAGGCGGAGCCGGAGACGGCAGCGGCGCTCAGGCGGAGGACCAGGCGACGGCTGCCTGGCGGACACGGGCCGGGGCCATGGGAGGGGGGCTGCCGAAAGTGTCAGAGGCTGGAGACGCTGCCGGAGGACCTCCCCGGGCGTGATGGCCGCGCTCATCCGCAGCGCCCCCCGCTGCCACCAGGGGCCGCGCGCCCTAGCGAGCGCCAACACGCGCTTGCGCCGTCGCACCCAGGGCCAGCGCGGGGCCCCGGTGTCCGTCGCCTCCTCGTCTAGGCCTTGCTGGCGTGGCGTGGGAATGAGCGCGCCACGCAGGTGGCTGTGGGACGCCAGACCGCCGCCAGAGCGCACCACGTGGCCGCGCGGCAGGGGCACGAGCGCGGCCAGCTTCTCCACAAGGTCCACCGGAGAGCGGCGCATCCCTGGGGTCCCGTCCGACCACGGGTGCGTAAAGGTGGAGACGAGAGCGCCATGGGCGTCTTGCTCCAGACGCTCCAGAGACACGGCACCTCACGCGGTAGAGCGGATCAGGCGCTCCAACTGAGCGCGCCGATGGGCGGGGACCTGGGGGGTGGCGTGCAGGGAGAACCCGTGGACGCTGGCACAGAGGGCGCCGCTCAGGAGAGGACGCTCGCCCTCGGAGCCAAAGCCCGCGCCAATGCGCCTGACCTGCTGTCCAGTCCGCTCGCCAAAGGCGAGGCGCTGCTGCATCGAGGCGGCCATGGTGCGGGCCAGCTCGGGGGCGTCATCGCGCAAGGGATCATAGTCGGTGGCCACAGTCGCGTCGAGGCCAGCCTCCAGGTACCCCAGCTGGCGGAGCTTGCGCATGACCCGATGGGCTGATCTGCGTGATGACCGCGGCAATATCGGCATCGGTGGGCGGCTCGCCTGTGACAAAGCGTGGCGTGAAGCCCGCCTCAGTGCGATCGAGGTAGACGCCCTCAAGGAAGACGCAATGGAAATGGAGGTTCACATTGATGGCACTGCCAAAGCGTTGCATATTGGTGGCCGTGACTGGGCAGCCCACCTCGCGTGGCTACACTCGCTCACCGATTCTCGATCAGACCTTGAGCGTCGCTTCCTCGATTTCCTGGCCGTTGGCCACCAGCGCCTGCCGGACGAGGCACAGAAGGCGATTCCCGAACCGAGCTGCATTCCAGATTTTTTCTACACCCCGAACGTCTGTGTTTTTTGTGACGGGTCGGTGCATGATCACCCAGAGCAGGCAGCCCGGGATCAGGTGGTGAGAAGCGAGCTGGCGCAGCGGGGCTATCGCGTGCTTGCCATCCGTTCTGATCGCGACCTCCGAGAGCAGATCATGCAACATCCAGAGGTATTCGGAGCGCTCCAATAGCCGGCTCAAGCCAGAGCCAAAGCGCGGTGAGGAACGACTCCACGCATGGCATAGAGACTCTCCCCAGATCATAGCAGCGTGCCGTACAGAATCACACTCGCTACACCCCTTCTCCGTAGTGCCCTCAACACGTGTTTGGCTCGGGGACATCATACAGGAAATCACCAGGAAAGCTCCAGGAAAGCCCCAGGGCTTCTTCAGGTTTTTTCGCACTACGCGCCCTACATTCTTGGCATGTCTATGCTTGGCACCCTATGAACACAAGGAGGAGACAATGAGAACCTTCGCTATTGGCATGATCATGCTCGCCGCAACCGTGGGGAGTGCGCCGGCCCAATCCAATCTGCCAGCATCCCCCTCAGACCCGGTCCGTACCTGGAACGAACTCGCGCTCGACACGGTGCGCCTTAAGCGCGCCAGCGACGCGCAGGCAGCACGGCTGTATGCCATGGTCAACGTGGCAATGTACGACGCGGTGAATGGCATTGTGTCGCAGCATGGTCACCACACTGGCCGCACGCACGCGCTAGTCCCTGCCACTGCAGCGCCCCCCCAGGGGAATCTCTACGCGGCAGCCTCTGCGGCGGCGCATGCGGTGCTCATGAGCGAATTCCCAGATCAGGCCACACAGTATGATGGACAATTACAGAGTGACCTGGCAGCCCTACCCTCCGGGGGGCCCACTACCGCCGGCCAGGGATGGGGAGCCTACATTGGCACGCAGGTACACACAGCGCGGGTCAACGATGGCTCGACTCCCAACGAGACCCAGCCAGCCGGCTCGGGTCCGGGGCAGTTCCCGGCTGCCTGGTCAGGCGTGCAGTTTCGCAACCTGGCACCCTTTGGCATTGTCGACCCGTCTGTGTACGTTGGCTCCGGGCCGCCAGCACTCACCAGCCTTGACTACGCCGCCGCGTTCGCCGAGGCGAAACTCGTCGGGAACGCCGCCATCTCTGACGCGGACAAGCTCGCCACCTATCAGTACTGGAGCCTGGGCAGCGGCACCTCACAGCCGCCTGGTGCCTGGATGCAGGTGGCACTGGCGGTCACGACCGATCACCCGTTGTCCCTGCCGGAGATGGCGCGCTTGTTCGCCCTGAGCAGTATGGCGATGTCGGATACGGTAGCGCCCACCGTGATGACGAAGTTTATCTACCACCACTGGCGCCCCACCACCGCCATCCAGCAGGCGACTGCCGACGGGAATCCGCTGACCGATCCCGACTCGGCCTGGGCACCCAGAGCCGGCAGCCCTGGGAGCTCCCCTGAATACTGGTCGGGCCACAGCACATTCAGCGCTGCTGCCGCGGCTGTACTTGCCGGTTTCTTCTGTGATGATACCATCGCCTTCCGCCTCGTTACTGACTCGGCTCCGGGCGGCAACGACCGCTTCTACCCGAGCTTCTCAGCCGCCGCGGCTGAGGCGGGACGCTCGCGTGTGGTGGGCGGCCTGCACTTCGAGTTCAGCAACCAGGACGGGCTCGCCGCTGGGCGGGCTGTCGCCGCAGAGATCCTCGCCAACAGGCTGCTCCGCAAGGACGGCCCAACGCACTTCGGCCAGTGCCCGGTGCCGGAGCTCAATGACTATCGGGGTAACGACCATTAACACAGTACTCACATCAAAGGAGGTCCGAGATGAATCGCACACGTATCACAAGTAGATGGCTCTTTGCGATGGCCCTGGCGATCGGGTTGAGCCTCAGTCAAACAGTCCAGGCACATGACGGCGGCGATCCCGCTGACTCCAGCAACTTGAGCCTCGGCTGCTCCTTACACTCGCTCCGGGGGGCGTATGCCATCCAGGGCTCGGGGACATTTGTCCCACCAGGCTCCTCGTTGCCCTTTACGCTTGGCGCTGCTACGCCAGTCCACTTCCAAAACCTCACGACATTCGATGGGAGTGGCACCGTGACGACGCCAACAGGTGTCGACACCATCGGTGGTCTTATCGAACGCAACGTCCCGACGGTTGGCACGTACACCGTGCATCCGGACTGCACCGGCGAGCTCGTCCTGCAGACTGATCACGCGCCTCAGTTCGGCGGAACGCACGTGCATCACATCTTTATTACTGTCGTGGGCAAGAAGTTCTATTTCACCTTTAATGACCCAGGCGCAGTGGGGTCGGGCTTCGGCGAGCGCATTAGGGAGTTCCTAGAGTAAGGGAACATAACATAACGATCCTGGCCCATGGATGGCCAAGGTATTGACAGGACACCTTGGCCATCCTACACTCGCACCGCATTACCATAACTGGCAACTCACGTTGACGATATCACCTACCATCATGCGTCCCGCGCCTGAGTAGCGGTGGTCGTGGCGCAGGGCATTGCCAAGCACGACAGCACTGCCACGCCGTCTGTAGTCTCGTGCGCCATCGCAGCAGGGTTTGCAAAGGCCATGGTCGCCATGCTGCCAGGAAGTTACCCATGAAAACGCTCTTTGCGGGAATTGTCCACTGGCGCCGGCGGACGAAGAGGCCCGGGATTGTGCTCGGCATGGTTGGGGTGCTGCTCATTGGGCTTCTTGAGACAGTGGCGGTGGGCACAGCGTTGGTCATGGGGCAGGCAGCAGCCAGCCAACTGGAGGAGCCGCAAGCCGGTACCTGGAAGCCCTGGGTGCTCACCTCCGCTAGTCAGCTCCGCCCGCCTCCACCCCCGGTGACCTCGGCCACCAAAGCAGAGATCAAAGTGTTGCAGGGGTTAGTCAAGGAACGCGACAGTGCTACGCTGGACCGGATCAATTTCTGGGATGTGGGTGGTCCCATGTATCGCTGGAACGAGATCGCTACAGATCAGATCACCAAAAAGAAGCTCAGCCCACCCCACAGTGCGCGTGCCAGGGCGCTGGTCAATGTGGCAATCTACGATGCAATCATCGCTGCCTGGGATGCGAAGTACACGTATAGGCGGCCGCGGCCCAGCGCCTACGACTCGCGGCTCGCTACGCTTGGGGCTAATCCGCACAGTCCGGCGTACCCTTCCGAACATGCCGTGGTCGCTGGGGCGGCTGCCGCCATCCTGTCCGATCTCTTTCCAGACACCGCACGGCTTTTTGATGACCTGGCGGAAGAGGCCGGTAAATCACGCCTCCTGGCAGGCATGCACTACCCGAGTGATGTCACCACTGGCCTCGCACTCGGGCGGGCCGTTGCCAGCCTCGTGCTCGAGCGGGCGCGGAGCGATGGCTCGCAAGCAACGTGGGCCGGCACGGCGCCGAAGGCACCAGGCTCTTGGCAAGGCACTGCACCGCTGGTGCCCATGGCTGGGATGTGGAAGACCTGGGTGCTCTCCTCAGGCAGCCAGTTGCGGCCTGTTCCACCTCCAGCCTGGGGCTCGGCGCAGCTCGACGCCGACCTCGCCGAGGTGAAGGATTTCCCACGCACGGCCAAAAGCATGCAGGCAGCGTTTTTTTGGCAATCGCGCGGCGGACAGTTCTTCTACGACCTTACGAATCAGAAAATTTTTGAATATCGGCTTGATATGAGCCCACCGCGGGCAGCGCGCGTGTACGCTCTGGTCAGTATCGCGGCCTATGATGCGACGATCGCCTGCTGGGAAGCGAAGTATACCTACTGGATGATGCGCCCAACGCAACTGGCTCCGGAAGTGACAGCGCTGTTCCCACCGCCGCCGTATCCGAGCTACCCGTCATCGGCTGCCTGTAGCTGGGGGGCTACCGCAGCGGTGCTGGCGCATTTCTTCCCCAGCGACGCAGCCTACTTGCAGGAGAAAGCCGAAGAGGCCAGCCTCTATCCCTTCTGGGCCGGGATCCATTTTCGCCGCGACTGTGAGGTGGGGTTGGCGATTGGCCGCTCAGTGGCCCGGCTCATGCTTGAGCAGAGGCAGAACGAGGGCACCCAGTAAGAGAGGCGAGAAGCCGCAGCATGGTCACACAGTGGCACAGAGAGTACTTCATGGAGTGGAGCGCAGCATCGCCAACCTTTGGCCTAAGCCGCCGCCGGTTCTTGCAGGGCATGGCCGAGCGCGTCGCATACGGTTCTAGTCTCTTGCTGCTGGGTGGCTGTGAGAGCCGCTCGTCTAGTGCCAGGTGGCCAGCGAAAGTCGCTCGCATTGGGTATCTGGGGCAAGACGCTGGTCCGGCTGGGAACCCCTATGTCGGCGCGTTCCAGCAAGGGCTGCACGAACTCGGGCTGGTTGAGGGACGCAACATCGCCATGGAGTACAGATTCGCGGCAGGGAAGGTGGAGCGGCTCCCAGACCTCGCGGCTGAGTTGGTTGGGAGCAAGGTTGACGTTATCGTGGCCTCGCAGGATCAGGCGACGCATATGGCCAAGACGATAACGAGCACGATACCCATCGTCATGGTGGCCAGTAGCGATCCCGTTGGCACCGGGTTGATCGCCAGCCTTGTCCGGCCGCAAGGAAGCATCACAGGACTCACCCTTTTATCCGCAGAGTTAAGCGCGAAACGGCTGGAACTGCTCAGGGAGATTATGCCCAGCGTCTCGCGCGTGGCCGTGCTCTGGAACGCTACCAGTGTAGATAAGGCGCGTGAGTTCAGTGAGACGCAGAGCGCAGCCCAGGCGTGGGGTATGCATCTGCAATCCCTGGACGTCCGTCACGTCGACGAGTTCTGGAGTGCGTTCCAGGCGGCGACTGAGGCGCGTGCCGAGGCGCTCATCACCCTCCTCGACCATCTCACCTTTGTGCACCGCGAACTGGTGGGCTTCCTGGCGTCGCAGGCACAGTTGCCAGCGCTCTTTGAAGTGCGCGAGTGTGTGGAGGTCGGGGGCCTGATGGCCTACGGACCGAGCTTGCTGGCCCTGTATCGGCGCGCTGCGGCTTATGTATACAAACTGCTCCAAGGCGTCCAACCCAGCGACTTACCGGTGGAAAGGCCCACACGGTTCGAACTGGTTGTTAACCTGCGGACCGTCCAAGTCCTCGGCCTGTCGCTGCCCCGCTCTGTACTCTTGCTGGCAGATGAGCTGATCCAATGAGCGATCGACAGCTTCTCTGGAGAGTGTCATGACCTTCCTGCAGAGGTATCGGGGGCATCTCTTCTACAAGTATGTGGTGATCTTCGTCACCCTGGTCAGCGGAGCACTGTTGACCAGCGGGCTTGTCGAGAGCTATTTCTCGTACCAGGAAACCCGCGTGGCCCTGACTCGTATCCAATGGGAGGAGGCCGAAAACGCTGCCCTCAAAATCAAGCAGTTTCTCAAGGATATCGAACGTCAAATGGCGTGGACGCTGCAGCCCCTCGGAGCGGTGCCTTTCGAGCAGCGCAGCGATGACTTTTAC
>Ga0111538_10004507_pt1 | contig 19315 bp, 21 predicted proteins | sample SoiMethybrSBSTD1_FD_79669 | JGI IMG/M metagenome (GOLD analysis project Ga0111538, IMG submission 79669) | Bulk soil microbial communities from a Populus tree surrounding site in Tennessee, USA - Soil MetaG P. TD hybrid SBSTD1 (version 2)... | ecosystem: Environmental > Terrestrial > Soil >...
AGCGGAAACGCAAAGTTGCGTCGGAGGTTGCTGAACGTCGCTCGACGCCAGGCGATAGCCGGGCCGATGCCGGAGAGCAAGACGAGCGCGATCGCGAGCGGAACCGTGTAGCGGTCGAACCACGGCGCCCCGACCGACGCGCGCCTACCGGTGGCGAGCTCGGAGATCAGCGGAAAGAAGGTTCCCCACATGATCACGAAGCACAGCCCGACCAGGGCGAGGTTGTTGAGCAGGAACGCGGCCTCACGCGAGAGGAGCGAGTCCAGCCGTGCCTCCGAGCGAAGCCCATCTCGTCTCGTAAGGACGAGCGCGGCCGAGCTGACGATGAGCACTCCGAGCAGAGCGAGGAACGGGACGCCGAGCGTGGACGCGCCGAAGGCGTGGATCGACTCGAGGATTCCCGAGCGCACCAGGAACGTGCCCATGATCGCGAGGATCCCCGTGGCGAGGACCAGGGAGACGTTCCAGACACGGAGCATGCCGCGCTTCTCCTGGATCATCAGCGAATGGAGGAAGGCCGTCCCGGTCAGCCACGGGAGCAGCGAGGCGTTCTCGACCGGGTCCCAAGCCCAGTAGCCGCCCCAGCCGAGCTCGGACCACGACCAGCGCGCGCCGAGCAGGATGCCGGCGCCGAGGCACAACCAGCCGAGCAGCGCGAAGCGGCGCGTGGAAGGGAGCCAGGCCGCGTCGAGCCGGCGCGTGATCAGTGCGCCTAGCGCGAAGGCGAACGGGATCGTGGCCAGCGTGTATCCCGAATACAGCATCGGCGGGTGGATCATCATGCTCGGGTGCCGCAACAGCGGCGACAGTCCGTTTCCCTCGACCGCCGCCGGATCGAGCAGCTGGAGGGGGTGCGCGAACAGCAGGATCAACGACACGAAGAAGCCTCCGAGGCCGAGCAGCACCGCCGTCGCGTAAGGAGCGATCTCGCGCAGCCGCTTCCTGGTCGCGACGAGCGCCAGGCTGGCCCAACCCGAGAGGAGCCATACCCACAGCAGCAGCGAACCCTCCTGCGACGACCACAGCGCCGTCAGCTTGTAGAAGGTCGGTGTGGTGGTGCTCGAATGGCTCGCGACGAGCCGGAACGAGAAGTCGGAACGCAGGAAGGCCGCCTCGAGGACGACCATGGTCACCGTCAGGGTCCCGAAGAGTGTGTACATCGAGCGGCGTCCTACCGCCACCCACTCCGGTCGTCCGGCGCGTGCGCCGTAAAGCGAGCTCGCGACGCCGACAAGCGCGGTCGCGAGCGCAAGGACGAGAGACGCGCGTCCGAGCGTCAGCACTTCACGAGGCTTCGGAGTCGGCGCTGAACTTCGAAGGGCACTTAGTGATCAGCGAGTCGCGCTCGGCCACGAATCCGCGGCCTTCGCGCTTGACCGTCACGATCACCTCGCGCCCCGCGCGGAAGGGGTCGGGCACGACTCCCTGGTAGCGAACCGGCACCGATACGCCACCGGCGCGCTCCCGCACGCGGAAGTGGAGGACATCGCCGTCCCGGCTGTATCCGGGCATGACCTTGCCGGTCAGCTGGTAGGAGCGGCCGTCGGCGGGGGCATCGACCACCTTTGCCGGCGTTGTCGCCTCGCTCGACGCGCCGAAGCTCGTATAGACGAGCGCAGCCGCGAGCAACACGGCCGCCCCTAGCGCGACAACCAGGCGAATGGTGCGCTTTGCGCGCGGGTCCATGACCTTGGGCGACTATCCCACCGCGCGCTTGCCAGTCCAGCGTGACTGTCACCACAGCTACCCGCCGCCAGTCGAGCGGGATCTGGCCCGCGCCGACTCACTGTTGGTAAGAAGCATCACCCGCACGGCACTAAGCGAGAGCACGATGAGCTTTCGCGAGGGACCCACGATCCGTCTGCTCGAGGCTCAGCCCGACCTTGGCGAGAGCCTCGACGCGGAGCAGGCCGCTGCGGCCACCATCCGTGTCGTCGCCCGCACCGTCCAGCTCCGTGCGGGCGACTGGGCCCCATCAACCATCCACTGCGACCGGCGCGACCAGCTCGCGCTGCTCGTCATCGAGGGGCTCCTGTGCAGAACGGTCACGTTGGCGGGCAGGAGCGTTGTCGAGCTTCTCGGCGACGAAGACCTGGTACGGCCGTGGGACAACCACCTCGATCCGACGTCGGTGCCCGCGAATGACAGGTGGACGGCACTCCGGCCGACCCGACTGGCCGTCCTCGACGCGGGCTTCGCGGCGCGCATCGGGCCCTGGCCCGCGATCGCGGCGTCACTGCTGAGCCGCGCGGTCGGCCGTTCACGCTGGCTCGTCCGGCACTTGGCGATCCTCGACCAGCCGCGGCTCGACGTGCGCCTCGTCCTGCTGTTCTGGGAGCTCGCCGATCGGTGGGGCACGGTCGCACCGGACGGCGTCTCCGTGCCGCTGCCGCTCACCCATCAGATGATCGGACGGATCATCCGCGCCCAGCGCCCGTCCGTTACGGCGGCGCTCAAAGAACTCCGTGAACACGGCTTCCTTCTCCGCGAGGGCGACGGCACGTGGGTCATCCATGGAGACCCATCTGAGCAGCTTCGCCGGCTCGCGGACGAGTGACCGAGTAAGCCCAGCTACCTGCGCTGTTGCGTCGCTGCCGGTGACGGTGTTTCGTTCGCTCGCGCGTGTCGCCCCGAGCAGGCACGCGTGCCGCAATCCGGACCGAGAGGTGGTCGCGAGATGGCGTTTGGGCTGCGTAGTCGAATCCTTCGGACCGGCGTGGCCGCCGCGGTTCTCCTCCTCGCCGGCGGGGCGCTCTTCAACTTCAGCGCCGTGTCGCACAAGAAGAGCTCGGACAGTTCAACGCACCAGGAGCGCCTGTTCGCGGAGGGCAAGCAGATCTTCCGCTTCGACACCTTCGGTGACGAGGACTACTGGGGCGGACAGCTTCAGCTCCACAAGGCGATCGCGGGCGCGGCGAACGGCGGCGTCGGACCGGGCGTCTCGCCGAGGACGGCGCTCGCCGTCGGCCTCAAGGTGGACTCGCAAGCTCTGCCCAAGGCGCTCGTGGACGCCCTCAAGAAGGGCAAGGTCGACCTGGACGACCCGGCGACGACGCTGGCGCTGCTCAAGCTGAACTCGGTCGTCGGCGTCAAGGGGTTCTTCAACCACCGCGGGACGCTGAGCTCGGTCGGCATCACCTGCGCCCTCTGCCATTCGACCGTCGACGACTCCCTCGCGCCCGGGATCGGCAAGCGGCTCGACGGCTGGGCAGCCGAGGATCTGAACGTCGGTCAGATCGTCTCGCTCGCCCCCAACCTGAAGCCGATCACCGACGATCTCGGCGTCGACGAGGCGACGGTCAAGAAGGTTCTGCTGAGCTGGGGGCCCGGGTTCTATGACGCAGAGCTCAACATCGACGGCAAGGCCTTCCGTCCGGACGGCAAGTCGGCGGCGACACGCATCCCGGCCGCATACGGTCATCTCGGCGAGGACCTCCACACCTGGACGGGCGGCTTCGGGGACGTGACGTACTGGAACGCCTATGTCGCCAACCTCCAGATGCACGGCAAGGGCAACTTCAACGACTCGCGGCTGAACGACCCGGTCAAGTACCCGGTGGCAACGCGCGCCGGCAAGTTCCGCGTCCGTCACCAGCCGGATCTGGTGACGCCGAAGCTGGCCCCGCTCCACTATTACCAGCTCGCGCTGCCGGCGCCGGAGCCGCCCCCGTCGAGCTTCAACCGTGCGGCGGCCGCCCGGGGCAAGCGCGTCTTCAACGGCCAGGGCCGTTGCGCCGACTGCCACATGCCGCCGCTCTACACGGACGCCGGCTACAACGCGCACAAGCCGGCGGAGATCTGCACCGACTCCTTCCAGGCCGACCGCGGACCCGAGGGCGGCACCTACGTGACGCCGCAGCTCAAAGGCCTCTGGGCGCGCTCGAAGCGCGGCTTCTACCACGACGGCCGCCACCCAACGCTGGGGGCGGTCATCAACCACTACAACAGCTGCTTCGGGCTGAACCTCTCGGACCGGCAGAAGAGCGATCTGGTCCAGTACCTGAAGTCGCTGTAGCGGGTGGATGAGCGATGCAAGGCAAGTCGCTTCGTAGCCTGGCCCTCGCGTCGGCGGCCGCACTCGTGGCCGCCTTCGCCCTGGTCTTCGCGTACGCCCCGCTCGACGCCGACCAAGGCCTGATCCAGAAGATCTTCTACCTGCACGTGCCGCTTGCGATCGTCGCGCTGTGCGGCTTCATGGCGGGCGGAATCATGGCGGTGCGCCACCTGCGCACGGGCGACCGCCGCTGGGACGTGCGTTCCTACGTCGCGATCCACCTGTCGATCGTGTTCGGCGTGGCGGTGCTCGTCACGGGCTCGATCTGGGCGAAGGCGAGCTGGGGCCACTGGTGGGTCTGGGACGAGCCGACGCTCGTGTCGTTCCTGATCGTCTTCCTTCTCTACTGCACCTACCAGCCGCTCCGCTTCGCGATCGAGGACGCCGAGCGCCAGGCCCGCTACGCGTCGGTGTTCGCCATCACGGCGGGCGCGTTCGTGCCGCTCAACTTCATCGCGGTTCGCATGGCCGAGGCCTACACGCACCCGCGGGTCCTGTCGGCGACGGGCGGACAGATGCCGGGCGCGATGCGACTCACATTCATCGTCGCGCTGATCGCGATGGCGCTCCTGTTCACGACGCTGTGGAGACTGGAGCTCGCCGGCAAGGCGGCGGCTGCGCGACTGCGTCACATGCGCCGCCAGCTCGAGCGCCCGGCGGACCCGGCCTCCCGCTCTGTGCCGCCTGTTACCGCGGTGCCGGCACGGTCCTCCCTGCGCTGACATGGCAGCTCTAGCCCTCGACAGCGCCGAGCTCTACGTCGCAGCAGCCTATGCACTGTTTGCCGTGCTGGTCGTGGTCTACGTCGTCATCGTCACAACGAAGCTCACGCGCGCGAGTAACCAGGCCGAGGTTCTATCGAGGCTGGTGCGCGAGGACGACAGCCGGTGACCGTCGCGAGGCGCGACCGGCTGCTCACCGTCGGGCTTTCGCACAAGACGGCCGTGATCGAGGACCGCGAGCGGACCGCGCTCGACGACCGGCGCGCGCGCGAGGTCCTGCGAGCCTTGAGCCGAGAGCCGGCCGTCAGTGAAGCGGTGGCCCTGTCGACCTGCAACCGGACGGAGCTCTACGCCGTCGTCCAGGACCCCGGCGTCGGGGAGTCCGCGCTGCGGCGCGCCCTGCTCGAGCAGGCGCGGCTCGATCAGCGAAGACTGGAGTGCGCGCTCTACACGCTCCACGAGGACAACGCCGTCGCGCATCTGTTCCGGGTCGCCGCGGGCCTCGATTCGATGGTGGTCGGCGAAAGCGAGATCCAGGGCCAGGTCCGCGCCGCGGCTGATCGCGCGGCGGAGGAAGGGCTGCTGGGGCCGCTGCTCGCCGGCGTGTACCGGCACGCCCTCGCGGCCGGCAAGCGGGTGCGGCGCGAGACCCGCGTGGGAGCCGGAACGACTTCGGTTTCCTCGGTCGCGGTCGATCTCGCCCGGCAGCGCTTCGAGGACCTCGACGACTGTCGTGCGGTCCTGATCGGTGCGGGACGGGCGGCGGAAGGCACCGCGCGAGCTCTCCTCGCAAACGGGCTGCACCAGCTCGTCGTCGCGAACCGAACGCTGAGCGCAGCGCGGGCTCTTGCCGCGCACTTCGCCGGGCGCGGCGTCGGCTTCGACAGCCTCCCTGAGGAGCTCCGCGCCGCCGACATCGTGATCTCGTCGACCGACGCTCCGCATCGCATCCTCCATCGCGGCGACATCGAGGCCGTGATGGCGTCGCGCGCGGGGCGCCGGCTCGTCGTCATCGACATAGCCGTGCCGCGAGACGTCGAGGCCTCGGCCAAGGCAGTCCCGGGCGTGACGCTTTACGACATTGACGACCTCGAGCAGGCGGCGGACGCGAACCTCAACGGACGCCGTTGCGAGGCCGATCGAGCCGAGCTGATAGTCCTCGACGAGCTTTCGCACTTTCGAGAGTGGCAGCGGGCGGCAGCGACCGCGCCGGACGTCCGAGCGCTCTGGGCGCGGGCAGAGGCAATCCGCCGGCGCGAGCTCGCCGAGCTCGACAAGCAGTCAGGCGGACTGTCCACGGAGGCCCGCCAGCAACTTGACGCCGTGACGCGGTCGCTTGTGAAGAAGCTGCTCCACGAGCCGACACAGCGCCTGCGTGCGCTCGACGACCGGGACGATGGACCCCGCCACCTGGAGAGCCTGCGCTACCTGTTCGGACTGGCCGAGGCCGAAGCGGGGGTCGCAGAAGCCCAACGGCGCGCACGTTAGGCGCTGACCCAGGCCGACGGTGCGCCCGAGTCCCTCCTCCGGCATGCCCGCGGCAGAAGCAGCGGGAACGGCAACGCAACGTTGTTCGTCGCGCCACCGTTGCCCACAAGCTGCTGGGACGTGAGGCATCCGCTGCCGGCTCCGTAGGTCGCTCCTTGACCCGCTGCCAGGTAAGCACCTGCCGTGCGAGGAACGCATCGCACATCTGTCCGTTGCTGTTCAGTGGACCGGCGGCTTCGTAGCGGTGCCGAGGGTCATCGACGCCTCGTCGAGCCGCGTCGGCTCCACCGGTGGCCGCGCGATCTCGGGGAGCGGTCCGTCGACGAGGAAGTGCTCACCTTCGTACGATCCCGCTCGCGATGCGCCCCCGCTCGACCGATCCGATCCGTGCCTCGAGGCAACGGGCGAGGCGATCGACGATGCCAACGCCGCGGGTGAATACACAAATGAAGCCGTGGAGTCGCGCATGCCCCAGGAGTGCGTCGACGCCGGTTGGTGACGACCGCGTCAGCGTGTGATCTAGAGCTCGAGCCGACGAACGGCGATCAGCGGAACACGTACCGGAAGCGCGTGCCGTTGCAGAAGGCCGCGAGCTTGGCGCCGAGCGACGCCCCGTGTGAGCGGTTCTCCGAGCTCGGAACGTATCGCACGCTCGCCTTCCAGCCGCGCGGGTGACGCCCGCGTTCCAGGCCCTCGCCCTTGCCGCGCCCGACGGCCGGCGGGTACTCGTCGCGGTCGAAGCCCTCCTTCGTCGGGTAGCCCTCGAGCAGCCAGTCACGGCGTGCGTCGGTGCCGCGCCGGCTGACGATCAGCCGACGCGGCCAGCCGTGCCGGATCGCGGCGCGAAAGTGGCGGCGGATGTTCGGGTACTTGTCGCGGTCGAAGACGAGCCGCTGGATGCCGGCCGGCCTCGTGCAGCTGTCGATCCCACCGCCGCTGCCACCTCCGGCACGCGGGTCGGGCGCACTGCACGGACACGGGAGCGTCTCGCAGTAGATGCCGTCGCCGTCGGCGTCGCGCGTGTCCTTCGCGCGCTGGGCCTCGGCCTGGGTGGCGTAGTCGTCACAGGTCGCCGACGCTACGTAGGCGACCGCCGCATCCGTCGCCGTCGCGGCCGGCGCCGTGGGCGAGGCGGCCAGCGCTAGGAGCGCGACCAGTAATCCGTACTTGAGCTTCATGTGGCGTTAGCGGCGGCGGCGCACGTTGACCCAGAAGGAGTAGTCATCGGCGTCTTCGTGAACCTTCACAGATCCCCTGTACCGAGCGTCACCGTGGAGCCAGGAGACGCGATAGCGGATCGTTGTCGCGCTCAGCCGCGAGTAGTGGACGCGGAGCTTCTTGCGGTGCGTGAAGCGTGCGCCGAACTTGCGCTTGAGGCCGTAGCGGACGGTGCGGTAGCCCTCGTTGACGCCGAGCCGGATCGGGTCCTTTGCGGTGATGCTGCGTACGGGACCCACCGCATTGATGAACTCGACCTGGCCGGTCGACGGGTTGAACCGCGAGCTGTCGACCGAGACCTGCCAGTAGTACACGCCCTCGCCAAGCTCGAAGTTCGCGGAGCCACTCCACGTGTTCGGGTTGGCGTCGGAGCGCAGGAGGGTGATCCAGTCCGTCGTGTAGTCGTCGGCCAGCGTTCCATCCTGCCCAAGGGTCGGCTTCCGCGAGACCTCGATCCTGACGCCGTAGGGGTAGTCGGCGCTCGTGAACATGGTGAAGCTCGGGATCGTGCCCACGGCGACCGTCTCGCCGTCGTTGGGCGTCAGCGAGTCGAAGCTCAGCGGCACGGGCGGGGCGAGGGGGTCGACGCTGCCTCCACTTCCGGCGCGGGGATCGGGCGCTAGGCACGGACACGGGAGCGTCTCGCAGTAGATGCCGTCGCCGTCGGCGTCGCGCGTGTCCTTCGCGCGCTGGGCCTCGGCCTGGTTGGCGTAGTCGTCGCACGTGGCGACGCTGGCGGTCGCGATGGACGGGATCGCGAGCGCGGCGCAGCCGAGGGCAATCGCGGTGATCAGGACGGCGGGTCGTCTCATGGCAGTCGATTCGGTTGTGAACACACGGGGACAGATGCGGACCGAGGTCCCGCATGTTTCGTATCGACCGCTCGCTGGGACGAGGCATCCCGCAGACGAGGTATCGCGGCCGTGGGGCTCCCTGGTCAGACCGCCGTTCACCGCCGGACAACCTCAGGCGTGAACGCGATCGACACCATTCGGCGCCGTCAATCGGCCAGGAGCGCCTCGATCACGGCTCGGGTCAACGGTCGGTCGACGAACTCGCGGACCCAGCCTTCGTTGTCGCTCCGCTGGTCGTCGGTCGTGGCGGTCAGCCAGCGCCGGCAGCCCTCGGCGAGGATGTGCGAGAGCTGTGCGATCGCCATCGCGAAGGCGGTCGGGTCCTCAACCCGCCCGGGTCCGCCGGCTTCCTCATACGCAGCGCGGATGAGCTGCGCCCGGCCCCGGTCCGCGCAGTACTCGACGAGGATCACGGCGAGCTCCTGGGACGGGTCGGCCAGACCGGCGTCGTCGAAGTCGAAGACGCAGAGACCACCGTCACGAGACGCGCGGACGTTGTCGGCCCAGAGGTCGCGGTGACAGGTGCGGAGCTCGCGCGGCGGACCGCCGAGGTAGGCCTCCAAGGCGACCAGCTCCGGGACGAGCGCGTCGAGCTCCTCGGCGAACGGGGCGTGGCGTGCGCGGAGCACGCCGACGAGCTCGGACCATCGCGCAGCCCCAACCGGCTGCGTGTACCAGGGGTCGACGCCGATCGTGCCTGCGAACTCGACGCGGTGGAGGCGGGCAACCAACCGCCCGAGCTCCAGCGGATCGAGGCTCACATCCGGATCGTGGAGATCCACCCAGTCGTGGAGCCTGACTCGCACCCCGCCGCAGTCGGCGATCAGCTCGCCCGCCCGCGTACGTCGCAGCGCAGGCGTCGGGACACCGCCGGCGAGCGCCGCCTCCTGGAACGCCGCGCCCTCGACCAGTTCGGCGAGGCCCTCATCGGAGATATCGCCGACCTGCTTGACAGCCCAGCTCCCGCGCTCGGTATCCAGCCGCCAGATGGAGCCGAGCCGCCCGCTCGCGACAGGTCCGTCCGAGAGCCGTCCCCACGACCCGAGGTCGAACGCCGAGAGGATGGACGGAACATGACCGTCGTCGAGCGGGATCGTCGCCACGCACGCAGGATGCCGGAGCCGAACGCGTCCGTCTAAGCCGCCGGCGGCGTTCTGGCACGCCGCTCGGCGAACAGCGGGCGAGCCGCATTCAGCGCCTCGGCCCGCAGCGCGGCCACCGCGGCCTCGCTCTCGGGCGTCCATTCGTAGTACCGCTCACGTCCGGCGAGGGCGGGCGTGACCTCGCGGGCAGCGGAGAGCACCGGGAACAGCCCTTCCGCGATCGTCGCGAATGTCTGGATCCCGCCGAGGTCGGCGGTGGCGAACGGGCCGGTGGCCAGCCAGCGCGGCGCGAGGCCTTCGCAGATCGCCGCGTCGATCGTCGCCGCGTCGGCGACTCCCTCGTCGATCAGGTGCAGGCACTCGCGCAACAGCGCGAACTGCAGCCGGTTCCACACGAAGCCCGGGACGTCGCGGCGGGCGACGACCGGCGTCTTGCCCATCCGCGTGGCGAGGTCGCGCAGCGTCGCGATCGCCGGCTCCGCGGTGCGCTCGCCGGCGATGATCTCGACGACCGCGGTCTCGTGCGCCGGGTGCAGGAAGTGCAGGCCGGCGAAGCGCTCGGGCGCGGCCATCCCGGCGGCGAGCGCCGTGATCGACAGGCTCGACGTATTGGTGGCCAGGACCGCGCCGGACGCCGCCCAGCGCTCGAGGTCCCGGTAGAGCGCGGCCTTCGCGTCGTGGTTCTCGGTGATCGTCTCCAGCACGAGGCCGGAGCCGGCGACCGCCGACTCGCCGAGCACGCACGGCTCCACGTGGCGGCCGGACCAGGTGGACGCCAGCTCGGCCGCGGCGCGGGCGCGGGCTGCGTCGCGCGCCGCGAGGCGCACCTGCAGCCCCGCCGTGGCGAAGGCGGCGGCGATCGTCGGCGCGGTCCGGCCGCTGCCGACGACGGTCGCGTAGTCGGGGTTCATGGAGCGCCAGTCTGGCGCGTCGGGCGCTATCGCCGTCGGTACGTGAACGTGCAGCCGGCCTCGTCGGTGAGCGTCAGCCGATCACCCGCGAGCGTGAACGCGTACCGGCCGAGCGCGTCGTTGGACTGCGTGATGCCGAGTCGCCCGTCGTCGAGCCGCCGGAACGTCCCGACGTCCCAGCGCGGGTGCTCACGCGCACCGGGTCGCATGCGCCCGAGCGCGCGGCCGCCCTCGTGCAGCTCGAGCTCGTCCGGATAGCTCGAGCTGCACGGGTCGGTGCTCTCCTTCAGCCAGGTGCCGACGAGAGCGTCGTCGGTCACAGCTCGTCGAGCGTCCTCACGGCGGTCGCGGCGTCCATCGCCTCGGCCTTCGCTCGCAGGCTGCTGACGAGCGCCTCCGGCGGCTCGCTGCCGCTCTCCTTCGCCGCGGCCACCAGCCGGGTCGCCTTGTTCACCTCGGCCGTCGACATCACCGCGTCCTCGCCGAGCAGCTGCTCGGCGCCCTCGAGGTCGGCCGCGCGGTCGAAGAACGGCGCGGCCACGCGCTTGGCCTCGACGAACGCGAAGTGCGGGCGCAGGACGTCGTTGTCCAGCCCCGCGTGGATGGCCTCGATGCCGTCGGTCAGGTGGTCGCCGCCGACCGCGAGCGTCACGAGCGCGTCCGGCGTCGTGAGCACCCGCAGCGCCGCCTCGGCGTGCGCCTCGTCGGCCGGGGGCGTGACCATCAGCGTGCCCTCGGCGCTGACCTTGAACGGCACGCTGTCGACGTCCCACTGCACGTCGACGCGGACCGTATACGGGCCGGCGAGCGGGAACAGCGAGCCGTCGGCGCCGCGCAGCAGCGTCAGCGATCCCGTGACCTGCTCGTCGTCGCCGAGCTTCTGCTCCTCGATGCAGCGCACGATCGAGCGGAACTCGCGTGTCGTGCCCGACGGGTCGGTGACGCTGCCGATGACGTTGCCGGCGCGCAGCGAGAGGTCGGTCGGGACCGGGATTCCCCCCGCGTTGTTCAGGCGCACGTCAATCCGCACCGGCGCCCCGAGCGGCACGGTGGGCAGCAGCGGCGACACCTCGACGCTGACGCTGTCCGGAACGATCACCGCGTCGTCGGGCGAGATCGGCGCCGTCGAGAACGCGGCGCCGAACGGCACGCCGCCCGGCCGGCACCACATGTCGGGCATGTGTCGCAGGCGCTTCTGATCGTCGGGCGCATGCGACCACTGGATGTTCTGCGGGAACTGCTGCGGCGGCATCGCGCTCGCGGCGATCACGTCCGTCGTGTTCATGAAGCCCATGTCGATGGTGTTGTGGTACAGCCCCATCGCGTGGCCGATCTCGTGCACGCCGGTGCGGAAGTACGGGTCGGTCGCGGTGCCGAACCGCATGCCCTTGACGAGCCCCCAGGGATCCTGGTTGGGGATCACCCAGTGCGAGGACATGATCGCGCCCTCACGCGGAACGTTGTTGGAGTCGGTGCCGAACGCGTCGAACATGATCCCGCGCGGCGTCGAGTCGAGCTGCTGCACGCACCCGAGCCAGTACCGCCAATCGTGGTCGAGATCGGCGCTGTCGCGCCGCGCGAGCATCGTCGCATGCGCTTCCGCATCCGACCACGACGCGCCGCTGGGCTCCACGAGGTTGGTGTCGCTCTCGTCGACCGTGAGGTCCCAGCCCACCTGGGCGAAGATGTCGTGCCAGCCGAGGCCGGCCGCGTTCGCCAGCGCCGGCTCGGACACCGGCAGGCGGTCGACCTCGAGCGTGGCCTTGCGCAGGTACTTCGACACCCAGCCGAGCGTGAGCACGCCGACGGCCACGCCGCTTGCGTTCCGCACCTGGCCGGTCAGATAGTCCTTCGGGCTCGGATAGCCGGGCGGCGCCGCCGTCCACGACATCTTCGCCGCGTATGCGCCCTGCAGCGACCACGTCCGCGTCGCGTGATCGAAGCGGTGCAGCTCGAAGCCGAGCTTGAACTGCGTCGCCGCCGCCGCGCCCTCGAGGATCTTGGTGACGCGCACGTAGTACCGGTAATCCCGGATCGCGAAGATCGGGATCCCCTTCGCGGGGTTGGGCTCCTTCGGCGGGATCAGCGGGTGCGGCGACGTCGGCCTGTGCAGGTACAGGTCGCCGCTGGCGATCGTGTTGACCGCGTCGCGCTCGATCCGCATCGTCCCGTCGTAGTGGGGCGGTGCCGCGATCGTCGCGTGCGCTATCGGCGTATACCGCATCAGGTAGCAGCCGGCCCGCAGCCGCCGCTTGAGCGGCGGCGGGAACGGCGCGGCAGCCGGCTCCAGCACGTCAGCCGCCTCCGGGAGGACGGCCTCATCCGCCTCGGCCTCCTCCAGTGCGTCGGGCAGCGACGGTACGTACTGCGTGACGATCGGGCCGCCGGGCGCGGGCAGGGCCTCGCCCGGGCCTTCTTCAACGACGGTGCCGCCGCCGTTGCCTTGCTCTATGGACACGGTGCCCTCCTTGGGTCGTCCGTGCTTAGTACTTGGGGGTCATGAGCGACCGTACGCCCGTCGCGTCACCCAGGTCAATCACACCTGGCGCGATCTACCCCTTCGGGCATGAGCGTCACTGACGGGCCTGGACGCCCGATCGTCGACCTGGGAGGCTGACGACGCTCGCCGAGGCCGCGAACACCAAACGAAAGGACTCACCGGTGAATCGGGCGCTGCCAGTCATCACAGCCATCGCGGCGTTCGCGCTGCTCGCCGCGCCCGCCCGCGCGGCGGATGAGCCGGTGCTCGGGTCGCCGGACTACGTTCAGCCGTACGGGGAAGGGTTCGGCACCTACAAGCCGTCGAAGGTGTTCAACGGCGGCTCCCCCGGCGGGCTGATGAGCGGCATCCACTGGCGCGGCTGGGGCAAGCCGGTCGCGCGCGGCCGCGGGCTGGCGAACATCTACCGCCCGCAGGGCAACTACTACCCGCCGGTCCGGGTGCCGTTGCGCGCGAAGAAGCTCGGCACCTGCCCCGGCCACCCGGAGCGCGCGTACACGATCCTGCTGTTCCGTGAACCGAACTGGCCGGGTGGCCCGCTCGGGCCCTGGCTGAAGTGGAGCGGGTCGCGGACGCTGTGCGACTACAACGACACCGATCCGCACTACGACTACCCGCACCAGCCGCGGGGGATCTGCCGACAGGTGGGTGAGTACGGCAGCGACTCGGTTCAGAGCATCCAGGCGTACCGGCTCAGCTGCCGGAGAGCTCGCCGGGTCGCGCGCACGATCCGCGGACGCGATTGGCCGGTCAGCTGTTACCGATCCGGATGCGCACGCAAGGTCCGCGGCCTGACCTGCCACCTGGAGCGTTTCCGTAACGGCGAGTCGCTCGGCGATCTGCCGGCGCAGCGGGTGTGGTGCAAGCGCCGGCACTCGACGATGTCCGCCTTCCGGTCCTACTACCCGTCGGACTGACGATCCGGCCTGGCCGGGAGCTCGACCGACGCGCGGAGCGTCGCAACGGTTCGGAAGCCGAGACGCTCATAGACGCCGCGACCATCCGGGCTCGCTTGGAGCGTCGCCGTACGCAGGCCGTCAGCGCGGGCGTCGGTGAGCGCGGCGCTGAGGAGGCGGCCGGCGAGGCCGCGGCGGCGGTAGCCAGCGTCGGTCGCGACGTACTGGACGCTCACGTCGTCGCCGACCCGCAGCGTCAACGCGACGCACGCCCACTCGCCGTCGACGCGCAGGCCGTGCGTGCGCACCCGCGGGTCGTCGATCGCGGCGATCAAAGGGCCGAGCCGGTCCGGCTGGCCGTAGGCGCGGTCGTTCAGCTCGCCGACGACCGTGAGCGAGGGGGTCCCGACCTCCGTCCCCTCCCCCGCGGGCAGGTCGCCGAGCTCGAGACCCATGCACGGCATGGCGATGTCGGGCAGCTCGACGCGCCCGTCCGGCACGGCCGTGCTCCAGACGCAATGCGGCGCGGCAACGACGGCGGCACCGGCGTCCGCGACTGCGGCGTCGATCCAGTGGTTGTCCGCGGCCCACGGCACACGGGCGCCGACGAGGCCGCCCTCGCGGACCTCGCTCGCTCCGCCCACGCCGGTGCGGCCGAGGCACGCGAGCATCTCCGCGAAGCCCTCGATCGACCGGTGAGCCATGGCCACGGCTACGGCACCAACCAGCCGGACATCCGGGGCGCAAGCGCGACAAGCGCAGCCGTGGCGAAGAGCGGGCGCAGCAGCCAGCGGGGCATGCAAGGACCCTACGCGCGGGCGCGCATGCGGGTGTTGTGGGCCGGGGTCGCCGAGCGCTACCGCCGCGTCGCGGCGGGGTAGCGACGCGGGAGTCCGAAGTGCGGGAACACGCCGGTGTCCGGGAAGCCCGTGATCGCGCCGATGCGCTCGCCGTGCAGCGTGAGGACCATCAGGCCGTAGGCGTGCGCGACCGGTGCGTGCGGGTCGCGGAGGTAGCAGCCGAACGCGGGCTGGCCGTTCGCGCGGGTCGGGATGAGCACGAACTGGTCGAGCCGGCCCCCGGCGGGAACGCTGGAGAGGAAGCCGGCGATGGCCGCGGGACCCTGGTACTCGAGCGGCTCCGGCGGCATCGTGAGCAGTGCGTCGCCGGTCAGCAGCGCCACGACGCCGTCCACGTCGCCGCCCTCGAACGCCTCGGTGAAGCGCGCGACGAGCGCGCGCTCGGCCGGCGAGCCGGGCAGTGGCGCCTGCTCGACGGGCACGGGGTCGAGCGCGGTGCGGGCGCGATGCAGCGCGCTGGTCACCGACGCCTCGCTCACGTCGAGCATCTCAGCGACCTCGGCGGCGCGGAAGCCGAGCACATCGCGCAGGACGAGGACGGCGCGCTGGCGGGGCGGCAGGCCCTGGAGCGCGGCGATGAACGCCAGGCCGATCGCCTCGCGGGTCTCGTAGCCGATCTCGGGATCGAGCAGCGTGTCGGGATACGGCTCGAGCCAGACCGGCTCGCGACGGCGGCTCGGCGGCGGCGGCTCCGGCGAGCCCTCCGGCGGCGCCGGCAGCTCGGGGATCCGGCGTCCGCGGTCGCGAAGTGCATTCATGCATCTGTTGGTGGCGATCCGGTACAGCTACGAGCGCAACGACTCTCGTCCCTCGAAGCCGTTGAGGCCGCGCCAGGCGGCGAGCAATGTCTCCTGCACGAGATCCTCCGCGTCCTGGACCGAGCCGACGATCCGATAGCAGTGCACCTGCAGCTCGCGCCGATGCGCCTCGGCCAGCTCGCGGAACGCGTGCTCGTCGCGGACCGCGCTCACCCGCTCGCCTCGGCCATGGCGCGGCGCAGCGCCTCGGCGTCGTAGATCAACTCGCCGCGGACGATCACGCCGTCCTCGACCTCGAGCAGCTCCGCGGCGGTCATCGGCCCGACGCCCGGGATCGCCATCTCCCAATCGACGATCGAGCACACGGTGTCGCCGTCGACGAACTGCCGACGGACGGCGAAGCTCGTGACGGCGGCCCCGGCCTCGCGCGCCATCACGCGGTAGCCGTCGGCGCTGTCGAAGCTCGCCACGGGTCCGGTGAACCGGAAGTCGTCGGCGAGCGGGACGTCGCTGAAGTCCCCACGCTTGGTCTGCCAGGCGTCGTAGTAACTGGCCACGGCTTCACGGGCGGTCATCTTCACAGTCCTCCACGATCGGATACGTGTCGAAGGTGCAGACACCGACCGGTCCGAGAACTGCTCGGATCTGTAACGGGCGCGGCGGTTGCGCGACCAAGCGGACATGAGCCATCTGCAGCCGCTCCCTCCGACGTTCGCCGCGACCGTCGCGGCGCTGCACAGCGTCGCCGAGCAGATCGTCGCCACCGCCCGCAAGCCCGACAACGAGATCGCGCTCGAGCCGACACCGGGCGGCTTCGGTACCCCGCCGTTCGAACACGAGGGAACGCGACAGCGTGTCCGTGTGGAGATCGCCGACCTCGTGCGCGCCGCCGGCGGCGAGGAGCGGCGCGCCGCGCTGACCACGCTCGAGGACGCGCGACAACTGGTCGCCGACCTCGTGCCCGGCGCGCCACTCAGCGACGAGGCCTTGGACATCGATCCGGTGGCCGCCGCGAGACTCGCCGACTGGTACGCGTTCGGCGCTGCGATTCTCGGCGAGATCGCCGACGCGACCGCGTCGCCCGCCCACCTCTGGCCCGAGCACTTCGACCTCGCGATCGAGATGGGCGACGAGCGTGCCAACTACGGCTTCTCACCGGGCGACGAGCACCACGCGGAGCCGTACGCCTACGTCGGGCCGTGGACCGCTGAGGTCTCCGGCGAGCTGTGGCAGGCCACCGGCTTCCGCGGCGCCGAGCTCGCGTACGCCGACCTCCTGGCGGCCGACGACCAGCGTGCCGCCGCCCTCGACTTCTTCCTCTCCCGCAAGGAGGCGCTCGCATGACCTGGCATCGCGTGCTCGCGACCGACGACCTGCCGGAGGGTCGCGTCACCACGGTCGCGGCCGGACACAAGAGCGTGGCGCTCGTCCACTACGACGGGCAGTTCTCGGCGCTCGACAACCGCTGCCCGCACCAGGGCGGCCCGCTCGGCGAGGGCTCGATCGAGAACGGGCTGCTGCGCTGCCCCTGGCACGGCTTCGACTACTGCCCGCTGACCGGCTCGTCGCCCGGCTTCGACGACGAGGCGACGACGTACCCGCTCGAGATCCGCGACGGCGACGTGTACGTCGCCGTGGAGGAGGAGAGGCACGTCGACACCGTCACCGACCTGATGGCGGAGACGATGGTCAACTGGGGCGTGCGGCACGTGTTCGGCATGGTCGGCCACTCCAACCTCGGCCTCGCCGACGCGCTCCGGCGCCAGGAGGAGGCCGGCAGGCTGACCTACATCGGGATCCGGCACGAGGGCGCGGCGGCGTTCGCGGCGTCGGCCTACGGCAAGCTCACCGGCCGGCCCGCCGCGTGCCTGACGATCGCCGGGCCCGGCGCCACGAACCTGCTCACCGGCCTGTGGGACGCGAAGGTCGACCGGGCGCCGGTGCTCGCGCTGACCGGCCAGGTCAACACGCAAGTGCTCGGGCCAGGCGCGTTCCAGGAGGTCGACCTGTCCGGCGCGTTCGGGTCCGTCGCCGCCTGGAGCCAGCCGGTGCTGCACGACTCCAACCCGGTCGAGCTGATGAACCTCGCGTGCAAGAACGCGCTCCTGCGCCGCGACGTCGCGCACCTGATCTTCCCCGACGAGGTGCAGACGCACCCCGCGCCGGAGGGCATGCAGCCCGGTGGCCCGGACGGTCGCCTGACGCCGCTGGGCATCGCGCCGCCCGCCGAGGCGATCGAGCAGGCGCTCGCGATGCTGCGCGGCGCGAAGCGGCCGGCGATCATCGTCGGCCACGGCGCCCGCTTCCACATGCCGGCGGTGATCGCCCTGGCCGAGCAGCTCGGGGCGCCGGTGATCACCACGTTCAAGGCCAAGGGCCAGATCGGCGACGACCACCCGCTCGCCGCCGGCGTGCTCGGCCGCAGCGGGACGCCGGTCGCGAGCTGGATCATGAACGAGGCCGACCTGCTGGTCGTGCTCGGCGCGTCGTTCTCCAACCACACCGGGATCTACACCGGGCACCCGATCATCCAGGTCGACTTCGACGCCATGCAGCTCGGCAAGTTCCACGCCGTCGATTGCCCGGTGTGGGGCGAGGTCGGCGTGGTCGTCGAGCTGCTGCGCGGGGCGCTCCCCGAACGGCTCGAGACCGACGACCAGGCGAGCCGGCTCGCGGACCGGTGGGCGATCTGGAGGGCCGAGAAGGCGAGCCGCGTGGCGGACGACCGCGGCGCCGGGATCAACTCCGCGTCGGTGTTCGCCGCGATGGAACGCCAGATCCCCGACGACGCGGTGATCGCCGTCGACGTCGGCAACCACGCGTACTCGTTCGGGCGCTACTTCGAGTGCAAGCGGCACACGGTGCTCATGTCCGGCTATCTCGGCTCGATCGGCTTCGGCTACCCGGCGGCGATGGGCGCGTGGGCGGCGGCGCCCGACCGGCCGATCGTGGCCGTGACCGGCGACGGCGGCTTCGCGCAGTACATGGCCGAGGTCACGACCGCCGTCCGGCACCGGATGAACATCACGCACGTGCTGCTCAACAACGGTCAGCTCGGCAAGATCGCCAAGGAGCAGCGCGCGGGCGAGTGGGACGTCTGGCAGACCACGCTGCACAACCCCGACTTCTCGGCGTTCGCCCGCAACTGCGGCGCCTTCGGCGTGCGCGTGACCGACCCCGCCGAGCTCGACGCCGCGCTCGCCGCCGCCGTCGCGCACGACGGGCCGGCGATGGTCGAGGTCATGACCGACGCGGATCTCGTCTGAGGTCGTGCCAGGTGCGGAACGCGTCGAGCAGCGGCGAGACGGCCGCCTGCTCGACGCGGCCGCCGCTCGCCCGCGTGACCGCGATCGTGCTCCGCACCTGCTCGAGGTAGATCTCGCACCCGGGGCAGGCGGCGACGTGCGCGTCGAACCGCGCGGCGTCCTCGGGCGGCAGCGCGCCCTCGAGGTAGTCGGTGACGAGCTCCACGAGCTCCTGACACGTCATATGAGTCGGTCTGCCTGAGGCGGCAGGCGTTACATGCGGCGGTGGCGGAACGCGGCGAGCACGGTGTCGCGCAGCTCGGCCGGGACCTCTTCGTCCTCGATCCGGCCCACGGTCGCGATCGTGATCCGGATCTGGTCGAGGTAGTGCTGGCAGCCGTCGCAGATCGCGAGGTGCGCCTCGAAGATCGCGACCTCCTCGGGCGCCAGCTTGCCCTCGAGGTAGTCGGTGACGACCTCGACGACTTCCTGGCAGCTGATCGCGGTCCCGTCAGCCATCGATGTGCCTCTCGAGCGCGGAGCGCACGCGCGAGCGGGCGCGATGCAGGAGCACGCGCTGGTTGGTCTCGGAGACGTCGAGCGTCGCGCACACCTCCTCGGCGCTGTAGCCCTCGACGTCGCGCATGCGGATGACGGTCTGCTGGGTGAGCGGCAGGTCGGCGATCGCGCGCATGGCGACGCGTAT
>Ga0111538_10004509_pt1 | contig 19310 bp, 19 predicted proteins | sample SoiMethybrSBSTD1_FD_79669 | JGI IMG/M metagenome (GOLD analysis project Ga0111538, IMG submission 79669) | Bulk soil microbial communities from a Populus tree surrounding site in Tennessee, USA - Soil MetaG P. TD hybrid SBSTD1 (version 2)... | ecosystem: Environmental > Terrestrial > Soil >...
CGCCGCCGACGCCGGAGACGAGTCCGGCCGTCGTCGTGCCACAGCCGGAGCCCGCGCCACCACCTCCCGAGCCCGCACCGAGTCCACCCGTCAGGCGTCTGACGTATTCGGTCGGTCTGGGTCCCGCGCTGGCGTTGGGCATGTCACCGCAAACGACCGGGGTGGCGCGCCTCTTCGTGAGCGGCCGCCTGACCCGGGTCTCGCTCGAGCTGGGGGCCGACGCGGCCTGGCCGGCGACGCAACACCAGGTCGATGGCAGCGGCTTCGCGCTCGACCGGTTTGCGGGTACCGGCGCCGCCTGCGGTCATGCCGGCGCGATCGCCGCCTGCGTGACGGGCACGGTCGGCGTCCTCCGGGCGCGCGGCACCGGCGTGGACACGCCGGCGTCGCCGTCAGGGCTGTTCTCGCAGGCGGGCGCACGACTCGCCGCGACGCTCGACTTCGGCGGCCGGTACTTCGCAGCCGCGCGCCTCGACGGCGTTGTGATGCTCTCGACCTGGACGGTGACGCTCAACAACACCGCCACCTGGACGACGCCCCGCGTAGGAGCCCTGATCGGCGTGGATGTAGGTGCCCGCTTCTAACGATCTTTGTGACAAGACCGGACCCCCGGGGACAATCTACAATCGGGTGGTCGTGAGTCATCTGCGCCTCGTTTCGCCGCCGGCTCCGCGATTGAACGCCGACGACGCTTGCCTCGACGCGTTCCAGAAGGAGCTGGACTACGTCTATCGAACGCTCCGGCGCCTCGGCACGGCGCCGTCGGAGGTGGACGATCTGGCGCAGGAGGTCTTCCTGGCCCTCCGCCGGTGCTGGGCCGACTACGATTCCAGCCGCCCGCTGCGGCCGTTCCTGTTCGGAATCTCGTTTCGGATCGCGTCGGCGTACGAACGCAAGCGCCGCCGCGAGGTCGCGTTCGGCGTCGTCGAGGTCGGCGACGCGGGCCCCGGGCCCGACGACGCGCTCCAGAGCAAGCAGGCGCGCGCGCTGGTGCTGGCGGCGCTGGATCGGATTCCGCTGCCGAGGCGCGCCGTGCTGGTCATGCACGACATCGACGACGTCCCGGTCAGCGAGGTCGCCTCGATCCTCGATATACCGCTCTTCACCGTCTATTCGCGGCTGCGCAAGGCGCGTCGCGAGCTCGAGTCCGCGATACGGCGATTCCTGAAGGAGGCTGACTCTCGATGAGCCGCTCGCAACCACCGCTTCTGCCCGAAGTTCGCGCGCTGCTCGATCACGAGCGCGAGATCCAGCCCCTGCCCGCGACCGTGCGCGCCCGCGCGCTCGCCCGGGCGCATGCGGCCGTCGTGGCCGGCGGCCGGGCCGCGGCGCCGACGCCGGCACCGCGGACCCGGTGGGCGGCAGCCGCGGTGTTTTGCCTGCTGAGCGTCGCCGTCGGCGCGTCCGCGTACCAGATCCGCGCGCACCTCGCGACCCCACCCAGCCAGCCTCCGACCCCCACCCCCGTCCCGCCGCCTCCGTCGGTCCGATCGGCGCCGATCGCCCAGGTCGTGCCGGAAGCGCCGGGGCCCGCGCCCACTCCGCCGGCCCTGTCGCGTGCCGACGCGGCCCGCGCCGAGCTGCGCCTGCTCCGGCAAGCGCGCGCCGCGGTGGCGCGCGAGGACTACGCGGCCGCCCTGCGGCCCATCGCGGAGCACACCCGCCAGTTCAAGGATGGCCGGTTGACCGAGGAGCGCGAGGCGCTGCGGGTGAAAGCGCTGGCGGGGCTCGGCCGAGGCGAAGATGCCCGCCGCGCCGCTTCGGCGTTCCGCGCCCGCTTCCCGCGCAGCGTCCTCTTGCCAGCGGTCAATCAGATGTCGCCTTCCGGGCGCTGATGGCGCGGCGGGCGTCAGTCGCCCTGTGCATCGGCGTCGCGCTCGGGGCGTCGGCGTGCGGCGGAATGCTCGATGCCGGCCGCGACAAACCGCACGGCCTGCTGCCCGTCGACGAACGGAACCCGGTGATCCTCGACAACGACCAGTCGAGCGACAACTGGGTCGGCGAGCAGGCGCTGCTGCTCGCGAACAGCGGTGGGCCCCCGATCGCCGGCATCATCGCCAGCGCCAGCTCTTACTGGCCCGTCGCCAGGGACAACGCGGCCGGCTGGACCCGGCTGGTCACGGCCGCGCGCGCGAGCGGCCTCAAGAACATCCCCGAGGTCACCACCAGCGATGGCTTGCCGCTGGAGAGGCCCGCCGACGGCCAGATCGATTCGACGACGGGGAATCAATCGGCCGGCGGGCGTCTGATCGTGGAGCTGTCCCGCCAGTGGAGCTTGCCGTGGCGTCCGGTGGTCGTGCTGGCGTGCGCGCAGCTCACCACCGTGGCGGATGCGTACCTGCAGGATCCAAGCGTGGTCGATCGCGTGGTCGTCGTGGCGGTTCTCGGTGCGTACGCGGCGCCCAACGGAATCATGAGCGGTCCGAACGGCGACCTCGATCCCTGGGCGGACTGGATCGTCGCGCAGCGGTTTCGCTACGTTCAGGTCAGCGCCTACTACGCACAGCTGGGCGACGTGACAGCGGCCGAGCTACCCAGCTTGCCGCAGAACGCGCTCGGCGCGTGGATGGCCGAGAAACAGCCGGACGTCTTCGAGATCCCGCAGGCGTCCGATCAGATTGCGGTGCTGTCGGTGGCCTTGCCGACGTTCGCGGTCGCGGTTCAGCGCGTCTCGCCCGACACGTCGGTCGCGTTCGATTCGATGCAAGGACCGCCCTTGCGTCCGGATGTCGCCGGCAATGCCTGGATCGTCACGCAGATCGCAGCGCCCCTCGCCAAGTCTCGCCTGTGGGACATGTTGCTCGATCCGCGAACGTACGGCCGCTGACCGAAACGATCAGGCCGCGTCCACGACCCGATTCCGACCCGCGCTCTTCCCGGCGTACAGCGCGTCGTCTGCCCGCTTGAGGCACTCGCCCACCCGCATCCCCCGCTCGAACGTCGCCACGCCAAACGTCAGCGTCACGCCCGTCTCGAGACCGGCCGCCTCCGCCAGCCGCGCCTCCGCCACCGCGCGCAGCCGCCTCGCGACATCACACGCCGTCGCCGCGTCCGTCTCGGGCAGCAGCAGCAGGAACTCCTCGCCGCCCCACCGCGCGACCGCGTCGTGCCCGCGCAGCTGTTCGGTGAACTGCGCCGCCACCGCGCGCAACACGCGATCGCCCGCCGCGTGCCCGTGCAGGTCGTTCACGCGCTTGAAGTGATCGACATCGGCCATCACGAGGCTGAACGGGCGGCCGCCGCGCTGAAAACCGTGAGCGGCTTCGCGCAGGCGCTGCTCCATCGAGCGCCGGTTCAGCAAGCCCGTGAGGGGATCGGTCAGGGCCATCGACTCCATCCGGCGTTCGGCGCTGGTGGAGGCGCTGCGGAAGTAAAAGCTGACCAGCGCCAGCGCGACCAGCGGAATCGCGAGGTTCCCGTACCTCAAGGCCGCGGCGAGCGCGCCCTCGATCGCCCCGCCCGCGCCGATCTCGGGCGCGACGGCGCGCAGGCCGATGAGCGTCGCGAACACGCCCGCCGAGATCACCGCGACGGTCCGGCGCGCCAGCCGGTCGTTGAACATGACGAACGGGATCAGCGGGAACAGGTAGTACTGGAAGCCGCTTGACCAGCCGAGCGTCAGGACGGCCAGGACGGCGTGGACGACGACCTCGAGGGTGAGGAGCCACATCCCCAGCGTGCTGCGGTCGCGGCGGTTGGCGATCGCGGCCGCGATCCACATCGCCACGCTGAGCACGTTGAACGCGGCCAGGCGCGGGTGGCCGAGCAGCACGAACATCGGCACGAAGGCGATGTGGGCGACGATGCCGATCCAGGCGACGTTCCGGATGACCGCGGCGATGCGCGGTGGCGGCGCCACGATCGCGGGGATGCCGGCGGTGACGCGGGCGACCCGCGGCGCGGTGGCGGCGAGGGCCGGGCCGGCGGCGTGTGGCGAAGGAGTCGACACGCGGCGGAAGTATCGGATGATAGCGGCGAGGGCTCAAGCGCCGCGGCGACGATGTGCACCACGACCATCACCGGGTTTCACCAGGACGCGAAAGGCGACTGGGTCGCCCAGCTCGCCTGCGGACACACCCAGCACGTGCGGCATCGGCCGCCCTGGCAGAGCCGGCCCTGGGTCACGAGCGAGGCGGGCCGCGCGGCGAAGCTGGGCGCGCCGATCGAATGCGCGGCGTGCCAGCTTCGCGATCGCCCGACCAAGTCGGGCGTCTGAGCGAAGGCGATCAGCCGATACTGGCGGGGCGCTCGGCGGGCGGTAACGCGATCAGGCGGCTCAGCAGGTCCTCCAGCCGTTCCTGATCCTCCGCGGTCTTGGGCTCGAGCGTGATCCCGAAGCCGCCCGGACTGCTCGGCGTGCGCATCTCGACGCGGGCCACCCGCCCCCGGCAGTCAACGTTGATCATCTCGTCGTCGCCCATTCCCGGCGCCGTCGCCGACAGGGAGACCTCGATCTCGACGCCCGGGGCGAGATCCGCGTGCTCTCGGGGTCGTCCTTCCAGGAATGCGCCAGCGGCCGAGATGTTGCGGACCGACATCACGTACACGTCGCCACCCGCCGCCACGTTCGCCTGCGCGAACAGCTCGAAGCGCTGAGCCGCGCGACGTTCGGACGCATCATTCATCACTGCCACGGATCTCTTGTTCGGAAGGATCCGCACGCACCTGAAGTCGGCGCCGGAGCACGACCGCGATCGAGGTCCTCTGACCACTGTCCGGAGACAGCGCGCGCGAGGCAATCAATCTGGCAAGAGGCCTTCACGCACGACTTGATTGCCGCAATTTGCTCGTCGCGCATGAGCGGCTGCCAGCTTACGGCAGCTGGTCGACGACGGTCACGTACCCGATGCACATCTCGTCCTGCGTGCCCTCGCCCCAGTGGACGTCTGCGATCGGGCCGACGTAGCCTTCTTCGGCGCGGCGCTCTTCGGTGTTGTCGTAGATGCAGCGAATGGTGAGCTGGTCGTCGCTGCGGATCGCGATCGGCGTCGCCAGCTGATAGGAGCCCTGCCAGTGGAAGTCCCAGGCCGGGATGTCGAGCAGCGTCGTCTTGCCGGCGGCGTTCGTGCGTTCGAGCGTGATGTGCGTGCCGAGCAGGTGCATGTGCCCGGCGATCGCGACCAGCGAGGCCTCGCCGTCCGGGTAGAACTTCCCCAGCGTCCACACGTTCGCCGCGTAGGTGTTCTCTTGCACGATGCCGGCCTGATTCGCGGGCAGGTCGAGCTGGCGTTTGACAAGACGCAGGGTCGCGAGCTGCTGCAGCGACGCCTCGGTCCCGGGCGGGGCCAGCTTCACCTCGATCTTGGTGCGATCGGGATCGTGCCCCGCCAGCAGGTTGTAGTGCACCTGCATCACCGCGAGATCGCCGGCGTGCAGCGCGGTGGCCGTGCCGGCCGGCATCAGCACCGACGAGACGCCCGGCACCCACGCGCCCAGGGAGCCGTCCGCCTTGGCGGCGCTGTCCGCGGGGACCGGTCCTCCCACGCACGGCCAGCCGGCGCGCTCGGGCGACGCGGCGTCCAGCGCCTCCAGCGTCGCGCGGTCGGACGCCGCGAACAGCGAGGTGATCACGTGGTGGACCGTCCGCCCGTTGCCGGGCGTGATGCGATAGCCGACGATCATCCGGTCGTCCTGCCGCTGCAGATCGATGAGGAAGCAGTGGTAGTCGTCGGTCAGCGAGGTGTCGGGGACGTAGTCGACGCCCATGTCGGCGGTGAAGTCGGGAACGCCGATGTCCTCGAAGTCGGGCTGGCCGGGCGGGGCCGGGTGCGCGGCGTCGCCCAGCGGGGCGCCGCCCTCGGCCCACGCCGCGAACGTCGCGATCTGCGCGGCGGTGAGGCTGCGATCGTGGAGCATCTTCGGCGACAGCGGCCCAGGCGGCCAGGGCGGCATCTCGCGCAACGCGGTGATCGTCTTCATGGGGCCGGCCCACCCGACCGCCGCTTCCGGCGTGTCGAGCGCGAACGGCGCGATCCCGCCGTCGACGTGGCAGGGGATGCACTTCGCCTGCAGGAGCGGGGCAACGTCCTGGTAGTAGGTGACGGCCGGGCCCGCGCCGCCCGCGTCGGGCGCGGTCGCGGCCGAGCTTGAACAGGCCAGGCCGGCCGCGGCGATCGTCATGAGGACGAGGGTGAAGCCTGCGCGAGATGGAGAACGCATGCCCCTTTGACACACTGGCCCTCGAGAACTGAAAGGGGCGGGCGGTTTCAAGAGCCCGTCGGCGAGACGATCTGCAGGCCGTTCACCGGAGCGCGCGTGGCGTTGCCGGTGCCGGGCGTGGCGGTCAACGTGAACGTCGCGGCGGTGAGGTTGCGGAAGACGACGTAGTTGCCGGCCCCTCCGGCGGGGGCAAGCGTGAACGAGGTGAAGGTGGTGGGCGACACACCGGTCTGACTGACGGTGAACATCGCGGTGCCGATCGCATAGTTGTAGGTGCGCGTGCTGCTGGCGCCGTCACCGGTGACATAGACGTAGACGTCGTAGCCGCCGGCGGTGATCGATGCGGGCAAGCCGCTGACCGTCACCACCGCGGGCATCGAGACCGCCACCGGATCGAGGTAGCCGTTCATCATGCGCGTGTTGCCCGGCATGTCGACGAAGCCCACCATCCACTCTCCCGGATTGCTACCCATGCTGGGCGAATTCCACATCACGCTTGCGCTGGTCGCGGTCCCGTCGGCGAGCAGCAGACTGCCGAGCGTGCCCATGATGTTCGCGGCGCCGTTCCAGCGCGCGACCGGCTTGACGCCCGCGACTTCGGTCGCCGCCATCGCGGGCGCGGCCACCAGCATCGCGCCGCCCGTGCCGCCCGTCTGCGTGCGTCCGCCGATGAAATCGATGCTCATCACAACCTGACCGCTTCCTCCCGCGCCGCCGCCGCCACCCGCGCCGCCTGATCCGGCTGACCCGGCTGATCCACCTTGGCCGGCGGTGCCGGTCGTCCCCGCGCTCCCCGTCGTCCCCGCGCTCCCGGTCGTGCCCGCGCTCCCGGTGGTTCCCGCCGTCCCGGTCGTTCCCGCGCTCCCGGTGGTGCCGCCTCGACCCGCGGCGCCCGTCGTGCCCGCGCTGCCGCTCGTCCCCGCGGTTCCCGTCGTGCCGGCGGTCGCGCCGGCGCCGGCACTCCCCGTTGTCCCGGCGCTACCTCCACCCCCCGTTCCCGAGGTGCCCGAAACGCCGCCGCTGCCCGAAGCGCCCGCCCCCGTCGTCCCTCCCCGCCCCGCCGCTCCCGTCGTCCCCGCGCTCCCGGCGCCGCCGCCCGTGCCGGCCGGCGCCCCGCCTCCCGTTCCTGGGCTCGGCTCGATGGTGCCGCCGCTGCCTCCCATCCCGCCGGCCCCGAGCTCGGAGCCGCACGGATCACACGCCTCGCCGCCGCCCCCGCAGCCGATCCCGAGACCGACGAACGCGAGCAAGACGATCCCGCATCGCTCTTTGAGCGCACGTGCCTGCCGAGGGCGCGCGAAGCGCTGCGGACGCAACATCCGTACGATCAACGGCGGGTTGCGGCATCCGCTTGAATAGCCTTGTTTTCCCCGGGCTTGCCGGCCGCCCGACGACCCGATTGCCTAGCCGCCGGGCGGGGAACAGGGGACTTCCGTCCACTGCCACACCCCGGCCTGCCCGCATGATGCCGTCACGGAGTTCATGGAGAGCGGGCCGCACGGATAAGAGCAGCTCGCCGTCGTCGTGCAAGGAGTCCCCGCGTTTGGAGGGACGGACGGGCAGTTCGAACCGGGCGTCGGCGCCGGGTTGCACACCCAGGACGAGGAAGCAGTCCCCAGGCACAGGCATTCCGCGCCGGTCGTGAAGTAACAATCGCGATTCGGGGTGGTGCACGCGACGGTTCCCACGGGCGGCTGCGCCGGACACTGCGCGGCGGGGCTCGCGGGCGTGCACTGACTTCGCTGGATGCTCCACTGACCCCCCGTGCAGCGCGCGCGGTCGCGACACTCGCTGCGGGGAGCGTCGCCGTAACTGCACAGACGCCCCTCCAGCCCCACGACACACGACCCGGCGGCCGGCAACGACGACGGACACGCGCCGCTCGCGCCGCCTCCCCCGCTCGTGCCGGCGGCGCCCGTGGTGCCGCCGGCCCCCGCGGCGCCGGTGGTTCCCGCCGTGCCGGTGGTTCCCGAAGCGCCACTGGTTCCCGCCGTGCCGGTGGTTCCCGCGCTCCCGCCGGCCCCTCCGGTTCCGGACATCGAATTATCGCTGCTGCAGCCGTTGACGAGAGCCACCAGCACCGCTCCTAGAATCCGCCCCTTCATCACGGCGGAGAGTATTGCGTGAGCGCGGCGCGAGCGCAATCAATGAAGGATCATGCCCGTCGAAACAAGAACGTGACGCCAGCGTTGGAATTCCGTCGTTTAGCGCGATCGTTGTCGGGTCGATCAATGATTTTTCGATGACCGTTCCTGGACGGACAATGATTTCGATTGACGCACGCCGGAATGCGGGAGAAAAAGGGCGCCGGTTCCGGAACGTGCGCGGGTGGTGGGTAGCCTCGCGCCAGAGTGAGGCAGGAGGCGGCTCATGTGGAGACGGTATCGCATCGGGTTCGGAACGAGCACACTGTCCCTGGCGGTGATCGCTTGCGCGGGGCTCGCTTCCTGCGGCGGAGAGGGGCCGCCCTCCTCCGGCAGCGGTCTCACCGGTGAGGCGATTGTTCCGCTTCCGGACGGTATGCGGCAGCCGTCGAAGATCGCGAACGTCGTGGAGCAGATGGGCCAGGCCGCCGGCCTGCGCGCGGCGACGGGTCGCAGCATGGGCACGCTGTCCAATCGACTGTTGCAGGTGTCGCAGGCGGGCGAGATCGAGGTGGTGGTCCATGCCCGGCACGTGATCGGACGGACACAGGAAGGCGAGCTCATTGCGCTGGGCGGGCGGATCGCGGCGCGGCTCGGGGCCCCGGCGATGGCGACGATGCCGGCCGCCGGCATCGTCGACGTCTGGCTCCCGCACAACATGATCGAGAAGGCCGCGCAGCTTCCCTGGGTCGTTGCGATCACCCCGCCCGCCTACCCCGAGCCCGACATCACCAGCGAGGGCGTGGCCCAGCTGAACGCGGACCTCGCCCAGGCGCAGGCGATCAACGGGACCGGCGTGACCGTCGGCGTGATTTCCGACGGCGTTTCGAACATCGCCACCTCGCAAGCACGCAACGAGCTTCCCGCCAACTGTCCGGCGACACCGTGCATGAACGTCCTCGGCGCCGGGAGCGGCGACGAGGGAACGGCGATGCTCGAGATCGTCAACGATATGGCGCCCGGCGCGAACCTGCTGTTTCAGGGAACGGGCAACAGCGTCGTGACCCACGTCAACGCGTTGAACAACTTGGTCGCCAACGGCGCCAACACGATCGCCGAGGACATTCCCTTCGACGCCGAGCCTGCGTTTCAACAGGGGTTCGCCACCGCGACGGCCGAGGCGATCGCCGCCGGCAATGTGTCCGTTCACTCGTCCGCGGGTAACCTCGGCAACGTGCACGCGGCCCGTGTCACCGCGACCGGCACGGGCGGGACGCCGGACGGTGTCATGTTCATGGGCACGCCCGCCGGGTGCGCCAACACCCCCGACAACGTGGTCGCGATCGCCGGGGGCGGAGACACCACCTTCGACGTCGTCCTCAGCACCGGGACGAGCGGCCAGAGCGTCATCACCCTGCAGTGGAGCGAACCGCGCGCGATCTTTCCCAGTGCCGGACAGGGCGGCTTCACCAACATCAACCTCTACGTCATGGACGCGTCTCTGACGACCTGCCTCGCGCAGAGCGTGGGCGTGCAAGCGAACGGCGTGGGCGACACGATAGAGCAGATCGTCGTGGGCCTGCCGAACACGCCGGCGAAGATCGTCGTCGACATCCAGGGAACGTCGTCGGCCGTGGCCGCGCCGATCCTGGATCTGCGCATGCGCGGCGTCTCTCCGATCGACGGCGTCACGCGGGCGGGCAGCCTGAATCCAGATTCCAACTACGTCGGCCTGGCCAGCTCGGTCGCGGCCATCAACGCCGGCTCGGGGAACCTCGAGGGCTTCAGCGCCGCCGGCCCCGTTCAGCTCGGCTCGACGACGATCTGCCCGGGCGGCGGGGCCGGTCCCTGCACCGGCGTCGCGGGCGGGGGCGCCGTGACGTCGGGGACGGTCGCGCCCACCTGGTCCGCGTCCGACGGTGTGTCGGTCAGCGGCGTGGGCGGGTTCGGAAGCGGAACTTGCCCGGCGGCGAACCCCGGGGGCCAGGGCCAGTGCCTGTTCTTCGGGACGTCGGCGTCGGCGCCGCATTCGGCGGGGTGCGATGCGCTGGTGCGGAGCCTGCTGGGGGCGCCCACCGTGACCACCGTGCGCAATCGAATGTTCAACACCGCCGTCGATCAAGGGGCAGCCGGCCCGGACAACGTCTTCGGCGCCGGGCTGCTCGACTGTTTCTCGGCCCTCGGCCCGCCCGTCGCGCGGTGCCAGGACGTGGTCGTCCCCGCCGGTCCGACGTGTCTCGGCAGCGTCACGCCAGCCCAGGTCAACAACGGGAGCTCCGATCCCAACGGCGATCCGATCACGCTGTCCCTGAACACGACCGGGCCGTTCCCGCTCGGGACGACGCAGGTCACGCTCACTGTTTCAGATGGCACCTTGTCGTCCACCTGCACGGCGAACGTCACCGTCGCCGACCAGACGGCGCCCGACATCATGTGCCCGGCAAGCCAGACGCTGGAGTGCATCGCCGGGGGAGCGGTCGCGACGTTCGCCTCGTCCGCCACCGACAATTGCACCCTGGCCACGCAGGGCTGCGTGCCCCCTTCGGGCAGCACGTTCCCGCTGGGGACGACCGTCGACACCTGCACCGCGACCGACGGAGCCGGCAACAGCTCGTCGTGTAACTTCAACATCAACGTGGCCGACACGCTGGCGCCGGTCGTCACCACGACGGGCACGCCGGTCGTCCTCCAGCCGGAGCACAATCACAAGTACGTCGCCTTCTCCCTCGAGCAGTGCATCACGAGCATCGTCGATCAATGCGACGGTGCGCTCACGGTGGTCGAAGCCGCACTGATCGTCAACGTGACGTCCGATGAGCCCGAGTCGACCCCGGGCAGCGGCAACACCTGCAACGACATGGACATCCTCAGCAGCACGACGGTGAACGTACGGCAGGAGCGCGAGGGCAAGGGCGACGGCCGCGTCTACACCGTCCACGCGACGGTGACCGATCATCAAGGCAACTCCACCGCGGTCACCTGCCTGGTGACGGTGCCGCACGATCAGTCGGGCCGACCCGCGATCGACAGCGGTCCCGCGTTCTGTGTCGGTTCCTCCTGCGGCACCATCCCGGTCCACGACCCCAGCTGCACGCACTGAGTGCGTCAGTCGTCACTCGACGATGATGTTGTTGATGCAGGACAACGTCGTCTCGAGGTGGAACGTCGACTGGCAGCAGTGACGCTCGGCCTGAAAGATGTCCATCTTGTAGGTCTGGCCGATCTGCAGGCCCAGCTCGGCGGCGCGCGCGTTCATGTCGACGGTCCCGGTGAGGGCGTCGTGAACGCCGCCGAGATCCACGGCCAGGCGACCGTTCACGAACAGGAACAGATCGTCGTCGCCGCGAAACGTGAAGACCTCGCCGCCCTTGTAGGGGAAGCTGATGTGGATCTCGGTGGTGAAGTCCTGGTTGTGGTCCAGGTACTGGTTCCCCCATCCTTCGTCGTTGGCGAGCGGGTAGAAGGCATCGTTGTCATAGACCCAGACGCCGGGACGCGCCGGATCGGGAGAGAGCGGGATGCTCTTCTCGAAGGTGATGTTGATGCCCGGGACGTCCCGGTACCACTGATCGAAGTTCTCCTTCGTCGTGGTCGTCCCCTGCGTCCCGCCCGCGTACCCCGGTTTCTGGTCCTGGCCGAGCAGGGGCGCGACGATTCCGGGATCAGTGGCGACCTTGCCCTCGAAGTCGGGGTGGATCGGCTGGCCGTCCTTCACGCCGCTGCGGAAGTCGCGGACGACGACGCGCAGCTCGCGCTGGCACACGCCGCCGTCGACCGGGGGCACGAATGTCACATCGACCGCCGCATCGATCCCGGGCAGGATCGGACGGACGTCGGACGCGGCGTCGACACCAGCGACACCACCACTACCGCCACCACCGCCCGAAGCGCCGGCGCCGACCCCCGCGCACCCCAGGCCCGCGAGCAACACGGCGGTCGTCGCGCATCCTGTCGCGGAAGCGCGGCCGGGTGCGCGGCGGATTCGGGAGATCGTCCGTAACATCGCGAGCCTTGCGGTTCGGAGACTACGGCGCGGGCCGCCACCGGTCAAAAGGTGACGCCCGGGCGAGCGGAACTGCCACCGCCTCTCCCTTGACATCACGGAACCCGGTATCACGTGTACAACACGGTCAAGCCTAGAGAGCACGGCGCTCACAGCGGTCATCCCCCCCCGATGACCCGAAAGGCGCGGTCGTGCAGAAGGGACACCTGCGTGCCACGCACCCCCGACACCCTCTTGATCATCGATGACGACCTGCCCGTGCGGACAGCGCTCAAGGAGCTGTTCGAGACGGAGGGCTACACCGTCGCGCTCGCCGCCAATGGGCGCGCTGCCCTCAATCACCTGCACAAGGGTCTACGACCCTCCGTCATCCTGCTGGACCTCATGATGTCGGTGATGGATGGCTGGGACTTCCGCAACGAACAGCTCGCTCATCCGGACTTCAGAGACATTCCGGTCGTCATCCTGACCGCGGCGGGCTTCAGCGCCGAAACGGTCCGGGCTCAGTTCGGCGATGTCCCTTTCGTGCCGAAACCGCCGCCACACACGGGCCTGCTGGACGTGGTCAAGCGCTTCTCCCGCTGATCGGCAGGCCTCAGCGCCCCGCGGCTGCAGGCGGCGCGGCCGCGCGCGCCGCAAGCTGCGCCTGGCGGGCGAAGTCGATCGACTCGGCGAGGATCCGGGCCGCCTCCGCCGGGGCGTGGAAGCCCATCGAGTTCTCGGCGGCGACGAAGTCGAGCCGCCACTGCGCCCGGCGCTGAAGCGCCAGCGCCGGCGCGAGGCGCTCGGCCGGCGCGCCCGACTTCTTGGCCGCCCCGATCGCGTCGAGCATGTCGACGGCGGCGCCGCCGGCGCGCTGGAGGAGCGCCTGCGTCCGGTCCTGGATCGCGGCGACGCGGGCCCGGATCTCGCTCTCCGCATACGGGTGGCAGACCTGGCAGGCGCGGCTCACGTCCAGCAGCGGGCTCCGCACCCAGTGGTCGGAGACCTTCATCGCGCCTTCGCGCTTGTAGGGCATGTGGCAGTCCGCGCAGGCCACGCCCGAACGCGCGTGGATCCCCTGGCTCCACAGCTCGAACTCGGGGTGCTGCGCCTTGAGCACCTCCGCGCCCGTCTCCGCGTGCTGCCAGTCGTAGAAGCGGTGACCGTCCGGAAACTTGTAGGCGTCGTATGTCCGCTCGATCTGTTCGACCTTCAGCCCCTGGTTCCAGGGGAAGAACAGCGTCGTCTTCGGGCCGCAGTAGTACTCGACGTGGCACTGGCCGCACACGAACGAGCGCATCTCCTGCCGGGAGGCGTCGGCGTTCGGATCGTACGGGCGCTCGCGCGCCGACTTGCGCCAGCGTTCGATGCTTTCGATGTGCGGCGTCGGCTCGGCGCTCTCCGCCAGCGCGCGGATGCCGAGCAGGAATCCCGGGCGCGTGACCCGCAGCTGCATCAGCTTCGCGTCGTGGCAGTCCACGCAGCCGACCGGGTGCGCGCCGTCGACGTGCTCGAACTTGATCCCGGTGCCGCCCGCGACCGGATTCGACGAGCCGGTCTTGACCACCTCCGCGTGCGCGGCCGCGTACGACATCGTTCCGAGCAGCGCGAACCCCTTGAGAACATCGCCCGCACCCAGCCGGCGGTAGGTCGGGATCACGGACGCGTGGCAGTGGAGGCAGTTTCCGGGCTGCGGACGGGTGGTCACGCGCTTCGTCTGCTCCTGATCGGTCAGCATGTGGGCGTGACCGCGGCGATCGCGGTAGTCGATCGCGAAGGCGTAGCCGGCGAACAGGCGCTTGAGCCACGGATCGCGATCGATCCGCTCGTCGGGCATCGCCTCCGAGCCGCCGTATTGGGTCCGGCTCACGTCCGCGGTGCGCCGGTATCCATCGTACTGTCGCGCCCAGTTCATTCCCCAGGGGGCCGAGTCGGTCGTTTCGTCCGTGACCTCGACCAGGCGGAGGTAGGGATTCTTCGCCTCCTGCTTGCGCTGGAAGATGTTCGTGAGCAAGGCCGTCACGCCGAAGGCGACGCCGGCGGACACGCCCAGCACCATCGCCACCAGCGCCACGCGGCGGCGCTTCTGCGTGTTGCTCGAGGGCTTGTCGTTGCTCATGGTCGCGATCTCGGTCAGCCGCGCGCGCCGTGGCCGACGTTGCGATGGCAATGGACGCACTGTCCGTCGCCGCCGCGGCGGGTCCCGGCGACCAATGCGTCGTGTACCAGATCGCCATGACAGCGCAAGCAGCTCTCCTGCAGGATCTCCGCGTTGCGCGGCTTGATCAGGATCGGCTCGTGGAAGTCCTGCAACGTGAACCCCTTGGAGTGGTGATAGCCGTTGAGCGCCTTCGCGATGTACTTGCCCACGAAGTCGTGCGGGAGGTGGCAGTCGACGCAGCGGGCGTCGCCGTGGTGCGGCCCCTTGCTCCACGACGCGAACTGGTCGTTCATGATGTGGCAGTTCGCGCAGGCCTTCGGATCGGTCGAGAAGTAGCTCAACCCCTCGGCGTAGCGGAAGGTGAAGCCCGCCATGCCGATGACGCATCCGACGACGGCGGCGAGCGACAGCACGAGACGAGAATGGGACGACGGTCTTCGGGGCTCCACGGCGAGCGCATTCTAATCACGGCTAGCGACGTGCGTTCAAACAGCACCCGTCCTGACGACGTGGTCCCTCATCCGCGCGACAGGCGGCCACCATCCGGGTGATGCGCTCGTAATCGAGCGGCTTCTCGAAGACGTGACACGCCTGTTCGAGACCGCGCGGCGCCCGACGTGCGGTGGCGACGAAGACGCAGGCGGCCGGTTGATGCTGGCGGGAGAGCTTCACCACCGCGTCTGCCTCATCGTGGGGAATCTCCAGATCGGTCATCACGACATCGAAGACCGACGCCTTCAAGGCCGCGGAGGCCTCGCGCGCGCTGCTGAACGCGGCGACCTGGTGGCCGTCCGATTCGAGCAGCTCGCGAAGCGCGGACAGCGCGTTGATCTCGTCATCGATAACCAGGAAGCGCGCCATGGAGCTTTCGCTTGCAACAAGACGGCCGCCTGGCGCTTTCGCACAACATTTACAAACAAACCTGACATCGGAGACCTAGAGTCAGGCAGGGTGCGACGCGCATGAACCGATCACAATCCGGCGCTGAGCCTCGCGAGGAGGGCTCGACGCGGATAATTTGCGCGAACCGGGGAGGAGACGCGCAAATCTTGCGCGTCTCCTCGCGGAATCCGACGAATCAACCGCGCAATCCGTGCGCCGGCCGTCCCCGCCGACTCGGCACAGCCGCTGCAGAGCGCTAACCGGTCATTTCATGCTTCCGCTGTCGGCAATCGTCGCGCTCGTCGTCGGGATCGCAATCGTCGCGTTCCTGTTCTTCGGCGCGGAGGCGCTCGCAGGACAGACGGTCGGGCGACTGGTGCTGCTGGCCGGGCTCCTCGCCCTGCCCCTCCTCCTGTCGCTCGGGAACATCTCCTACGGCCTGCACGAGTCGAGCAGCACGCGGTTCTGCCTCTCGTGTCACGAGATGCAGCGCCACGGGAAGAGCCTGTTCGTCGACAACAAGCAGGCGCTGGCGGCGGCGCATTACCAGAACCGCCTCGTGGAGAGGGAGTCGGTCTGCTACTCGTGCCACAAGGACTACGCGATGTTCGGCGACGTCACGGCGAAGCTGAACGGGCTCCGTCACGTCTGGGCCCACTACGTCGCCGGCGTGCCGAAGAAGATCGAGCTCTACAAGCCCTACCCGAACTCGAACTGCCTCCACTGTCACGACGACGCGCGGCGCTTCATCGACGGGCCCGCCCACCGCCCGATCCTCCCCGCCCTGTATGCGGGCACGACATCGTGCCTGTCGTGCCACCGCGTCGCGCACGACATGGCGAAGGTCGACGCGGACGAGCTGTGGCAGGCGCACTAGCCATGACGACCCCGATCATGACGAAGAAGATTCGAAGGGCGGCGGTGCTGGCCGGTCTGGGCCTGGGCGTCCAGCTGGTGGCCGCGCTCCACTGGACGCCGGCGACATTCATCCTGTCGGCGGTGCTGGGCCCGCCCCTCGTGCTGGCCGGCGGTGTGCTGTTTCTCGTGGCGGTGTGGAAGAACATGAAGGACAAGGGAGCGGTGTGACGGCGCCGCGCCGGAGCGGCTGGATCGCGATCGCCGGGGCCGTATTCGTCTCCGCGCTCGCGCTGGGCGCCGCCTATCCCGCCGTGCTGCGCATCCCGCGGCGCGGCCCGAACGCCGCGCCGATCCCCGCGCCCGCGCTGTTCTCGCACCGGACGCACGGATCGTTCGGCTGCTACGCCTGCCACCCGGGCGTGTTCCCGCAGAGCCTGGTCGGCTTCACGCACGCCGAGATGCGAGAGGGGCAATTCTGCGGCCGCTGCCACGATGGCCGCACCGCCTTCGCGATCGCCGGGGCCGTCTGCGCGAGGTGCCACGTCGATGGGCGCTAACCGCTGGATGGTCTGCGTGGCACTGCTCGGCTTGCTCCCCGCCGGGATCGTGCGCGCGCAGACCCCGCAGGAGAAGAAGCGCGGCGACATCCTCAAGGACCTCGGGCTCAAGAAGAAGCCGCCGGCGCCGCCGCCCGAGGCCACCCCGGCGCCGCCCGCGGGCGAGGCTCCCGCGGAGGGAGCGGAAAAGGCAGAACCGTCCGGGGCTGCCGCCGCCGGCAAGCAGAAGGGCGCGAACAAGAGCCCGCCAACCGCGGGGCTGGCGGCGCCGTCGTTCGGGCGCGTCGTGCATCCGCTGTTCGTGTCGACGTGCAAGGCCTGCCACGCCCCGGGAGCCCCGGGCGGCGCCTCACGCTTGCTGCTCTCGGGCGACGCCGCCGCCGACCACCATGCCGTCGCCCGCTTCGTGAACACCCGCGATCCGGAGGCGAGCGTGCTCCTCGGCAAGGTCTCCGGCGCCACTCTCCACGCGGGAGGCGCGCCCTGGCCGGCGACCGGCGCGCAGTACCAGCGCGTGCTGGCGTGGATCCGGGGCGGCGCGCGTCTCGATGCGACCGCGAAGCCGGAGCCCGTGGCGGAAGCACCCGGCGCCGCGCCGCGCGTCCCGCCCTCGCGGCGCCCACCGGCGACGTCCACCGCTCCCGGCTCAGCGCCGGCGGCGCCGGTGGCGGTCCCGCCGGCGGCGGGGGAGCCCACGCCCGCTGCTCCAGCGGCGACCGGGGCCGCGGGCCCTCACCCCGACCCTCTCCCGCAAGCGGGAGAGGGAGAAAGATCCGCCGGATCGAGCGCGCCGCGCTTCGCGGCGACGGTCCATCCCGTGTTGATGAGCGCGTGCGCGACCTGTCATCGCGCCGGCGCCCCGGCCGGGATGACCCGGCTCGTGCTCTCCGGCGATGCGGCGCAAGACGAAGCGATCGTCCGGCCGTTCGTGGACGCGCAGGCCCCGCAGCAGAGCGTCCTCGTCACCAAGAGCGCCGGCCAGATGCACGCGGGCGGCGCCGTGCTGCCGGCGGGCGATCCCCGGCTAGAGGCGATCGTCGCCTGGACGAAGGGTCTCGCCGCCGCCGAGGCGTCCGCGACGGAGGCCGCCGCCGCATCCACGCCGGCCGCCGCGGCGCCGGCGGCCGCGCCGTCGATCGCGCCCGCTCCGGCAGGCGGATACGCCGCGCCGCCGGGGCCTCACGGACACGGCGGCCCGGGCGGCCCCGGCCTCGGCCTTCCGTTGGGGTTCATGCTCAACGGCCGCTTCGACCTCGCCTACGAGCGCCGGCAGTTCTCGGGCGGTCCGTTCGAGACCGCTAGCGTGAACGCGCTCCGCAGCTACCACCACTTTCTCTTCCTGTCGCACGACAGGGCCGTCGATCCGTGCGGCCTGTCGGTCGAGGTCCTGACCCTGCAGTTCTGGGAGGCCCACTGCCGCGTCCCCGGGCTGCCCGCGCCGCTCCGGCTGACCGTGGCAGGCGGGAAGATCGTCGTTCCGTTCGGCGCGGATCCCCTCTACCACCAGAACTACGGCGGCCTGGGCGGGTTCGACCAGCCGGTGCTGCCGGTGATCTGGGCGGTGGAAGGCGCGGCCGCCCACCTCCTCGTCGCGCACCGCGAATTCGTGCTGACCGACGATCTGTTCGTCGTGCGCGGCTTCGCCCTTCCCAAGGCCGACTCGATCATCAACCTGCAGAGCGGCTTCTCGCCCGACGACGCCGTCGAGCTCGGGTGGGGAAACCGCCTCGGCGTCGCGTGGAGGTTCGTGTCGGCCTGGTACTCGGCCTACTACAACCCGCTGGGGTTCGGGCGGCGCCTGTTCATGCAGGCCGTGGACCTCACGATCGCCCGGCCGCGCGGCATCCCCGTCCTGCAGCATTTCAGCCTCGGCGCGGGCGTGCTGCGCGCCGACGTCTCCGGCGGCGGCCCGGGCGTCGGCGGCGTGGGCCTCGACTACTACAACTTCGCCGACTATCTGCAGCTCCGCTACTACCCGACCGACTGGCTCTACGTCCAGTACCGCACCGGGCTGCGGACCATCAACAACCGCAGGGGCGTCGTGCTCGACAAGACGCGGCTCACGAACGCCGACGCCTCGACGCACAACTTCGCGGTCGTGGGGCGCTACCGGGGCCTCACCGGCGGCCTTTACTACTTCATCAACCTCGAGAAGGTCGACGAGATCCCGAACGACCTCCTTCGCCTGATCGTGACCTATGAATTTTGACGCGACCTTCAGGTGGAGCGGGCTGGCCGCGGGCGCCCTCGCCGGCGCGCTGGCGCTCGCGTCGTGCGCCGACTTCTCGCGCGGCGAGCCGTCGCCCGCGCCCGATGCAGGCGCGAGTCCCGACGGCGGCGACGCCGCGGCGCCCGACGGCGGGGCGCTGTCGTTCGCGGTCGACGTCTACCCGCTGCTCGTGCCCGCCTGCCAGTCGTGCCACGCGACCGGCGAGGAAGCCGGCGACACAAACTTGCTGTTCACCGGCGCCGCCCCGGACGACTACCCGACCGTCGTCACGTTCGTCGACACCTCGGCGCCGGCCGGAAGCCGGCTCCTGTCCAAGCTGAGCGGCAACGGTCACCAGGGGGGAGCGGTGTACGCCGCGGGATCGCCCGAGTATCAGAAGATCCTGAACTGGATC
>Ga0111538_10004510_pt1 | contig 19310 bp, 15 predicted proteins | sample SoiMethybrSBSTD1_FD_79669 | JGI IMG/M metagenome (GOLD analysis project Ga0111538, IMG submission 79669) | Bulk soil microbial communities from a Populus tree surrounding site in Tennessee, USA - Soil MetaG P. TD hybrid SBSTD1 (version 2)... | ecosystem: Environmental > Terrestrial > Soil >...
AGCGCAAGCTCGAGGCGGTGAAGGTGCGCGGCAAGCTGCTGTGCGGGGTCAATCCGGGGCTTCTCGGCTTCTCCTACCGGACCAACTCCGGCGAATGGGCAGGGCTCGATGCCGACTTCTGCCGCGCCGTGGCGGCGGCCGTGCTGGGAGACGCCGGAAAGGTCGAGTTCGTCCCGCTCGACGCAGCGGCGCGGTTCGACGCACTCAAGAGGGGCGCCATCGACCTGCTGTCGCGCAACACGACGTGGACCATGGGCCGCGACGTCGACATGGGACTGGAGTTCGGCGGCGTCCTCTATTTCGACGGCCAGAGCTTCATCACCAGCGAGGAGCGCGGCCTGGTCTCGGCCCAGCAGCTGTCAGGCGCCAAGGTGTGCGTCCAGTCCGCGACCACGACGGAAAAGAACATGGCCTACTACTTCGGCGCGCACCGCATCGCGGCCGAGACGCAGACCTTCGGCTCGCGCGACGAACTGCTGAAGGCCTACCGGAACGGGGACTGCGATGCCTACTCGGCTGATCGCTCCTCCCTGTTCGCGGACCGGGCGACGTTCGAGGACCCGGCCAAGCACGCCATTTTGCCGGAGGTGATTTCCAAGGAACCCCTGGGGCCGGCCGTCCTGCAGGGCGATGCGCAGTGGACCAAGATCGTGCGCTGGACGCTCGCGGGCCTCATCAACGCCGAGGAGGTGGGGCTCGAGCGCGCGACCGCGGCCGCGCAAACGCCGCTGGAGGGCGACGCCCTGCGCCTCGTCGAGGGTGCCGGGGCCAGCGGCGAGGTGCTTGGGCTCGACAAGGCCTGGCTGCGGCGCGTCGTGGCCGCCGTCGGCAACTACGGCGAGATGTTCGAGACCAACGTCGGCACGACCAGCCCGCTCGGCATGAACCGCGGCATCAACGCGCTGTGGAAGAAGGGCGGCATTCTCTTCGCCCCGCCAATGTGGTGACCGGTTCGGGCCAGCCGCTGCCAGCGATTCCGGCAACGATCATGAGTGTAGTGACCTGACAATGCCTGCCCGATGCCCTGTGCTCCTTCGGATCAGCCGATCGCTCGTCGCCCTCTGCCTCGCGCTCACGCTGGCGCTGGGCGCAGGGGTTGGGGAAGGCGCGGCGCGAGAGCGCGTGCCGCCACCCGAGCCCAGCCAGATCCCCTGGATCGGGCCGCAGACGGAGCGTGATCTCCTCGCTGCAATTGCGGCCTACGAGCGCATCGTCGCCGCCGGCGGCTGGCCGGCATTGCCGCCGCGCACGGTGCTGCGGCCGGGCGAGAGCGATGCCAGCGTCGCCATCCTCAGTCAGCGCCTGCAGGTCAGCGGAGACCTGCGCGGAGGCGGCAACGACTACACGTATGGCGAAGCGCTCGAAGCTGCGGTCAAGCGCTACCAGCGCCGGCACGGGCTGGAGCCCAACGGCATCGTCTACGGCATCACGCTGCGCTCGCTCAATGTGCCGGCCGAGGTGCGCCTGGCGCAGCTGCACCTCAATCTATCGAGGGTGCAGCAGCTCACCCCGAAGCTGGTTACGGCGCAGCGCTACATCCTCATGAACGCGGCGAGCTTCGAGTTGCAGGCCATCGCCGACGGTCGCGTCGAGATCGCCAGCCGTACCATCGCCGGCAAGCGGCAGACGCCGACACCCGTGGTCAGCGCCAGCCTGCAGGCGATCAACATCCTGCCCTACTGGCACGTGCCGGGCTCGATCGCCAAGGCCGCCATCATCCCGAAGATGCGCAAGGACCCCTCGTATCTCGCCAAGGAGCGCATCCGCGTGTTCTCCACCTTCGGCGGCGAGGAGATCGATCCCGCCACCATCAACTGGTGGGAGCCCGGTGCCGAGCGCTACGCCTTCCGCCAGGACCCCGGACCGCAGAACGCACTCGGGCTGCTGCGCTTCGACATGCCCAACAAGCACATCGTCTACATGCACGACACGCCGATGAAGAACCTCTTCGGGTTCTTCGAACGCGCCTATAGCGCCGGCTGCGTGCGCGTGCAGGACTTCTATGACCTCGCGGAATGGGCGCTGGCCGGACACCAGGGCTGGACGCGGACGAGACTAGAGGATGCGGCGGCGGGTGCGCGCGGCATCACCATCAAACTGCCGAGGGTAATCCCCGTGCACTTCATCTATCTGACGGCCTGGCTGCAGGACGGCGCCGTGCACTTCCGCAACGACCTCTACAATCGCGATGAGGGCGCCTTCGAGGGCGGCGAGGATATCTCGGCGCGCGTCGTCAACCAGTCGCTGGCGCCTTAGAGGAACGCGTGTCTTCGCGCTGAGGCGCGTCCGGTGGCATGTCTGCGGGCGCGGGACCGGCGCTTGTCATCCCGGCCGAGGCGCGAAGCGCCGAGAGCCGGGACCCAGGGCCGCGAACACGCCTGGCGCCCCCCGGCACTGGGTCCCGGATGTTCGCCTTCGGCGAATTCCGGGATGACAACGAGTGCAGGTGGGCGCAATACGACTACCGCCCGTTCGACATGGCGGCGAGCAGCTTGGGCGGGGAGATGGGCAGCTCGGTCATGCGTAGCCCCGTGGCGTTGCGCACGGCGTTGGCGACGGCGGCCAGCGGCGGCACGATCGGCACCTCGCCGGCACCGCGGATGCCCTGGGGATGCTTCTCGTTCGGCACCTCGATGACGATGGATTCGATCATCGGCAGGTCCGAGGCGACAGGCATGCGGTAGTCGAGGAAGGTCGGGTTGTCGAGCTGACCCTTGGAGTCGTAGATGAACTCCTCATTGAGCGCCCAGCCGATGCCCTGCGCGGCACCACCCTGGATCTGTCCCTCCACGTAGCTTGGATGGATGGCGCGGCCGACGTCCTGCACCGCCGTGTAGCGCAGCACCTGCACCTTGCCCGTCTCAGGATCGACCTCGACGTCGCAGATATGCGTGGCAAAGCCCGGCCCCGCCCCCTCCGTGTTGAGGGAAGAGCGGCCGTTGATGGGGCCGCCGGTGGCGCTGGCCTTGGCGGCCAGCTGCGCCAGCGTCAGCGGCTCGAAGTCGCCGGCGTTGGATCCGGCAGGACGGGCCTCGCCATTCTCCCAGGCAACGGCCTCGGCGTCGATCTTCCAGATCTTGGCGGCGCGCTGGCGCAGGATCTCGATCACCTGCTCGGTCGCCTTCGTCACCACTAGGGCTGCCGCGAAGGTGACGCGGCTGCCGCCGGTCAACGCGGCGAACGGAATGGAACTCGTGTCGCCGATCAGGGCCTGCACACGGCGGTAGTCAATGCCCAGCAATTCCGCGGCGATGTTGACCATGGAAGCGCGCGAGCCGCCGATGTCGGGATGGCCCGTCACCACCACGACAGTGCCGTCTTCGTTGATGTTGACCTGCGCACTCGACTCGCCGCCCGCATTCCACCAGAAGCCGCTGGCAACGCCGCGACCCTGGTTGGGGCCGAGCGGAATCTTGTAGTGAGGATGCTCCATCGCCGCGCGCAGGGTCTCCTGGTAGCCGATGCGCCCGAAGGTCGGCCCGTACGCCGCCTTCGTGCCCTGCTTGGCCGCATTCTTCTGGCGCAGCACCAGCGGGTCCATCTTCAGGGCCCGCGCCAGCTCATCGAGGGTGGACTCGACGGCAAAGGCGCCGATCGGCGCTCCCGGCGCGCGGTAGGCGGCAACCTTCGGGCGATTGGTGACGACGTCGTAGCCGATGGTATGCACGTTGGCGAGATCGTAGGGGGCGACGGAGCAACCCACGGCACCGCGGATGGGCGAGCCGGGGAAGGCGCCGGCCTGCAGGCGCATGGTCGCCGTCAGCGCCGTGATCTTGCCGTCCTTGGTGGCACCGACCTTGACTGTGCTCGACGACCCCGATGTCGGACCCGTGGCACAGAACACCTCCTGCCGGCTCATCACGATCTTCACGGGGCGGCCGGACTTGCGTGACAGCACCAGCGCCACCGGCTCCAGGTAGACGATGGTCTTGCCGCCGAACCCGCCGCCGATCTCGGCGGGGATCGCGCGCACGTCGCTCAGCTTGAGGCCTGTGATCTGGGCCGTCATGTCGCGGACCATGAAATGGCCCTGGCTGCTGCTCCAGATGGTGGCGTGGCCGTCGCTGCCGACGCTGACGACGCAGGCGTGCGGCTCGATATAGCCCTGGTGCACGGGCGCCGTCTTGAAGCTGCGCTCGATGATCACGTCGGCAGCGGCAAAGCCGGCGTCAGGGTCACCTAGCTTGTGCTCGAGCGTGCCTGCGATGTTGGAGGTCGTGGCCACGCCGGGCTTGTCGCCGCCAGCGCGCATGTGCTCGTGCAGGATCGGCGCGCCGGGCTTCAGCGCCTCGTCGACGTCGATCACCCAGGGCAGCACCTGGTACTCGACCTCGATCAGCTTGATCGCCTCGGCCGCGATCTTGGCCGACGTGGCGGCGACGGCTGCCACGGCATGGCCGGCATACAGCGCCTTCTCGCGGGCCATCACGTTGCGGCTCATGTAGCGCAGGTCCTGGATGCCGAGCGGGACGGGCTTGCCCCACGGGAACTCGACGAGATCGCGGCCCGTCATCACAGCCTTCACCCCATGCAGGGCGGCGGCCTTCTCGGTATTGATGGACTTGATCAGCGCGTGCGGATGTGGGCTGCGCAGAACCTTGCCCCAAAGCATGCCCGGCTGGTTGAAATCGGCACCAAAGGCGGCGCGGCCGGTGACCTTATCCTCGCCGTCGGGCCTGATGGTCCGCTTGCCAATCCACTTGTTGTCCGGGCTGAGATCGTTCATGGCCTTCATTCCATCCCGTTCGTGTCCTGCGCCCGGCCGGGCGCACGGCGCGGGGACGTCTGCCCAAATCGCGAGCGTAACTCATCTGGCTGGCGCCTTGCTCCATCCTACAAGGACACGCTGCCCGGACAACTGCCAAAGATGCCATAGCCGGGACCCGCGAGAGACATAGCGGAAACAGCGTCGGCCTCGGGATAGGGGCGCGAGCGGAGAGCGGGTGCCTCGCCATCCCGGCGCTCGTCGCGGGACACCTCCCAACGCGCTCCGGCGTTTTCGGATGGCTGCCGGGCACAAGGCACGGTACGAGTACCGGCGCCGGATCGCAAGCCATGCGGCGCCGTCGCGAGCGGCGCGGCGCCGCAGCGGTTGCCACAGCGGCGAAGCCCATTCATCCGTTGGCTGATGCTGACGCGCATGCGACGCGTGCGGCCAAGACCGCCTGTCGGCTTGGGCAAGGCTTTTGCACATTGGCGACGGCGACGTATACTCGCGCCAAGGAAAAGTCTGGACGCATCGTCTCGTTTTTTTGGAGCGCGTCATGAATGACGGAGGCACGCCTCTGGCGGGCAAGGCGGCGGTTGTCACCGGCGGGGCCAAGGGCATCGGCTTTGCGATCGCCGAGGATCTGGCGCGTCGCGGCGCCGCCGTCCTCGTCGCCGACCTGGCCGGCGGCGATGTTGCGGCCGAGCGGCTGCGCGCTGCGGGTCATCGCGCCGCCGGCCTGAAGGTGGACGTGGCCTCCGAGGCCGACACGGCCCAGCTCGCAGAAGTGGCCGCCCGCGAGCTCGGCAGCATCGACATCCTCGTCAACAACGCCGGCATCTACACCACGCTGAAGCCGCGCCCCTTCGAGGAGATCGACGTCGCTGAATGGCGCCGCGTGCTCGACGTCAACACGATCGGCGTCTTCCTGTGCTGCCGCGCGGTGTTGCCTGCAATGAAGGCGCGCGGCGGCGGGCGCATCGTCAACATCTCCTCGGGCGTCGCCTTCAAGGGCAATCCGCTGATGGCGCACTACGTGGCAAGCAAGGGCGCAGTCGTGTCGATGACACGCTCGCTGGCGACCGAGCTCGGTCGCTACAACATCCTCGTCAACAGCGTCGCGCCGGGGTTCACGATCTCCGACGGCGTGCTTGAGAATCGCGAGCTGGCCGAGGGCGTGCGTTCGCCCTCCACGCGGGCCCGAGTGCTGGCGCGCGACATGAAGCCGGCCGACCTCGTGGGCGCCGTCGCCTTCTTCGCCGGCGCCGATTCCGCCTTCATCACCGGGCAGACCCTGGTGGTCGACGGCGGCGCCTATTTCCACTGAACGATCACCGAGCCACCGGCAGCCTGAAAGCACGCAAGAGGAGGAACACGACCGATGCAGATCCCCGTCATCGACCTCACGGACTCCCGCAGCAGCGATCCGGCGGCTCGTCTCCGCCTCGGCCGCGAGATCGACAAGCTCTGCACGGAGATCGGATTCTTCACCATCACCGGCCACGGCGTCCCCGCCGACGTCATCAAGGGCCTCAACAGCAAGGCGCACGAGTTCTTCGCCCTGCCGATGGCAGAGAAGCAGGAGGTGATGCCGACCGATATCAAGAGCCCGCGCGGCTACAAGCCCGTTGGCTACGAGGCGCTGGGCCACGGCAATGCCAACATGACCCCGCCCGATCTCAAGGAATACTACCACCTCGGGCGCGAGAGCTGGCCGGACGAGCCCTACTACACGTGCGCGGAGGGCCAGCGCTACTTCATCAAGAACGTGTGGCCGCGCCGGCCCGCGGGCTTCGCCGACGCCGCCCAGCGCTACTACGCCGCGATGGAGCGCCTCGTCGGCGACCTGATGCGCGTCACCGCGCTCGGCCTCGGCCTCGACGAGCACTTCTTCGACGACAAGATCGACAAGCACATCACGGCGATGCGCCTGAACTTCTATCCGGAGGTAAAAGAGCCGCCCAAGCCCGGCCAGCTGCGCGGCGGCGAGCACACCGACTACGGACTGCTCACCATTCTCAACGGCGAGAACGTGCCGGGCGGCCTTCAGGTGCAGACGCGCAAGGGCCAATGGATCGACGTGGAGACCGACCCCACCAACTTCGTGTGCAACATCGGCGATCTCCTGATGCGCTGGACCAACGACCGCTGGGTGTCGAACGTGCACCGCGTGGCTACGCCGCCCGGCGACGCTGCCGGCGCCAAGCGCCTGTCGATGGCTTTCTTCCACCATCCCAACTACGACGCCCGCATCGAGTGCATCGCCCCGCCCGGCAAGGCCAAGTATCCGCCGGTCGGCTCCGGCGAATACCGCGACCTCAAGTACCAGCAGACCCGCCTGATGGACACGGCCAAGGCCGCCAGCGGCTGACGCGAGCCGAGTTCGCTCACTGTCATCCCGGAATTTCGCGTCTGCGAAATATCCGGGACCCAGAAGCCCCAAACTTCACCCCGTGCCTCGAAGCCCTGGGTCCCGGATATTCGCCTTCGGCGAATTCCGGGATGACAGTGAGGCCGGCCGGAGCCGTTTCAGCCCACACCCAGGTAGATGCGCTGCACGTCGGGGTTGCCCAGAAGCTCGGCTGCCGTGCCCGAAAGCACGCTGCGGCCGACCTGCAGAACGTAGGCGTAGGAGGCAACCTCCAACGCAAGGTCGACGGACTGCTCAGCAAGGAGAACGGTCAAACCTTCCTTGTGCAGGCGCAGGAACGTCTCGTACATCGTTTCGACGATCGTCGGCGCGAGCCCCAGGCTCGGCTCGTCCAGCAGCAGCAGCTTGGGCTCGCTCATCAGCGCGCGGCCGACTGCCAGCATCTGCCGTTCACCGCCCGACATGGTACCCGCCTGCTGCTTCCTGCGCTCGGCGAGCTTGGGGAACAACACGTAGACCCGCTCCAGCATCGTTGCGACCTTGGATTTGTCGGCGAGCGGTGTGGCGCCGAGCAGCAGGTTCTTCTCTACACTCTGCTGCACGAACAGCCGCCAGCCCTCCGGCGACAGGGCAAGGCCCTTGCGTACGATGGCGTAGGCGGGTTGTCCCGCGATGTCCTGGCCCTCCAGCCGGATGCGTCCGCGGCTTGCCGCCACCACCCCGGCGACGGCGTTGAGGGTGGTCGTCTTGCCGGCGCCATTGGAACCCAGCAGCGCGACGATGCCCCCCTGCGGCACTTCCAACGATACGTCGGCGACGCCGATCAGGTCGCCGTAGCGCACTTCCAGGTTCTCGACCTTCAGCAGCGGCATCGTCATGGTGCGGCACCGCTCAGCTTCTGGGCATGACGCTTGCCCAAGTAGGCCTCGATGACCTGCGCGTTGCGCGTCACCTCCTGCGGCGTGCCGCGGGCGATCTCGCGTCCCTGGTGGAACACGACGACGCGGTCCGCCAGCGAGACGATCACCTCCATGATGTGCTCGACGATGACCAGCGTGATGCCCTGCTTGTGGATCCGGCGCACGAGGTCGATGGCAGTGCGGATCTCGGCCGGCGTGAGCCCCGCCATGGCTTCATCGAGCAGCAGCACCTTGGGCTCGGACGCCAGCGCCCGGGCGATCTCGAGCCGCTTGCGGCCGGGCGTGCCGAGGCTCCTGGCCGGCGCCTCCGCCACATGCCCGAGGCCCACATACTCGATCACTTCGCGCGCCTTGTCGCGCGCGGCGCCGGCGGCGGGATAGCGCAGGAAGGCACCGATCATCACGTTGTCGAGCACCGACATGGACTCGAACGTCAGCGGCACCTGGAAAGTGCGCGCGATCCCGCGGCCCGCGCGCGCCTCCGGCGTGAGGGTCGTGACGTCCTTGCCCTCGAAGTGCACGCTCCCGGAGGTCGGGTAGAGATCCCCGGTCAGGCAGTTGAAGAACGTCGACTTGCCGGCGCCGTTCGGGCCGATCAGCCCCAGCACCTCGCCCTGGTTGACCGCAATCGACGCATCGTCGACAGCCTTGAAGGAGCCGAACGCCTTCGTCACGTTGCGCGCATCAAGCAGCATGGCGCTGCTCGCTTTCCGTGGGCTTCTGGCGAGGCCCGCGCCGGAACAGCGCCAGCAGACCGCTCGGCAGGAAGCGGGCGATGATGACGATGATGGCACCGTAGACCACGAAGGTCAGGCCCGCGCCCTTGCCGCCGAGCAGGCTGTTGGAGATCTCCTCCAGCGGCACCAGGATCAGGGCGCCGACCAGGGGCCCGAACAGCAGGCCCGCGCCGCCGAGCGCCGCCATGATCAGCATTTTTACGGAGATCAGGATGCCGAAGCCCGACTCGGGATCGACGAAGCCGAACATGAGCGCGTAGAGGGAGCCCGCCACCGCCGTCAGGCCCGCACTCAGCATGTAGGCATACAGCTTATGGCGCCCGGCGGCGACGCCCAGCGAGCGTGCAGCTCGCTCCGAGTCCTTGATCGCGCGCAGATAAAAGCCCATCCGGCTCTGCTCGATCCGCCAAGTCGTGAATAGCAGGGCCGCAAGCACGGCAAGAAACAGGTAGTAGTAGGGCATCGCCGAGGTGAAGGAGAGGTCGAGGACCGTGCGCGGGACGGCCGGGCCGGTGATGCCCTGGGCCCCGCCGACCCATTCCCAATTGGTGACGAGCACGCGGATCAGCTCGGCGACCGCGATGGTGGCCATGCTGAAGTAGTGACCGGACAGGCGCAGCGTCGGAACGCCGATGACGGCGGCGATCAGCACCGCGACCGCCGCGCCGATCGGCGCTCCGGCGATGGGCGGCAGGCCGAAGTGCGTATAGCCGGCAAGCGCCGCATAGGCTCCAGCGCCGAAGAACACGGCGTGCCCCACCGACACCTGCCCGGCATAGCCGCCGACGAGGTTCCAGGCGGACGCGCCGATGGCGGCCAGGAGGACGAGCGCTCCCAGGCGTTGATACACCGGCGTGGCGGCCGTCAGGATCGGGTAGGAGAGGGCGATGACGACAGCCAGACCGGGGAGGAGATAGCGCCGCATCATGCCTTGCCCATCAGGCCCTGCGGCCTTGTCCAGAGAACCAGAACGAACAAGGCATAGACGACCACGTCTTTGTAGACGGGTCCGATCAGGTAGGCCGAAAGCGCCTCGAGCACGCCGATCAGCAGCCCCGCGACCAGCGCTCCCGGCACGCTCCCGAAGCCGCCAAAGGCCACCGTCACGAAGGCGATGATGGCGAGTGTCTCGCCCACCGTGGGCGAGGTGTAGAAGAACGCCGCGATCAGCGCGCCGGCGATCCCCGTCGAGCCGGCGGCGAGTCCCCAGGCGATGGCTTGCATGCGCTCGGGCCGGATACCCATGAGCTGGGCCGCGGTGGCGTCCTCGGAGACGGCGAGCATGCGGCTGCCGAGGGCGGTCCGCGTGAGCAGCAGGTGCAGGCCCAGCGTGACGAGCAGCCCGACCGTGCCGGCGAGCAGGCGTGGCGCATCGATGCGAATGGGGCCGAAAACGAACGGGGGGCCCAAAATGGTGTCGGGCAGGGTCTTGAAGTTGGCGCCGAAGTACCAGAACGCGGAGTAGCGCAGCAGCAGCGCCAGGCCGAAGGTGCTGAGAATCTGCGCCAGCATCGGCCCTTTCATGATGTGACGCACGAGCAGGAAGTAGCTGAGGATGCCGACCGTGGCGAGCGTCATCGCGGCAATGGGCACGGACGCGAGGGGTCCGCCGCCAAACGCGGTCCAGACGATGAAGGCCGTGTACATCGCCAGCATGACGAAGTCGCCATGCGCGAAGTTGATGACGTTCATCATGCCCCAGATCAGCGTCAGGCCCGAGGAGAATAGGGCGTAGACCGCGCCGATCAGCAGGCCGCTGACAATGACTTGCAGGAGGATGGAGGACATCGGCGGAACGTACTACGCAGCTGAGGGGCGCGGCTCGAGTTCAGCAGCTCGGGCCGCGCCCCTTTCAATCCGATTGAACCCTCGCTCACCAACCCTTGTAGGGAAGCTTCAGGTCGCCCGCGGCCTTGTCCTTCGGCCACACGGGCACGTACTTGCCGCCCTGCATCTGTGTGATGAGGCTCGAGGCCAGGACGTTCTGGCCCTTCTCGTCGAACTTCACGCCATTGTAGCCCGTCACCACCTGGCTCGCCTTCAGGTCGGTCGCCTTGAGCGCGGCCTGGATCTTGGTCGGCTCCGTCGAGCCCGCGCGGTTGATGGCGTCCGCCATGATGAGCATGCCCTGCATGGCACGAGCGGAGGGATCATCGAGATCGTTGCCCGTCTTTTTCTTGTAGAGCTCGTTGACGACGGCGCTCACCGAGCCCGGCTTGCCGACTGCAAAGGATGACCGGTTGACCAGCCCCTCCACCAGCGCCCCCGAGGTGCTCACGAAGGAGGGATCATTGAAGCCCGCGTTGTCGGCGATCATGATCGAGGGCTTCCAGTTCAGGTCCTTCATGGTCTTGGCGTAGAGGATCGCATCCGACGTGTAGGAGATGAAGATGACGACGTCTGGGTTCTTCTCCTTCATCTGCAACACCTGCGGCTGCACGTCAGTGGTGTTGGCCGAATAGGGGATCACCTGCGTGACGTTGAGGCCGTCCTTGGCAAACACCTCCCTGATGACGCTGGCGACCGAATTGCCGTATTCCGTGTTCTCGTTGACGACGGCGATGGTGGCGATCTTCTGGCCGGCGGCGCCCTGCTCCTTGAGGAAGGCGGAATAGGCGCGGGCGAAGTCGCCGGCGACCGGAGTTGCACGGAAGAACCATTTGAAGCCGCGCTCGGTCAGGTTGGCGGCGACCGACTCCGGCGTGAGAAAGGGGATGCCGTGACGCTCTGCCATGGCGCTGGTCGTCACCGTGATGCCCGACTGGTAGGCGCCGATCAGGGCCACCACCTTCTCCTCGGTGATGAGGCGCAGCGCCTGGTTCTGGCCGGCTGCGGGCGTACCCTGATTGTCAGCGAATACCACCTCGATCTTGGCGCCCTTGAGGCCCGGAAGGCCCTTGCCGGTGGCGAGCGGCACGTCTTTCAAGTCCGGGTTGCCGTTGTTGATGAGATCGACCGCGAGCTCGATGGCAGCCTTGGAGAAATTGCCGGCGCTGGCGGCGTTGCCGCTGAGCGGGTAGATCGCCCCGATCTTGACGGTTTGCTGCGCGGCGGCATTCCCGACGACCCCAAAAGCCAGTAGCGCTGCGCCCAACGCCGCCGACCTCATCGTGCCCTTGAGCATTTCGTATCCTCCAAAAACATCCGCGCTATCCGCGTCCGACGCAGGCTCGCCGGGCGCGATCGGGACTTCAGGGCAAACTATGACACGCGAGAAGCCGGCGGGTCCACATGCAATGCCAACGAAGCTGTCTTGCGCTTCGAATGGTGCATCAACCGCGATGGGCTGCTAGCGTCAGGACCGTGCGCCGTGCGGCGCAAGACTCTACGAGAGGTTGAAATGCGCGACTACCTGGCATGGCGCCTGGCATTCGGCGTGACCACGCCCTCGACCAACACGGTCGTGCAACCCGAGTACGACGACATGCGCCCGCCAGGCGTCACCAACCATCTCGCGCGCATGGTCATCCCCGACATGGCCATCCGCTCCAACGAGGACTTCGACGAGTCGATCCGGCTCATCGATGCCGCCCTCGAGGACGCCGTCGACCGGGTCATGGACTGCAAGCCCAACGCCTTCATCCTGGGCATCTCGGCGCTGTCGATCTGGGGCGGCAATCAGCAGTGGTGCGATGACCTGAAGCGGCGAGTACGGGCCGTCGCCGGCTTCGACATTCCCGTGGCGCTGGCGTCGGATGCGGTGGTGGAGGGCCTGAAGCGGCACGGCGTCAAGAAGAAGATCGCGGTCATGGAGCCCTACTATCCCTCGATCGAGCCCCGCATGCGCGGGGTGCTGGCGCCGCACGGCTACGAGATCGTCCGCTTCAATCATATGCGTGGGAAGAGTCCCGCATCCTACTCGGTGCTGACGGCCCGCGACATGATCGAGGCCATGAGGGCGATCGACGGGCCGGATATCGAGGCCATCGTTCAGTTCGGCGCCAACCTGCCCATGGCACGACTTGCCGACGAGGCCGAGCGCTGGCTCGACAAGCCGGTCATCAGCGTGAACGTAGCCACCTATTGGCACGCCTGCCGCACGAACGGCATCGACGACAAGCTCTACGGCTTCACCCAGCTGTTCTCGCGCTTCTAGTGAATTGGCGTCGACACTCGCAATCCGGCTCATGCCGGTGCGCCCGGTATCCATCCGAACGCGCCGAAGCGAGAGGGGAGGTGGACTTCGTCGGCAATCGCCGCAAAGACGACGGTAGCAATTGCTTGCGTCGTACCGCTAACGGTTGACGACCGGCTTTGCCACCGAGGCGCGAACGACCGGAATGTCGACGTCGGCCAGCGGCGCCATCACCTCCTTGCGTGCGAACGCCGCGGCGATGTAGGGCGCCAGTTCCTCGGCTTTGCGCTTGTCGCGCTCGGCGGCCTTGGCCTTGAACTCCGGCAGAACGTCGCGCGCGAAAAGCTCGAGCGAGGCGCAGATGTCGACATGAGCGTTGCGCCCGGCCTGCTGCAGCAGAATGATCTGATCGACGCCCGCGGCTTCGAAGGCGTGCACGTGAGTGCGGAAGTCGGCGGGCGTGCCAATGCCGGGCGAGGCGTGAAAGGCGCTGGCGAGGCCCTCGGTGTCCTGGTAGGTCGCGGCGATGGCGCCGCTGCTGCGCAGCGCCTCGAACTCATCCCACAGACGCGAGCGGCCGGGCACCGTGTCGTTGGTGACCAGCGCGCTGATGGCGTAGCGGAAGAATTCGAAGCCGGCCTGGCCGCGGCGGACGGCTTCTTGCCCGTCCTCGTTGAGCGAGAAGGCCGAGACCATGGCGATGTTGGCGTTGACGCTGTGGCCCAGCGGCACGCAGGCGTCGCTCTTGATGATGTCGTAGTAGGTGCGGCTCCAGGTGCGCGCCTCCGCCTCGTCAAGAAAGGAGAAGGCGAGCGCGCCGAGGCCGAGGCTGGCGGCGATCTTGATCGTCTCGCGATTGGTGCAGGCCATCCACATTGGCGGATGCGGCTTCTGCACGGGCTTGGGAATGACGTTGCGGCACGGCATCTTGAAGGAGCGGCCCTCGAAGCCCGGATAGGGCGTCATCACCATCATGTTGGCGATCTCGCCGGCCGCCTCGAGCGACATGGCACGCTTCTCTTTGGCCGGAATGTTGAAGCCGCCAAGCTCGAGCCGGGTCGCGCCCTCGCCGATGCCGAACTCGGCGCGTCCGTTCGAGACGAGGTCGAGCATGGCCACCGCCTCGGCGGTGCGCGCGGGATGGTTGTAGCTGGCAATCACCTGGCGGATGCCGTGGCCGAGGCGGATGCGTTTCGTGCGCGCGGCGGCGGCGGCGAGGAACACCTCGGATGCCGAGCAGTGCGAGTATTCCTCCAGGAAGTGATGCTCGACGGCCCAGGCGTAGTCGATGCCGAGGCGGTCGGCGAGTTCCACCTGGGCCAGCGCATCCTGCACGAGTTGCCGCTCGTCGTCGGGAGCCCACGGCTTGGGCAGCTGCAGCTCGTAGAAGATCCCGAATTTCATGTGCTGACACCAACAGTCGCGGGGTGGCCTCCCCTCCTCCTTGCGGGGAGGGGTCGGGGGTGGGGGTAGAGACGCAGGGCCAATGCTTGCACGATCACCCCACTCCTAGCCCCTCCCCGTCATGTCGAAGACATGCTTCCAGCATGTGGGGAGTGGAATCGGTCGAGCCCGCATCACGGTCGTGCTCCATCGCCCCTGGATAGGCGCTCCTCATGCCGCCGACATGGAAACGTCGCCGACGCCCTCGAGCGAGAAATCGAGCCGCTCGCCCGGTGCGATGTCGATGGTGGGAACGACGCTGCCGGTGATGACGACCATGCCCGCCTTGAGCGGACGGCCGCGATCGGCGGCGAGGTTGGCGACCCAGGCGAGCGCTCCCATGGGGTCGTCGGTCCGGCCGGACAGCTCCTGCTTGCCGTTGCGCCTCTGGCTGCCCGCGATGCCGTTGAGGTCCGAGCCCGCGGGCGGAGCCTTGGCGGGGCCCAGTACGATACCGCCGTTCCAGGCGTTGTCGGCGATCAGCGAGAGGGCCTTGCAGGCCTTGTACTCGGCATTGCGGTCCTCGATCAGCTCGAAGGCGGCCATGATCTCGGACACGGCCTCGCGCACGGCCTCGCGGGTGTAGGGCTTCGCGCCCTTCGACAGGTCGCGGCCGAGCCGGACCGCCAGCTCGCACTCGATGCGCACGTTGATGAAGTCGGCCTTCTTGATCTTGGCCGGGGAACTGTGGATGCGCGAGGCGAAGATCAAGCCGCCGCACGGATGATCAATGCCCATCAGCTCCTGCATGACCTTGGTGGTGACAGCGATCTTGCGCCCGGCGACAGGACCGAGCCGCGGCTCCCACAGCGCGCACAGTGCCTCCTGGGCCGCATAGGCCTCATCGAAGGTCTTCGGCGCGATGGCGTCCGGCAGGTTCTGGTAGCGGGCCCGGGTGCGATGGGCCTCGTCGAAGAAACGGGCGGACTCTGCGGCTGCAAACATTGTGGGCCCCTCCCGGACGACCTTCGTTTGACCAATACGGCGGCTTGCCCGCGACTCGCCCGTGGGAAGCTCCCCCACGGCGCATGCCGGGCTGTCGCCGGTCCGCGTGTCGGCTATGATCGAAGCCGACTTTGCCGGCAAAAGCGCCGGCCGTCCAGCTTGGGAGGACGGGCATGTTCGAGACCACCATCGCCGGCAGCCTGCCGAAGCCCGCCTGGCTCGCCGAGCCGAACAAGCTTTGGGCGCCGTGGAGCCTGGAGGGCGCCGCGCTCGAGCAGGCCAAGGGCGATGCCACCGTGCTCGCCATCAAGAGCCAGGAGGACGCTGGCATCGACATCGTCGGCGACGGCGAGCAGGCGCGCCAGCACTTCGTGCACGGCTTCCTCGAGCGCGTCGAGGGCATCGACTTTGCGCACAAGGTGGAGATGGGCATCCGCGCCGACCGCTACAAAGCGATGGTGCCGCAGGTGGTGGGACCGGTGCGCCTCAGGGGGCGCGTGCACGCCTTCGAAGCGCAGCTCGCCCGCGCGCACACCAAACGGCGGCTCAAGTTCACGCTGCCGGGTCCGATGACGATCGCCGACACCATCGCGGACCGCCACTATGGGGACAAGGTGAAGATGGCGATGGCCTTCGCGGACCTGCTCAACGAGGAGGCACGCGCGCTGGAGAAGGACGGCGTGGATGTCATCCAGTTCGACGAGCCGGCGTTCAATGTCTTCATGGGCGAGGTGGCGGAGTGGGGCATCCCCGCGCTCGAGCGCGCCGCCGCCGGCCTCGCCTGCACCACGGCCGTGCATATCTGCTACGGCTACGGCATCAAGGCCAACATCGACTGGAAGGCAACGCTGGGAGGGGAGTGGCGCCAGTACGAGCAGATCTTTCCCGCGCTGGCTCGCAGCACGATCAAGCAGGTGTCGGTGGAGTGCCGGAACTCCAAGGTGCCGATGCGGCTGCTTGGGCTTCTGGCCGGCAAGGACATCCTGGTCGGGGCGATCGACGTGGCGAGCGATGAGATAGAGACGGCGGAGGACGTGGTAGCCGTAGTCGCTGCGGCGCTCGAGCACGTACCCAAGGAGCGCATCCAGCTCTGCACCAACTGCGGCATGGCGCCCATGCGCCGCGACATTGCCTATGCCAAGCTCGCCGCCCTGGCGCAGGGTGCGGCGCTGGCACGCACACGCTACGCGTGAGCGGTCGCCGCGGCTCGCGACCAACCCCCGAAATTGTGCGTCCTGCACGTTGCCTGACACCCGATGCCCACTATATTGGGTCGGGGCAACAAGGGCGGTGCGACGGCGATGGTGCGAGCGGCTAGTGCGGTGATTCTATTGTTGCTTATGGCGACGGTGGCCGAGGCCCAGTCGCGACGGTCTTCCGACAAGAGCAGCGCCCAGGCGCGCACGTTCCGCGATTGCGCGGGATGCCCGGAGATGGTGCTAGTACCGGCGGGCGAGTTCCTGATGGGGTCACCCGAGAGCGAGCGCGGCCGCGGCAAGGACGAAGGGCCGCGGCGCACGGTGACGTTCGCGCAGCCCTTCGCGGTCGGCAAGTTCGAGGTCACGTTCGCCGAGTGGGACGCCTGCGCCGCCGACAACGGCTGCAAGCACAAGCCGGAGGATCAGGGCTGGGGCCGCGGCAAGAAGCCCGTGATCAACGTGTCGTGGAGCGACGCCAGGGAATACGTCGCGTGGCTCGCCAGGAAGTCGGGCAAGCCCTATCGGCTGCTGACGGAAGCCGAATGGGAGTATGCGGCGCGCGGCGTGACGAAGGCGACCGACCCGCACACTGCCTTCTCGACCGGTCCGACGATCGGCTACAAACAGGCCAACTACGACGCCAACTTCGTCTACGGCAAGGGTCAGCAGGGCGTCTACCGCCAGAAGACGACGGACGTCGGAGCTTTCCCCCGAAACGCCTTCGGGCTTCACGACATGCACGGCAATGTCTGGGAGTGGGTCGAGGATTGCTACCGGGACAGCTACAGCGGCGCCCCGATGGACGGGTCTGCCGTCAAGGCGGCAACCTGCGATCTACGCATCCTGCGCGGGGGATCGTGGAACTACTACCCCCGCCTGCTCCGTTCCGCCTACCGCTATGCCTCAGCACCCGGGGTCCGCATGGAGAACGTCGGCTTCCGGGTTGCCAGGGCGATGTGAGCCCCTGTAACCAGAACCAGGAACTGCGCGCAGGCGTATAAATGAGTTGCCGCGGCAAGTATCAACGAGGTTGGGTGAATGAAAAGCAAACGCGCCCTGGAACGCGGCCTTCTCGCCGTTGCGATCATGAGCCTCGCCACACTGCCCGGCACTTTCGGCATCCTGCCAGCCGCGGCGCAGGGCTGGTACGGGAGGGGGGACGACTATTACGGCAGCCGCTATCCCGCTCGCAAGCGGGACAACCCCTCCGGGAAGCGAGATAGCTCCGGCCAGCCGCGGCAAACCCGGACCGGCGGATCCCCGCTGCTGGCGGTCGTGGCCCTCAGCGAGCAGCGCGTCTCCATCTACAATGCCGAGGGACGGATGCTGCACTCGCCGATCTCGAGCGGATCGACCGGATATGAGACTCCCGCCGGCATCTTCAGCGTGGTGCAGAAGAAGGAGGAACACCGCTCCAATATCTACGAGGACGGCAATATGCCGTTCATGCAGCGCATCACCTGGACGGGAATCGCGCTGCACGCGGGCGCCCTGCCCGGCCATCCCGCCTCGCATGGCTGCGTGCGCCTGCCGCACGCGTTCGCCCAGCAGCTGTTCGGCCTGACCGACATCGGCCTGCGCGTGGTCGTCGTGCGCGACGACATCACCCCGGCAGAGATCAAGCACCCCCTGCTCTTCCAGCCCAGCCGGCGCGGACAAACGGCGCAGGCACCCTCGGGGGGCGGTCCCGTGCGGCTCGCCTCGCGCGATCATTCTGCCGCTCCGGGCTCGGCGCGGCAGATCGAGGTGCTGAAGGCCGAGTCGGACGCCAAGTCGGCCGAGGCTGACGCGGCGACCAAGCGGGCCGCGGAGATCAGGCGTGCCGCACAGCGCAAGGCGGCGGAGGCTGCGCCGGCGGCGCGGCAGTTGAAGGCTGCAGAGGCCAATCTGGCCCGGGCGGAAACTGCCCTGCAGGCCGCCGAGCGCAGCGTCGAGACTGCAGCAGGCACGCCCGAGAAGCCAGAGAACCTGCAGCGCGCGGAGGAGGCAAAGGCCAAGGCGGCGGCGAAAGTCTCGGAAGCCCGGGCCCAGTTCGAGGCGGCCAAGGCGCTGGCGCACTCCAAGGGCGACGAGGCCGCGCGCGCGGAGGTTGAGGTCGCCGCCGCCGACGAGGCACGAGAGATCGCGGCCGAGGCCGCCAGCGAAGCCTCGCTCAGGACCTCACCGGTGTCGGTTTTCATCAGCCGGAAGACGCAGCGGCTTTACGTCCGCAAGGCCTATCAGCCTGTGTACGAGGGCCCGGTAGCAATCCGCGACGCCGACAAGCCTCTCGGAAGCTTCGTGTTCACGGCGCTCAACTATCCTGACGGTGGTCCGGAGGCGCGCTGGAGCGTCGTCTCCATGTACAAGGCCGGGCATGAGACGGCGCCGGCCGCGCCGGCGAAGGAGTCGCGCCGCAAAGGCGAGCCGCGGACCGCGGCCGAAGGCGTGACCGCGGACGTGGCCAGCGCCAAGGCAGCCCTAGACCGCATCACGATCCCCCCCGAAGCGCTCGAGCGCATCCAGGATGTCGTGCTGCCGGGCGCCTCCCTCATCGTCTCGGACGAGGGCGCCAGCATCGAGACGGGCAAGGACACGGATTTCGTGGTCGTCATGAGCGGCGAGCCGCAGGGCGGGCTCAAGCAGCGCAAGCGCGAGCCGCGCCTGCGCGACGATGATTTCTGGGGCGGCGGAGGCGGCGGCTTCAGGTTCTTCTGGGACTGATCCCGGCCGGGGCGACCGCCTCTCTTCCGGCCAGGGGCGTCGGCCCGAGAGCCGGGACCCAGGGGCTGAGGCGAGCAGTTGAGATTGAACCTGGGTGGATTTTCGCTCACCCAAAATTCCGGCATGACAGTCCGCCAAGCTGATGGACACTAGCCCGGCGCCGGTTTCGGGCGATATAGAAGGCACGCCACGCGGGCGTGGCGGAACCG
>Ga0111538_10004511_pt1 | contig 19308 bp, 15 predicted proteins | sample SoiMethybrSBSTD1_FD_79669 | JGI IMG/M metagenome (GOLD analysis project Ga0111538, IMG submission 79669) | Bulk soil microbial communities from a Populus tree surrounding site in Tennessee, USA - Soil MetaG P. TD hybrid SBSTD1 (version 2)... | ecosystem: Environmental > Terrestrial > Soil >...
CCTCGATCTCGTAGATCGAGTGCGGGATGGCCGGGTTGCGGATGTACGCCTCGTACGCGGCGTCGTACAGGATGACGGCGCCGCGCTCGCGCGCGTAGTCGACCCAGTGCTTGAGCGCCGCTCGCGTCATGACCGCGCCGGTCGGGTTGTTCGGATAGCAGAGATAGATGAGGTCGACGGGCCGATCGGGCAGCCGGGGCAGGAAGCCGTTGTCCGCGATGCAGGGGAGATAGACAATCCGGTCGAAGCGTCCCGCGGCGTCGGCGGTGCCGCCGCGGCCGGCCATCACGTTGCTGTCGAGGTAAACCGGATACACCGGATCGGTCAACGCGACGACACAGTCGCTCGCGAAGATCTCCTGGATGTTGGCGACGTCGGTCTTCGAGCCGTCGCTGACGACGATCTCGTCGGTGGCGATCTTCACGCCGCGCTCGCCGAAGTCGTGGCGGGCGATCGCCTCGAGGAGGAAATCCCAGCCGGTCTCGGGCGGATACCCGCGGAATGTCTCGACCCGCGCCATCTCGTCCACGGCGGCGTGCATCGCCTCGACCACTGACGGCGGCAGCGGGCGGGTGACGTCGCCGATACCGAGGCGGATCAGCTTGGCCTCGGGGCGCGCGGCCTGGAAGGCCCTGATTCGCCCGGCAATCTCGGAGAAGAGATAGCTCGACTTGAGTGCCAAGTAGTGGTCGTTGACTCGAGCCATGGCGCCCGATTCTAGCAGATCCCTTCGGGGTCGAGGCAGAAGCGGTCGATGCTGCGCCGGGCCCATCGCGTCACCGTGAGCGTCCCGCCGTCGGTCTCGAAGATCACCGCGCCGTCCTCGTCCGTGCGGTAGACCGCCACGCCGGCCTCGGCGAGCCGGGCCAGCACGCCGGGATCGGGATGGCCGTAGGCGTTGCGCGTCCCGACCGAGATCGCCGCCGCGGTCGGCCGGACCGCGCGCAGGAACTCCGAGGTGGTCGAGAAGCGGGAGCCGTGGTGCGCAACCTTGAGGACCGTCGACGCCAGGCGGGTCCCGGAGGCCAGTAGCTCGTGCTCGCGGGCGGCGCCTATGTCGGCGGCGAGCAGGAACGAAGCCAGCCCGATCTCGACGCGCAGGACCAGCCCCGCGTCGTTGCGTCGCCCCGCGGGCGCCGCCGTCGGCGGCAGGGGCGTCACGATCGCGCGGCCAAACCGGCGTGGTTCCGACGGAGCGCTCGCCGCCGTCCACTGCTCGTCGATGCGGAAGAGCCGCCGCATCGCGGCCATGCCTCCGGCATGGTCGGCGTCGTCGTGCGTCACCGCGAGCCCGGCGAGGCTGAGGACGCCGCGGTTCCAGAGAAAGGGTGCGACGACTCGCTCGCCGGCGTCCAGGCGCATCGGCCCGCCCGATCCGGCATCGACGAGGATCGTGCGGCCGTCGGGCATCTCGATGACCACGGCGTCGCCCTGTCCGACGTCGAGCACGATGAGTCGAAGCTGTCCGTCGGGCGATCGCACGAGCGGCCACGCCGCGATGCCGACCGCGAGGGCAACAAGCCCGACGCCTGCGCCGCGGCGAACAAGACGGCGTCCCAGCGACGCGGCGCGGTCTGGCATGACCAGCAGCGCAAGCCCGCCCACGTAGCAGGCGACCGCGACCGGCCCTGGAGCCGGCAGGTGGACCACGGCGCCGGGGACCTGCGCGGCGAGCGCGACGACCCAGCGCAATGCGAGCAGCACCGGCCACACCGCATCGAACACGACGGCCCCGACCGTCTCGCTGAGAAAGGACAAGCCGACCGCAACGAGGCCCAGGACGGTCGCGACTCCCGCAAGCGGGACGACCCCGAGATTCGCCACGACGCCGATCGTCGAGAGCTGGTTGAAGTGCGTGAGCGTCACCGGCAGCACGGCGAGCTGGGCAGCGGCGCTCACCGCGAGGGCGCCGACGATCACGTGGCGCGGCAAGGGCGCGACGACGATGCCGAGCGTGGCTGCGAACGAAAGCTGGAAGCCGGGATCGAAGAGATCGCCGGGCCGTACCGCGAGGATGGCCAGGGCGGCCAGCGCGAGGCTGTTCGTGACCGAGGCGTCGCGCTCGAGGAGCAAGGCCGCCAGGACGAGCACCGCCATCACCACGGCGCGTAGCACCGATGGCGACGCGCCCACCACGAGCGCGAATCCGATCACGATGACGATCGCGGTAGCTGCCCCCGCGCTGCGGGGAATCTTCAAGAAGCGACACAGCGCCCAGACCGCCGCCGCCAGGATCGCGACGTTGAATCCCGAGACCGCGAGGATGTGATAGACGCCGGCGAGGCGGAAACCCGTGTCGACGTCACGCGGCAGAGAGGTGCGGTCGCCGAGCAGGAGCCCGGCGAGCAGGGCCGCCGAGACGGGCGGGAGCGCCGCCCCCATCGACGCCACCGCGGCGCGTCTCACTCGTACGGGCCACGGCGGCGCGGGATCGTCCAGGGTCGCGATGCCGTCGGCGCGTCCCGTGGCCACGACGTGGATGCCCTGGCGCGCGAGATGCTCGCCATAGTCGAAGACGCCCGGGTTGTGGAAGCCGGTCGCCGGATGGAGCTTGAGCGGCGCGGCGATGCGCTGCCCCTCGGCGAGGGACGGGAGCACCCCGTAGACCGTCGCCTGGACGCGTCCGGAGACCGGCGCACCATCGGCCCGCTCGGCGTCGATCAGGAGCCGGGTGCGATCAGGTGCCCAGCGCGTCGGCTCGGCGGCGAGCCGTCCCTCGACACTCGCGACCCTGGGGAGCCCAAGACGCGCGACGTGGTCGGAGGGCAGGGGATGCTCGCGGGCTCGCAACCCGCCCAGCGCGGCCACCGCCACGAGCAATACGACCGTCGCGCCCCGAGCCTCTCCAAGCATCAGAAGTCCGGAGCCGAGGGCGAGGGCGGCGAGCCACACCGCCCAGAGCAGAACCGGCTCGATGGCAGGTGCCGCGACGAGACCAACGCAGAAGGCGAGAGCGAGTGGAGCCAGCGGTGTTCGCTGGAGGGTCACGCGGCATCACCGGGGCGTCGACGCGGCGTCGGGCGCCTGATCGGTGTCGGGATCGTCGGCCGGAGGCGGCGTCGGCGTTCCGGCGGCCGGCCCGACCTGCGAGCCACGCGGCGAGCGGCTGCGACGCGCCCGTCGTGGCTCGCCGTCGGCCGTGGACCTCACGGCGCGAAGAAGCGCCGGCGGCTGAGGCGTGGAGACACCTGCAGGCGCCGGCGCCCGGTCGAGCCGCTCGAGGTACTCGACCGTGTCGGGATTTTCCCGGCGCCAGTGGCCCACGGCGAGGCCGCCTCCGGCGGTGGCGACCAGCAGAAGGAGCACGAGAAGCTGGCGGCGCGTGTAGGAGGCCATGGATCGACGATCCCACCGGCCCGCCGGCGCGACTAGAGTCGAAAAAATCTGACGGTGCGCGAGCGCTAGGGCGCGAGCGCGGCGCGGGTGATGCTCGTGGTCTCCTTCGCGTGCCACTCGGACTCGGCGAAAGCTTGATTGATCTTCTCGAGCGGATAGGTGTGCGAGATGAGCCGGTCGAAGGGCCAGCGCGCGCGGTTGCGGACGAGAAAATCGAGCGCGCGCGGGATCGTGCCGGGGTCGTACTGGATGACGCCGACGATGGACTTCGAGCCCCAGACGAGGAGCGAGGGCTCGAGCTCCACCTTCGCCCCACGGCTGATGGTGCCGATCTCCAGATAGGTGCCGCCTGATCGGAGCATCTCGATTCCCTCGGCAATCACCTGTGGGAAGCCGACGAAATCGCACGCGACGTCGGCGCCGACGCCGCCCGTCCACTTGCGCACGAGATTGACGCGCTCGCGACGGTCGGCGATTTCCTTCACGTTGATCGTGTGATCGGCGCCGAAGGCGCGCGCGAGCTCGAGGCGCCCCGCGAGCTGGTCGATGACGATGACGGTGGCGGCTCCCATGTCCTTGGCGACGGCGGCCGCCTGGACGCCGAGCCCGCCAGCGCCCTGGATGACGACGCTGTCGCCGAAGCGGAGGCCCGCGCGGCCGAGGCCGAAGATGACCTGCGAGAGGGCGCAGTTCACGGGCGCCACCAGCTCGTCCCCGAGGGACTCGGGCACCAGGAAAATCGCCCCGCGCGGCCGCAGGTAGTAGTACTCGGCGAAGGCGCCGTGAAAATGCGGGAACTGCGAGGGCCCGAGCGGGCGCTCGATCTTGGCCGGGCACGCGGCCGGCTGGTTGTCGAGGCACGCGTGACAGCGCCCGCACGGATAGAAGTAGGTGTAGGCGACCCGGTCGCCTTCCTTGAGCGGGCGGCCCAGCGAGTCGGTCTTCACCCGCGCGCCGAGCTTCGCCACGCGGCCCGTCATCTCGTGGCCGTAGATCCAGCCGTCCGCCGGAAGCCGCAGGGGCGCATCGCCGCGCCAGAAGTGCAGATCGGAGCCGCAGACGTTCGCGAGCGAGACGCGGATGAGGACGGCGTCGGGCTCGACGTCCGGCAGCGCGAATTCACGGATCTCGAACGGCCGGCCCGGGCCGAAGAAGACCGCCGCTTTGCCGGTGCTCATCGGGCGGCGCCGCGCCCCACGTCGAACGCGTCATGCAGCGTGCGGACGGCGAGCTCGGCGTACTTGTCCTCGATGACGCACGAGACGGCGATCTCGGACGTGGAGATCATCTGGATGTTGATGCCCTCCCGGGCCAGCGCGGCGAACATGGTCGAGGCGACGCCGGAGTGGCTGCGCATGCCGACGCCAACGATGGAGACTTTCGCGACGCGCTCGTCGTGGACGATCCCGCGTGCGCCGATCTCTTGGGCGACGTCCGACAGCTCGGAGACCGCCCGCGCGGAATCGCCGCGCGGCAGCGTGAAGGACATGTCGGTGTGGCCGTCCTGGCTGATGTTCTGCACGATCATGTCGACGACGATGTCCTTGACGGCGATCGCGCCGAAGACCCGCGCCGCGATGCCGGGCCGGTCCGGCACGCGCAGGATCGAGATCTTTGCCTGGCTCCGGTCGTGCGTCACGCCGGTGACGACTGCCTGTTCCATGCCCTGCTCCTCCTTCGTCACGAGCGTCCCTGGGTCGGGCCGAAACGTGGAGCGCACGTGGACGGTGACGCCGTACTTCTTGGCGAACTCGACGGAGCGGGTTTGCAAGACTTTCGCCCCGAGGCTCGCCAGCTCGAGCATCTCGTCGTAGGCGACCCGCGCCAGCTTGCGGGCGTCGGGGACGATGTTCGGGTCGGCCGTGTAGACGCCGTCGACGTCGGTGTAGATCTCGCACACGTCGGCCTTCAGGGCCGCCGCCAGCGCGACGGCCGTGAGATCGGAGCCGCCGCGTCCGAGCGTCGTGATCTCGTCCTGATCCGAAAGGCCCTGGAATCCGGCGACGACGGCGATCTCGCCCGCGTCGAGCGCCCGCCGCACGCGATCGGCGTCGATCTGGGTGATGCGCGCCTGGGTGTGCGAGCGGTCCGTTCGCATGCCGACCTGGGGGCCGGTGAAGGACCGCGCCTTGAGGCCGCGCGCGTGCAGGGCCATGGTCAAGAGCGCGATCGTCACCTGCTCACCCGTGGAGAGCAGCATGTCCATCTCGCGCAGATCGGGCGCCGAGGAGATCTGACGCGCGAGCGTCAGAAGACCGTCGGTCGTCTTGCCCATGGCGGAGACGACCACGACCAGCTGATTGCCCGGCGCGCACTCGGCGACCCGGCGCGCGACGTTCGCGATCTTCTCCGCGTCGGCGACGGACGACCCTCCAAACTTCTGGACGAGCAGCGCCATGCTGGCCGAAGCCTACACGACCGGTCGGCGCATCGCAAAGCTCGGACGCGCGAGCGAAACGCCGCGCGGCCTCACGACAGGCGCCGCGGATGCGCGCGGGTAGCCTCGGTGAGGCTCACCTCCTCGCGGAGCAGGTAGAGCCAGCCGGCGAGCGTGATGGGCACGATCTGGCTCGCATGGAAGAGCAGCGCGTAGCCGACTGCCGCCGAGTGCGAGACGCCGAAGAGGCCGACCGCCAGCACCGCCGCGGCGTGGAAGACGCCGACGTAGCCCGGCGCGGACGGGATCGAGATCCCGAGCCCGACGCAGGAAAGTACCGCCCAGCTGGCGATGAAAGGCAGGTGGAGATCGAGCGCCAGCAGCATCGTCCACGCGGCCAGCGCCGGCACGAGCCAGACGGCGACGGTCCAGGCGACCAGCGGGACCGCGTGCGACGGGGTCCGGACGCCGTCGAGGCCGTGGACGAACGTCTGGAAGATGTTCAGCAGGCGCCGATGAAGGCCCGGCCACCGTCCCACGAGCCGCGCGACGAGCCGGACGCAGGCATCGGGCGCGGCCGCGAGCGCGACGAGCACCGCGATGCCCACGAGGTCGATCGCCAGCACGATCAGCGCCGCCATCTCGAGGAACCGCGGCACCGAGACCCTCAGGACCAGGATCGCGAGGATCAGGACGACGACGAGGCTGTCCAGGACGCGCTCGACCACGAGCGTGGCCAGCGTCGTCCAGAAGGGGTGGATACGCTCGGGCGCCCCGGTTGCGCTCCAGCGCCGGGCCACGACGTAGATCCGTACGACCTCGCCCGCGCGCAGCGGGAGCACGTTGTTCGCCATATAGCCGATCATCATGGCGGGAGTGAGCGGCGGCGGGTTCGAGCCCGGCGGAAAGAGGTACCACCATCGCTGCCCGCGCACCCAGATCTGAAGCGGCGCGATCAAGGTGGCGACCACCACCCAGCCCCAGTGCGCCTCCCGGAGATGCAGGCCGAGCTCGGCCAGATCGACACCCCGGAAAAGATAGACGAGCAGAATGACGCTGATCGCGACGCCGAGGGCGACCTTGATCCGGCTCAGAGTCCGAGCTGGCCTAGAACGGCGTCGAGCTGAGGCGGCACCGCCGTCGGGCGTGACGCCGACTCGAGCGCGGTGTCCGGGTCCTTCAGACCGTGGCCGGTCAGGGTGAGGACGACGGTCGACCCGGGCTCGAAGCGTCCGGCCTTGACCGACTTGACCAATCCGGCGACGGTCGCCGCCGACGCCGGCTCCATGAAGATCCCTTCCTCGCGGGCCAGCATTCGGTACGCCCGGAGAATCTCCTCGTCGGTCACGATGTCGATCCAGCCGCGGGAGTCCTTCACCGCCTCGAGCGCCGGGCCCCAGGAGGCGGGATTGCCGATCTTGATCGCGGTGGCGACCGTGCGCGGTTCCTCGATCACCCGGTTCTCGTAGATGGGCGCGGCGCCCGCCGCCTCGAAGCCGAGCATCCGCGGCAGCTCGGTCACCCGGCCGGCCCGATGGTACTCGCGATAGCCCCGCCAGTACGCGGTGATGTTCCCGGCGTTGCCGACGGGAATCAGGTGATAGTCGGGCGCGCGGCCGAGCTGATCACAGACCTCGAAGGCGCCGGTCTTCTGGCCCTCGAGGCGGAACGGGTTCACCGAGTTCACGAGCGTGACGGGATGGCGCTCGGCGATCTGGCGCACGATCGTCAGCGTCTGGTCGAAGTTGCCCTCGACGGTGAGAACGCGGGCGCCGTGGATCGCCGCCTGCGAGAGCTTGCCCAGCGCGACCGCGCCCTTCGGCACCATGACGAACGCACGGATGCCCGCGCGCGCCGCGAACGCGGCCGCCGAGGCCGACGTGTTACCGGTCGAGGCGCAGATGACGGCGCGCGAGCCCGTCTCGAGGGCCTTCGAGATGGCCAGGGTCATGCCGCGGTCCTTGAAGGAGCCGGTCGGATTGAACCCCTCGCACTTGAGATAGATCTCCATGCGCGAGTCCGTCGCCTCGGCCAGACGCGGCGCGGGGACCAGCGGCGTGTTGCCCTCGTACAGCGTGACGATCGGGGTCTTGTCGGTGACGGGCAGGAAATCGCGGTACTCCTCGATCACGCCACGCCACGTTTTCACTCCGCGCCACCCTCCACGCGGATCATCATCGTCGCGGCCGCGACGTCCCGGAGCCGGTCGATCTTCGCCAGCGCCGCGCGCATGTCGCGCTCGCGCGCCTCGTGGGTCAGCATGACCACGGGAATGGCCTCGCGCACTCCGCGGCCCTTCTGGATCACATTGGCGATCGAGATGTCGTGCTCGCCGAGGATGCCTGCGACCCGCGACAGCACGCCCGGCTTGTCCTGGGCGGTGACGCGCAGGTAGTAGCGGGAGCGGATCGCCTCGATCGGCGTGAGCGGCATCGCCGCCGGGCCGATCGACGGCAGCTCGAGTGAGAGCGAGGGGATGCCGTGCGCGATGCGCCGGGCGATCTCGACGACGTCCGACAGCACCGCGGACGCCGTCGGCATCTGCCCCGCCCCGCGTCCGTAGAACATCAGATCACCCACCGCGTCGCCGGTCAGCCAGATGCCGTTGAAGACGCCGGATACCGCCGCCAGCGGCGACGCGGCTGGGATCATCGTCGGGTGCACGCGAACCTCCACACCGCCGCCGGCGGCTCCGTCGGTTGCCGTCGCCTTGGCGATGGCCAGGAGCTTGATCCGGTAGCCGAGCTCGCGCGCGTACTCGATGTCCTGGGCGGTGACGCGCGTGATGCCCTCGGTGTGGATGTTCTTGAGGTCGACGAACGTGCGGAAGGCCAGCGCTACCAGGATCTGCAGCTTGTGGGCCGAGTCCATGCCCTCGATGTCGAGCGTGGGATCGGCCTCGGCGTAGCCGTGAGCCTGCGCTTCCTTGAGGACCAGCGAGAAGTCCAGGCCCTCGTCGGTCATCTTGCTCAGGATGTAGTTGCAGGTCCCGTTGACGATGCCGGCCAGCGACAGAACCCGATTGGCGACGAGCCCTTCCTTGACGGCGCGGATCAGCGGGATGCCGCCCGCCACTGCTGCCTCGAAGCCCAGGCTCACGCCCGCCCGCCGCGCTTCCTCGTACAGCTCGGCGCCGTGATGGGCGAGCAGGGCCTTGTTGGCGGTGACGACGTGCTTGCCGGCGGTCAGCGCTCTCAGAATGAAGGTGCGCGCGGGCTCGAGGCCACCCACGAGCTCGATGACGATGTGGACGTTGGGCGCGCCGAGAACCTGGGCCGCGTCGGCCGTCAGCGGCAGGCTCTTGAGGTCGAGCCCCTCGCGGGGCCGCGTGCGATCGGTGTCGGCGATGGCCGCCAGCGTCAGCCGGGCGCCGGCGCGCTCCTCGAGCATCGCGCGGCGGGTCTGGAGGATCTTGACGACACCAGCACCGACGGTGCCGAGCCCCAGCAGACCGATGCGCACGTCATTGACGCGGCTCACACGGGGTTCCTCGTCGACGGCCGGGTCAGCGGCTCAGGTTCTTGAGCCCGCGCAGCGCCTGACGGATGCGCTGCTCGTTCTCCACGAGCGCGAAACGAACGTAGCCTTCGCCGTACTCGCCGAAGCCGATACCCGGCGAGACCGCGACCTTCGCTTCCTGGATGAGGAGCTTCGAGAACTCCAGCGAGCCGAGGCCGCGGAAGGCTTCGGGGATCGGCGCCCACACGAACATTGTGCCCTTCGGCTTGGGCACGCTCCAGCCGAGCTTGTTGAGGCCGTCCACCAGCACGTCGCGCCGCTTCCGGTGCACCTCGACGATCTCCTCGACGCACTTCTGGTCGGCCTCGAGCGCCACGATGCCGGCGATCTGGATCGGCTGGAACGCGCCGTAGTCGAGGTACGACTTGATGCGGGCCAGGGCGCTGATCATGCGCGCGTTGCCGCAGACGAACCCGAGCCGCCAGCCGGCCATGTTGTAGGACTTCGAGGTCGAGAAGATCTCGACGCCGACGTCGCGGGCGCCGGGCACCGACAGGAACGACGGCGGCTGATAGCCGTCGAACGTGAAGTCGGCGTAGGCGAAATCGTGGACGACCATCAGCCGGTGCTCCCGGGCGAAGTCGACGACCTTCACGAAGAACTCGCGGTCCACGCACATCGTGGTCGGATTGTGTGGAAACGACAGGATGAGGAGCTTGGCCTTCGGCCAGGCGAGCCTTGCCGTCTCCTGCAGCCGGCCGAAGAAATCGCCGTCGGGCGTGAGCGGCACCGATCGCAGATCGCCGTCGGCGATGACCACCGAATAGGAGTGGATCGGATACGTCGGGTTCGGGACGAGCGCGCCGTCGCCCGGCTGCAGCACCGCCAGCGCCAGGTGCGCCATGCCTTCCTTGGCGCCGATGGTCGCGATGACCTCGGAATCCGGATTGAGCTCGACCGCGTAGCGGTCCCGATACCACTTCGCCATCGCGACGCGAAGCCGGGTGATGCCGCGCGAAGCGGAGTAGCGATGGTTCTTCGGATTCTTGGCAGCCTCGACGAGCTTGTCGACGATGTGCTTCGGCGTCGGCATATCCGGATTTCCCATGCCGAGGTCGATGACATCTTCGCCGCGCGCCCGCGCCTTGCTCTTGAGGTCGTTGACGATTCCGAACACGTACGGCGGCAAGCGCTTGATTCGATAGAACTCGTCCATGGAGGACTCCCTCTTCCGATTTAGCCTTGCGATGATACTGCCAGCCGTGACGGAGTGTCAAGAAACGACGATCTCACGCGAGGTTACGCGTCAGGCTGACATTTCCAAACTGGCGCGAACTGTCCGTAGAAATTGCCGTAATGGCAGGGGGTGTCTCCGAAGTCGTTGATTGTTCGTGGCCTGGTTCCGGCACGCGGCTTGCCCTAGATGACTCTCCGTGGGTCCCCTGGAACCGGCCGTTGACGTTTTGTCTGAGCCTCAAGCGGAGCCGGAAACGCTCGTCCGGCCGCGGCCGGCTCCCCCACGGGCCAACGGACGCTGGAGCGGCCGCAAGCAGTTCAGCCTTCTCATCGTGCGGGGCGACGGCTCCCGCGTCATCCGCTTCAACATCCCTCGCCCCGCGGCCCTCGCGGCGGTGGCCGGCATCGCCGTCGCAGTCACGACGTTCTTCACGCTCCTCGGAGACTGGGTTCAGCTCCGCAAGCTGACGGTCGAGGCGCGGACCTTCAAGCAGCAGATGGCCGAGCAGCAGCAGACCATCGACTCCTTCAATCGGCGCGTCGCGGAGCTCCGCACGGAGATGGTGGGCTGGCGCGAGCTGCATGCGCGGATCTGGGAGCCGTTCGGTCCCGAGCTCCAGCCCGGCGGTCGCGATCGCGCGATCGGTGGCGCCGCCCTTCGCCCGGATCGCAAGACCGGCCGGCTCTCACCGCGAGACGAGCTCGAGCAGCTCGCGGAGAGCGTGGCCGAGCAGGGCGACAGCCTGAAGGCCCTCGACCGGCTCATGACGCGGGCGGGCAAGGCGCTGGCCGCGCTGCCGTCACGGTGGCCGGTACGCGGCGCCGTCAACTCCGAGTACGGGATGCGGCAGTCGCCGTGGGCGCAGGGCACCGAGTTCCACAGCGGCATCGACATCCGCTCGCAGCACGGCACGCCCGTACGCGCGCCAGCCGCCGGCTCGGTCACGGTGGCGGGCACGTACCAGGAGTACGGCATCACCGTCATCCTCGACCACGGCCAGGACATCAAGAGCCTCTACGGCCACCTCTCGCGGTTGAACGTCAAGCCGGGCGAGCGTGTCGAGCGCGGTGCGCTCGTCGGGTGGTCCGGCAATACCGGACGCTCCACCGGCGCGCACCTGCACTACGAGATCTTGGTCAAGGGCCACACGGTCAATCCCCGCGCCTATCTCTGGGACTGATTGAGATCGGGGGGAGCGACGCCGCTCCCCCCGATTGCCCCCCACCGTTCGACCTGACCAAGGGATCAACTTCGATCGGTTACTGATCGCGCAATGAAGTCCAGTGAGATCTCGTTGAACACTTCCGGGCGCTCTAAGAAATAGCAGTGCCCGGCACCCGGGACCACGCGCAGCTCGGCCCCGGGAATCCGCTTAGCGATGTTGCGCGAGTAGCGGGGCGGCGTCAGGATGTCGTCCTCGGCCACGCTCACCAGTGTCGGACAGCGAATCGCCTCGAGCCGATCGATCGCGTCGTGGGCGGCGATCGCCTCGCCCTGCCGGAGAAACCCGGCGACCGACTGCGGGTAGGGATTGGCGAGCGCGTTCTGCAGAAGCATCTCCACCAGATCCGGCCGCTCGGCGTACGTCGTCGGCGCGAAGAGCCAGAGGGCGAGGGTGCGGAGCGTCTGATCGCGGCCGAGCCCGATACGCATGTCGCGCCACGCCGCGTTCAGCGCCAGCATGTACGCGTCCGCGCGCGCGAACGTGCAGCCCAGGTGCAGCGACCGCACCCGTTCCGGGTGGGCTAGCGCCAGCTCCTGCGCGATCATGCCGCCCATCGAGACGCCGATCACGTGGGCCCGGTCGATCCCGAGCGCGTCCATGAGCCCGCGGGCATCCGCCGCCATCATCGCGGTGGTGTAGGGCTGATCCGGCGCGCTCGTCTGCCCCGCCCCGCGGTTATCGAACGCGACCACGCGATACCGCCTCGCGAACGCGCCTTGCTGAAACGCCCACGCCGTATGATCCCCGCCGAACCCCATGATCAACAGCAGAGGCTCGCCTGTCCCCACCTCCGTGTAATAGACATCGATATCCCCGACGCGAACCGAAGGCACTGAGTCGCCTCTCAGTTTGATCCGGCGGATCGACTGGAAATGTCAGGCGCGGGACGGAGGGGGCAGCCGGGGCTCGTGAGCCCCGTGTAGGCACGGTGATCAGAGGGGAAGGGCACAAGATTCGATCATACGCCCTGTTGGCACGCGGGGCTCACGAGCCCCGGCTGCCCCCTCCGTCCCGCGCCGGCGATTAGCGAGTCGGTACGCCAGTACGAACCTGGCAAGCGACCCAGTGATTGGGCGAAATCTCCTTGAGGACCTGTTCGTTCGTCGAGCACGACGGAACGCGGAGGGCACAGCGGGTGTGGAAGCGGCACCCGGACGGCGGGTTGATCGGGCTCGGCACGTCACCCTCGAGCAGGATCCGCTTGCGCTTCATGGTCGGATCGGGAATCGGCACGGCCGACAGGAGCGCCTCGGTATACGGATGGCGCGGGTTGGTGTAGAGCTCCTTCGCCGGCGCGATCTCGACGATCTTGCCCAGGTACATCACCGCCACGCGCGTCGAGATGTGCTCGACGACCGAGAGATCGTGCGCGATGAAGAGATAGGTGAGCCCGAACTTCGCCTGGAGATCCTCGAGCAAGTTCACGATCTGGGCCTGGATCGAGACGTCGAGCGCGGACACCGGCTCGTCGGCGACGATCAGCTTCGGGCTCACCGCGAGCGCCCGCGCGATGCCGATGCGCTGGCGCTGGCCGCCGGAGAACTCGTGCGGATAGCGGCGGAGGTGGTCGGGCAGGAGGCCGACCGTCTCGAGCAGCTGCACCACGCGCTCCTCACGCTGCTTGCGCGTCGGGGCTAGCTTGTGGATGACCAGCGCCTCGCCGATGATCGAGCCGACGGTCATTCGCGGGTTCAAGGACGCGTACGGGTCCTGGAAGATGATCTGCATTTCCTTGCGGAGCGCGCGCAGCGACCGCTTGTCGAGCGTCGTCACGTTCCGCCCCTGGAACGTGACCTCGCCGGACGTGGGCTCGATCAGCCGGAGAATCGTCCGGCCGGTCGTCGACTTCCCGCAGCCCGACTCGCCGACGAGCCCGAGCGTCTCCCCGGCCATGATGTCGAACGAGACATCGTCGACGGCGTGAACCCGGGCGACCTCGCGCGAGAGGAGGCCGCCCCGAATCGGAAAGTACTTCTTGAGGTTCTGGACCTTGAGCAGCGCCTCAGGCATGGCGGGCCTCAGTACAGGAAGCAGGCCACCTTGTGGCCCGGCCGGACTTCCTTGAGCGGGGGCGTGTTTTCAAAGTGCATCGGCTTTGCCAGCGCGCAACGCGGGGCAAACCGGCAGCCGGGCTTGATGTCGCCCCGCAGCGTCGGCACCGTCCCGGGAATCGCCTCGAGCTTCTGCTTCTGGGTGGCCGCCAGGTCGATCCGCGGAATGGATCGCAGGAGTCCTTGCGTGTAGGGGTGCAGCGGCTCCTTGAACAGCTCGGTCACCGGCGCCTCCTCGACCACCTGGGCACCGTACATCACGATGACCCGCTGCGCGGTCTCGGCGATGACACCCATGTCGTGCGTGATCAGCATGATCGCCATGCCGAGCTTGGCCTTCAGCTCGTTGAGCAGCTCCAGGATCTGGGCCTGGATCGTGACGTCGAGGGCCGTGGTGGGCTCGTCGGCGATGAGGAGCTTCGGGTTGCACGAGAGCGCCATCGCGATCATCACGCGCTGGCGCATACCGCCCGAGAGCTGGTGCGGGTACTCCTTCACGCGGCGTTCCGCGTTGGGGATGTGCACCAGCTTCAGCATGTCGACGGTCTTGGCCATCGCGTCGCGGCGGCCGAGTCCCTCGTGCAGGCGAATGGCCTCGGCGATCTGCTCGCCGACGGTGAATACCGGGTTGAGCGAGGTCATCGGCTCCTGGAAGATCATCGAGATCTCTTTGCCGCGGATCTTGCGCATCTGCGCCGAGGGCAGATCGAGGAGGCTGCGCCCGCCGTAGTTGATGGTGCCCTCGACGATGCGGCCGGGGGGCTGCGGGATCAGGCGCATGACCGAGAGCGCCGTGACGCTCTTGCCGGAGCCGGACTCGCCGACGATGCCGAGCGTCTCGCCCTTGTTGATGTGGAAGTCGATCCCATCGACGGCGCGGACGACGCCCTCGTCGGTGTAGAAGTATGTCTTCAGCCCTTTGACGTCGAGCAGTCGTTCGGCCATGGCGCCCCCTGGAGCTACCACGAACGGGTGATTTCCGCCAAGGCGTCGCCCGCGCGGACGACGTCCTCGGCATCGATGTCTTTGTGGGTCACGCAGCGAATCGCAGCGGGACCGATCGCGTGGATCTTCACCTTGCGCGCGGCGCATCCCGCCACGAGATCGGCCGTGGCGGCCGCCGACGCGGCGACCCCGCCCGGCCGCTCGACCGCGAAGATGACGATGTTCGTCTGAACGCTCGCCGGATCGATGACGAGCCCGGGAATCCGCGCCAGCCGCTCGGCCAGCGCGAAGGCGTTGGCATGATCCTCGGCGAGCCGGTCCACCATGCGCTCGAGCGCGACGATGCCCGCGGCCGCGATGACACCGGCTTGGCGCATGCCGCCGCCCAGCATCTTGCGCACCCGCCGCGCCCTCGTGATGAACGCGCCCGAGCCGCAGATGACCGAGCCGACCGGGGCGGCGAGGCCCTTGGAGACGCAGAACGTGACGGAGTCGACGTCGCGGGCGAACTCGCGCGCCGGCCGCTTCAGGGCGACCGCCGCGTTGAAGAGGCGGGCCCCGTCGAGGTGCACCGGCACCGACGCGCCGTGGGCGACGGCGGCGACCGCGCTGATCTCTTCCGGCGTGCAGCAGGTGCCGCCGTGGCGGTTGTGGGTGTTCTCGACGCACACCAGCCCGGTCGGCGGGAGGTGGATGTTCGCGGGACGCAGCGCCTCGCGGACCTGATCCGGCGCCAGGAATCCGCGCGCGGTCTTTACCGGCCGCATCTGCACGCTGCCGATCACCGCGGCGCCGGCCACCTCGTAGTTGAAGATGTGCGAGTCGAGGTCGAGCACGACTTCCTGGCCGGCCTGCGTGTGGCTCAGCACCGAGACGAGGTTGCCCATGGTCCCAGAGGCGACGAAGAGTCCGGCTTCCTTTCCCAGGCGCTCGGCGGACATCGCCTCCAGGTGCTGGACGGTCGGGTCCTCCTCCCACACGTCGTCGCCGACCTGGGCGCGCGCCATGGCTTCGCGCATCTCCGGCGTGGGAAGCGTCAGCGTGTCGGAGCGAAGGTCGACGATGTCGTGCACGGCGACTACCTCTGAGCTCGCAGGCGGGCGTTGGCCCGCCGGCCCCACTCGGTGTATCCGTATTCCGCGGACAGACGGCGTAGCAGCTCGTTGCCCTCCACCGCCTTGCCCTCGTAGAAGTTCACCTCGGCCAGGAGGAACAGGGTCTCGGGGACCACGAGCGTTCGCGGGTAGTCCTTCAGTACCAGCTCCAGACGCTGGCGAGCGGCGCTCGGATTGCCCTGATTGAAGTAGTACGTCGCGACCCAGAGCTCCTTCTGCGCGAGCCGGCCCCGGCAGACGTCGATCTTCGCCAGGGCGTCGGTGGCGTACCGGCTCGCCGGGTACTCCTTGACGAGCTTGCGGAACTGCTCGATGGCCTTCACCGTCAGTCCCTGGTCCTGCTCGACCGGCTTCATCTGGTCGTAGTAGCTCATGGCGAGTCGGAACTGGACGAGATCGGCGATCTGGTGCTGGGGAAAGAACGCCAGGAACGCCTCGAATTCCTTCACCGCCTTGTCGAACTCCCCCTCACGGTAGAACGCCTCGCCGACGAGAAAGCGGGCCCGCGCGGCGTAGGCCGAGTTCGGGTGCCGCTCGACGATCTTCCGGAAATTCTGTCGCGCCTCGTCGTACCGCCGGTTGCCCAGCTCGGTCTCGCCGAGCTGATAAAGCTCCTCCGGCGGCAAGATCGGCGTCGGCGCCCCCTTCAACAACGAGCAGCCGCCCGCCGAGAGCAGCAGGCCCGTCACGAGGACAGTTAAGAATGCGGTAGGAGATCCCATCAAAACTGGCCCATACATATAGCACACTCCGTAAAGAAAGCACGGGACCTCTGTCTACCCACGCCCCCGGCTTCCGGAGTAAAATGCCGGATGCCCCATGAAGCGTAAGCTGCTCCTGGCGCTCGGCTGCCTTGTTGGCCTGGCGACCCTCTCGTACGGCGGTCACGTCTGGTACACCGCAATCACCTTTGTCTCGACGGACGACGCGTACGTCGACGGCACGATCTCGCCCGTCAGCGCCAAGGTCGCGGGCCACATCGTGGAGCTCTTCGTACAGGACAACCAGACGGTGAAGCAGGGCGACGTCCTGCTACGCGTCGATCCGCGTGACTTCCAGGCCAAGCGCGAGCAGGCGCGGGCCGCCGTGGCCACCGCCGAAGCGACCCTGCGCGCCGCGCGATCCGAAGTGCCGCTGACGCGCGAGGGCACGCGCGCCCAGATCGATCAGGCGCGCGCCTCGCTGCAGGCCGCGGTGGTCGGCGTGAAGTCTGCCGAGTCGGCGGTCGAAGAATCACGCGCCCGGCTGGAGGCGCGGCGCTCCGCGACCGAGGCGATGCGCGCCGACGTGATCGGGGCGAAGAGCACGCAGCGCCAGGCGGCTCGCGAGCTCGAGCGGGCCCGCAGTCTCTTGCAGAGCGACCTGGTCGCGCGGCGCGAGTTCGATCAGGCCGAGGCGGCCCACGAGACCGCCGGCGCGACGGTCCAGGCGCTGGAGCGGCGTATGACGCAAACGGAGCGCGAGATCCAGCAGGCGGAGGCGGAGCTGGGCGCGCGCGTGCACGCGGTCGACCAGGCGCGCCAGCGCGTCGCCGAGGCGCGGGCGGCGGTCGCGCTCGCCGAGAGTCAGACTCACCAGGTCGCCATCAAGGACGCCGAGGCGAGCCGGGCTGAAGCGCGGCTGCGCGAGATGCAGGCCGATCTCGCCTTCGCCGAGCTCCAGCTCGAGCACACGGAGGTTCGTGCCGCCCTCGACGGCACTGTGTCCAAGCGCAGCGTCGAGCTCGGGCAGGTGGTCCAGATGGGGCAGCCGCTCCTGGCGATCGTGCCGCTGCAAGACGTGTGGGTGGTCGCCAACTTCAAGGAGACGCAGCTGGCGCGGCTCAAGCCGGGCATGAAGGCGACCGTGGAGGTCGACGGCTATCCCGACAAGACCTACACGGGCGTGATCGACTCGATGAGCGCGGGCACCGGCGCCCGCTTCTCGCTCCTGCCGCCGGAGAACGCCACCGGCAACTGGGTGAAGGTCGTCCAGCGCGTCCCCGTGCGCATCCACCTCGACGGGAAGGGAGTCGGCAACCCGCACACGCTCCGGGCGGGGATGTCGGTTGTCGTCAAGGTCCGCGTCCGGTAGCGGACGCTTCCCGCCGGACGGGCTCAGCTCGAGAGAAGCCGCTCCATCACGATGGTGTCGACCCACTTGCCGTCGAGCTGTCCCTGCTCGCGGTAGATCCCAACCGGCCGGAAGCCGAGCCTCTCGTAGAGCGCCATCCCGCTCTTGTTGAACGGAAACGCCGCGAGCACGAGCTTGTGGAACCCGTGCTCGCGGCCGAGGTCGACCAGCTTCTCGAGCAGCACGCGGCCGGCACCCTTGCCGCGCCAGCCCCGCTCGACGTACACGGAGATGTCGGCGACGAACCGGTACGCCTCGCGCGGGTTGAACACGTTGAGGCTCGCCCACCCGGCGATCTCGCCCGCGTCGTGCTCGGCGACGATCACGGGATGTCGCGGGCTTCGACCCTCGAGCCACTGCCGGCGCTCGTCGGGCGAGCGGAGCTCGATCTCCAGCGTGGCCACGCGATCCTCGATGCCCTGGTTGTAGATCCGGCAGATCTGCTCGGCGTCGGCGGCCGACGCGAGCCGCAGACGGTAGGCGGTCATGTGAGCTCCCGGGCGTCGAGCCGCCCGCTCTGCCGCAGGCGCTCGAACTCGTCGAGCGTCTTCTGGACGCCCGCGGCGAGCGAGGTGGACGGCGCGGGACTCAGATCTTTCTGATAGCGCGCGTCGTCGAGCGCGGCCGGGAAGGGGAGCGCCTGCTCCACGTGCGTGATCAGCTCCTTGGCCGGCGGCCACGCCGCCTCGATCGCGTGCACCACGTCGGCAACCGACGCCGACGCGCCATGCAGGTTGTAGACACGGGCGCCGTCGAGCCGCGCCGCGGCGGCCGCGAGGAACGCACGTGCGACGTCCTCGGTGTAGATCAGGTCCGTCGAACCGCCCCAGCGAATCTGGAAACGCCGCCCGAGGACCGCGGCTTTCATGGCCAGGGTCGGATCGGCGGTGAGGCCGAAATCGCGGCCCGGACCGTAGACCGTGAGCGGGCGGAAGCCCGCGGAGCCGATCCGGTGCTCCTCCCAGTAGATGCGCGCCGTCTCCTCGTTGGCCACCTTGTAGACGCCGTAATGCGTGGCCGGCCGCGGCGGCGCGTCGTCCTTGATCGGCCCGGGCGGGTAGAGGCTCGGCGCGCCGAACACCGCCGCCGAGGAGGCATAGACGACGCGCTCGACCTGTCCGGCTGACGCGCGCGCCACCTCGAAGACGTTGGCGGTCCCGGTAACGTTGATCGAGGCGCCGCGCGGCGGGTCCTGGCGGCAGAGCGGGACTTGCCACGCGGCGAGATGGACGATCCGCCGGACCCCGTGATCGCGCACGACGCGCTCGAGTTGCGCCTTGTCGGTGATGTCGCCGCGCACCACGGTGAGGCGCTCGGGCGTATCGGGGCCGGCGATCATGCGCACGCGCCAGGGATCGTCGCCCAGATCGAACACGACTGGGCGCTCGCCGCCGGCCAGGAGTTCGCGGATCACCCACGCGCCGATGCAGCCGAACGCGCCGGTGATTAGC
>Ga0111538_10004514_pt1 | contig 19306 bp, 18 predicted proteins | sample SoiMethybrSBSTD1_FD_79669 | JGI IMG/M metagenome (GOLD analysis project Ga0111538, IMG submission 79669) | Bulk soil microbial communities from a Populus tree surrounding site in Tennessee, USA - Soil MetaG P. TD hybrid SBSTD1 (version 2)... | ecosystem: Environmental > Terrestrial > Soil >...
CGTCTCGTGGACGAGACCCGCCGCGCCGCCCCGCCACCGCTGCCGGCGGAGGCCGCGGCCCCGCCCGGCGCGGCGCCGTCGCGGGGGGTCGCGTGAGGGACCTCCATTTCGGCAACCCGGTCGGCGGCGCGATCCTGGCGGTCCTGCTGGTGCTGCTCGTGTGGCGGGTGGCGCGGGCGCGCGGCCGGCACGCCAGCCTGGTGTTCTCCGAGACCCGCCCGTTCCGCGTCATGCCGGTGGGCCGGGGGGTGCGGCTGCGCCACGTGCCGACCGCCCTCCGGATGCTCGGGCTGCTGCTCCTGGTGATCGCCTTCGCTCGTCCGCAGACCTGGTTCAGCGAGGAGGAGGTGCTCACCGAGGGGATCGACATCCTGCTGGTGCTCGACGTCTCCGGCAGCATGCGGACCGAGGACTTCCGCCCGAAGAACCGCCTCGTCGTGGCGAAGGACGTCGTCAGCCAGTTCGTGCGCGGGCGGCGCAACGACGTGATCGGGCTCGTCGCCTTCGCCGCCGCCGCCTACACCCGCTGCCCGCTGACCCTCGACTACGAGGTCCTGCTCGATCAGCTGGGCCGCACCGACTTCGCGACCCGTGAGGAGGACGGCACCGCGATCGGCCTCGGGCTGGCGACCGGGGTCGCGCGCCTGGAGAAGGCGACCGGCAAGAGCAAGGTGATCGTGCTTTTGACCGACGGGCGCAACAACCGCGGGCAGATCGATCCGGTGACCGCCTCGCGGCTGGCGGCGTCGCTCGGCATCAAGGTCTACACCATCGGCGTCGGCAAGGAGGGGGAGGCCCCCTATCCCATCGACGATCCGCTGATGGGCAAGCGCTACATCATGGTGTCGGCCGACATCGACGAGGACACCCTGAAGCAGATCGCCGAGGCGACCGGCGGCCAGTACTTCCGCGCCACCGACGCCGGCAGCCTGAAGTGGATCTTCGAGCGCATCGACGCTTTGGAGCGGACCGAGATCCGGGTGCGTGGCTACACCCGCAAGACCGAGCGCTTCGCCTTCTTCCTGTATCCGGGGGCGATCTGCGTGGCCCTCGAGCTGCTGCTCGGCGCCACCTTCCTGCGGAGGCTCCCCTGATGCGGTTCGGGGCGTCCTTCTATCTCTGGTTCCTGTTCGCGGTGCCGGTCATCGCCGCGCTCCTGGCCCTCGACGCGCACCGCCGCCGGCGCCTGCTGGAGCGCCTGGGCGACCGCCCCCTCATGGAGCGCCTGTCCCGGAGCCTCAGCGTCGAGAAGCGCATCATCAAGGGGCTCCTGGTCGTCGTGGCGTCGGCATTCCTCGTCCTGGCGCTGGCGCGGCCGCAGTGGGGGATGAAGACCGAGACGGTCCGCAGGCGCGGCGTGGACGTGATGATCGCCGTCGACACCTCCCTGAGCATGCTGTCGGAGGACATGAAGCCGAACCGGCTGGCCCAGGCCCGCTCGGCGATCATGGGCCTGTTCGAGCTCCTGGAGGGGGACCGCGTCGGGCTGGTGGCCTTCGCCGGAACCGCCTACGTGGCCTGTCCGTTGACCCTGGACTACGGGGCGGCGGCGATGTTCGTGGACATCCTCGACACCGACCTCCTGCCGGTGCGCGGCACCGCCATCGCCGCGGCCCTTCGCGCGGCGACCGACGCCTTCCCCAAGGAGGAGGGGCGGCACAAGGTGATCGTCCTGGTGACCGACGGGGAGGACCACGAAGGGGACATCGAGGCGGCGGTCAGCGAGGCGGCGGAGCGGGGCATCATCATCCACACCGTCGGGGTCGGGGCGACCGGCGGGGTGCCGATCCCCCTCCGCAATGCGCGCGGCGACATGACGGGGTATAAAGAGGACCGCGAGCACCGCAAGGTGACCAGCCGGCTGGACGAAGGGGCCTTGCTGTCGATCGCGGCGGCGACGCACGGGAAGTATTTCCGCTCGACCCCCGAAGGGATCGAGCTCCAGGGCGTGTACGAGGAGATCGCCGCGATGGACCCGAAGAACATGACCTCGCGCACCGTGACCCGGTACGAGGAGCGGTACATCATCCCGCTCGGGGCCGCACTGCTGCTCCTGGGGCTGGAGACGGCGCTCGGGGACCGCCGCAAGCGTCGCCCCGCCCGCGTCGCCGGCGCGGCCGCCGCCACCGCCGCCGCAGCGGCGCTCCTGTTGGGGCTCGTCGCCCCCTCCCCGGCGCGCGCCGATCCGGCCGCCAAGAACAACCAGGGGAACCGCCAGTACGAGGCGAAGAAGTACGACGAGGCGCTCAAGAGCTACACCGACGCGCAGGCGGAGCGCCCCGCCGCCCCGGAGCTGCACTACAACATCGGCAACGTCCTCCTGCGCAAAGGGGACGTGGACAAGGCGATCGAGGAATATCTCCGGGCGCAGACCTCCGGGCCGAAGAGCCTGTCCGAGGCGGCCCACTTCAACCACGGCAATGCCCTGATGATGAAGGGGGAGCTGCAGCCGGCGATCGACGCCTACGTGCAGGCGCTGAAAATCAATCCCCGGGATGCCGACGCCAAGCGGAACCTCGAGCTGGCGCTGCGTCTGCTCGAGAAGCAGCAACAGCAACAGCAACAGCAGCAGCAACAGCCGCCGCCGGACCAGCCGCCGGACAAGAAGAACCCGCCTCCGCCGCAGCCCGACAAGGACAAGCAGGACGACTCGAAGCCGCCGCAGCCGCAGCGCCCGGGGGAGATGAGCCCGGAGGAGGCGAAGCAGATCCTCGAGGCGCTGCGCGAATCGGAGAAGGAGAGCCTGAAGAAGCACGCCCAGCAGTCGACCCCGCCGCACGCCCGCGATCCGGAGAAGGACTGGTGAGACGGTACGGGGCCGGCGCCGTCCTGCTGCCGGCGGTCCTGTTCGCCCTCCTGCCGTGGCTTGCGACGGGGGCGGCCGCCGACGAGATCCGGGTGCGCGCCCAGGTCGATCGCTCCGAGATGTCGGAAGGGGAGGACGTCCGTCTGATCGTCGAGATCGCCGGACCGGGGCTCGATCGGGTGGGCCCCCCGGACGTCCACGACCTCGGCGACTTCACCCTCTCCGGCGGCCCTTCGGTGTCGAGCCGCTTCCAGTGGATCAACGGCGTCAGCACCTCGAGCAAGACCTACACCTACGCCCTGACCCCCAATCGCAGCGGGAACCTGACCATCCCTGCGCTCGCGATCCTGGCGCAGGGGCGCACCTACCGCACCAACCCGGTCGAGGTGGAGGTGCACCCGCAGGGGACCGTGCGGACCCCCTTCGCGTCGCCGTCCCAGTCCCCGCCGCAGCCCTCCAACCCGCCTCCCGCGGGCGGCCGGCGCGCCGGCGCGGCCCCGGCGGCGCTGCGCATCCGCTCCGAGGTGGATCGGCGCGAGGTGTACGTCGGGCAGCAGGTCACCCTCAAGGTGGTGCTCGACACCCAGTCGGAGATCCTCAGCCACGGCCCCGCGGAGAGCCCGTCGTTCCCCGGCTTCTGGGCCGAGGAGATCACGCTGCCGGAGCGGACCGAGGTGCGGCGCGTGTCGATCGACGGCGAGCCCTGGTACGAGATCACCCTGATGAAGCGGGCCCTGTTCCCGACCACCGCCGGCGCGCTGTCGATCCCCCCCGTCGCCTGGCAGGTGCAGGTGCGCCGGCGCAGCGCCGATCCGTTCGAGTCGTTCTTCTTCACCCCGACCGAGATGGTGACGCGGCGCAGCGATCCGGTCACGCTCAAGGTGCTGCCCCTGCCGGCGGCGGGGAGGCCGCCCGGGTTCTCGGGGGCGGTCGGGTCGTTCACGCTGTCGGTGGCGGCCGATCGCACCGAGTCGCGGGTCAACGACGCGGTCGGGCTCAAGGTGCGGGTCGCCGGCGAGGGGAATCTCGGATCGGCCGCCCCGCCCGGGCTCGGGGACCTGGTGGACTTCAAGACGTTCGATCCGAAGATCACCTCCAACACCACGCTGCAGGCGGATCGCCTGCGCTCCGAGAAGGTCTGGGACTACGTCGTCATCCCGCTGGCGCCGGGGAGCCAGACGATCCCGCCGGTGAATTTCGCCTACTTCGATCCGGAGACGCGCGCCTACCGGACGGTGACGAGCAAGGCGCTGCCGATCCAGGTGGCGCGCGGCGAGGCGATCGCCGGAGGGCCGTCGGTGGCCGGGCTGCCGCAGAGCGACATCCGCCTGCTGCGCCGCGACATCCATTACCTGAAGGCGGCCCCCGGCGGACTGCAGGCGCGCTCGGTGCCGTTCCACCGGACGCCGTGGTTCGTGGCGCTCTGCCTCGCCCCGATGCTCGCCGACGTCGGCATCCTCGCCTGGGCCCGGACGCGCGACCTCTCGCCGCAGGCGTCGCGCTCGCGCCGCGAGCGCCGGGCCCGCGCCGCGGCGCGGCGGCGCCTGGCGCACGCGCGGCGGCTGATGAAGCCGGCGAGCGCCCATCCGTTCTACGCCTCGGTGGCGCAGGCGCTCACCGACTACGTCGGGGACAAGTTCCACGCCGCCGGGGCCGGCCTGACGCACGAGCGGATCGAGGCGCTGCTCGCGGAGCGGGGCGTCCCGGACGATCGGCGCGCGGCCTTCCACCGCTGCCTCGAGGCGTGCGATTTCGCGCGCTTCGCCCCGTCCTCGTCGGACGACGCGGCGATGCGCTCCGCGCTCGCCTCGGCGGAGGAGGCGATCGCCGGGGTGGAGAGGAGCCTCGATCGGTGAGACGCGGGGCGATTCCCTTGCTGCTCGTCCTTCTGGCCGGGGCAGGGGCCGGCGCGATCGCCGCGGCGACCGAGCCGCCGCAGGTCCTCTTCGACCGGGCCGGGGCCGCTTACCGGGAAGGGAAGTTCGACGAGGCCGCGAAGGCCTACGAATCGATCCTGGCGGACGGGGTGGACGACGCGCGCGTCCACTACAACCTGGCGAACGCCTACTTCAAGCTCGGCCGCCTCGGCCCGGCGATCCTGGAGTATGAGCGCTGCCTGCGGCTCGATCCGTCGGACGACGAGGCGCGCGACAACCTGGCGCTGGCGCGCGGCCTCCTGCGCGACAAGATGAGCGAGCCGGAGCTGCAGTATCCGGTGCGGGTGCTGAAGGAGACGATCGAATCGCTGCCGTCGGGAGTCCTCGCGGGCGGGTTCCTGGTCTTCTGGTTCGTCGCGTGGGGGACCGCCGGCTTCGTGCCGGTCACCGCCTCGTGGGTGCGGAGGCGGCTTCTGGGGTATGGCGCCTGCGCCCTCGGGCTCGTCGCCCTGACGTTCGGCGCGGCCCTCCTCTATCAGATGCGCCAGGAGAGCGCCGGGATCGGCATCGTCATGGCCGACCGGGTGGACGTGCGCAGCGGTCCCGGGGAGGGGAACACCGTCCTGTTCACCGTCCACGAGGGGACCCGCATGGAGCTGCGCCACAGCGTCGAGGCGTGGACCCAGGTGAGTCTCCCCAACGGCCTGAGCGGGTGGGTGCCGGCGAGGTCGGTCGAGAGGGTCTGACGTGCCCCCGGACGCGCTCGGGCTCTACCTGCACGTGCCGTTCTGCACCGTGCGCTGCTCCTATTGCGATTTCTATCTCCTGCCGGAGGGGGCGCGCGGCGCCGACCGCGCCGGCCGCGCCGCCTTCGTGGAGGCGCTCCGCGCGGAAATCGACGCGGCGGCGGAGCGTTTCCGGGGGATGCGGGCCGACACCGCCCACTTCGGCGGGGGGACGCCGTCGCTGCTCGATCCCCCCGACATCGCGGCGGTCGTGGCGGCGCTGCGGCGCGGGTTCGGCCTCCCCGCGGGATCGGAGATCGCGCTCGAGGCGAACCCGGAGGACCTGACGCCGGAGCGCTGCGCGGCGCTCGCCGCCGCCGGCATCGGGCGGCTGGCGGTCGGGGTGCAGGCGATGGACGATGCGACGCTTCAGCACCTGCGCCGCCCGCACGACGCGCGCGGCGCGGCGCGGGCGCTGCGGCAGGCGCGCGCCGCCGGCTTCGCGACCCTCGCCGCCGATCTCATCTTCGGTCTGCCGGGGCAGGAGACTGCGCCGGCGCTCGACGGCCTGCGTGCGGTCCTCGATCTCGGCGTCGATCACCTCTCGTTGTACCTCCTGGAGATCCACGCGCGGACCCGGCTCGGGCGTGCCGTCGCCCTCGGGCGCGCCGTCCCGCCGCCGCAGGACGAGACCGCCGACCTGTGGGAGCGCGCGGTCGATCTCCTGGCGGAGCGCGGGTTCGAGCAATACGAGATCTCCAACTTCGCCCGCCCGGGGCACCGCAGCCGGCACAACATGAAGTACTGGACCGATGCGCCGTATCTCGGCTTCGGGCCGGCGGCCCACTCGTATGTCGGCGGGGAGCGCTGGTCGAACCCGGCCGACCTCGCCGGCTATCTCGCCGCGCGCGGACGGCCGGAGCCGCGGCGCGAGCCGGCGTCCCCCGGGGAGCGCGGGCGCGAGGCGCTCTACGCGGGGCTGCGTCTCGCGGAGGGGGTCGATCTCGCCGCGCTGCGGCGCCGCCACGGCGCCGGCACGCCGGATGCGGACGACGCCCGCCTGAGGGAGCTTCTCGACGGGGGGCTCGTGACGCTCGCGGGCGGCCGGCTGGCGCTGACGCGGCGCGGCCGGCTGGTGTCGAACGAGGTGCTCGAGCGGCTCAGTTGATGTAACCGAGCGAGCGCAGCCGCTCCTCCTCCTCGCGGCTCAGCCCTTCTTCTCCCGCATCGCCGGCGGGGGCATAGTCGGCGAACCGCTTGATCTCGACCAGCAGCCGCTGCCGGACGGCATCGAGGGACGGGTCGTCGATCCGGTTGACCGTCTCGCGCGGATCGCCCTCGAGATCGTAGAGCTCGAGGATCTCCCCGCCGGGGATGGGGATCAGGATCAGCTTGAAGCGGCCGTCGGTCGCGGCCGTCCAGCGGCCGCGCGGGCCGGGCAGGTAGAAGCGCGGGTTCTCCGGGTGGATGAGCTGGAAGTCGCTTTCCGAGTGCGCGAACGGCCGCCCCTCGGCGACCGGCGTCATCGCACCGGGCGTGCCGGCGCCGGCGAAGAGCGGCCGTCCCTCCACCCCCTGCAGGCGATCGACGCCGACGAGGGCGAGGATGGTCGGGGCGACGTCCACGTTCTCCGCCAGGATGCGGCTCCGCTCCCCGGCGGCGATCCGGCCGGGCAGGCGGAACAGCAGCGGCACGCGCAGGGATCCTTCGTAGAGGGTCTCGCCGTGCGCGAAGTGATAGCCGTGCTCGCCGAGGCTCTCGCCGTGGTCGGATGTGAGCACCGTCAGGAGGGGTCCTGGCACCCGATCGAGCCGTGCGAGAAGTGCGCCGAGCGCGGCGTCGGTCCGGGCGATCTCCCCGTCGTAGAGGGCGACGAGATGCTCCTTCTGGCGCGCGTCGAGCGGCGGGTCGAAGATCAGCCGCCCCTTGGTCAGCCGGCGCGCGTCGAGATCGGCGTATACGGTGAGCGGTCCCTCGAACGCCGGATCGAACGCCTTGTCCCACGGCGGGCCGGGCTCGTAGCGCCAGTGCGGGTCGAGGTAATGCACCCACAGGAAGAACGGCCGCCGCGGGTCGGCCGCCAGGGCGTCGAGCAGCGCCATGGCGGAGCGGGTCACCTCCGCCGCCGAGTTGCCGTCCCAGCGCGCCTGGGGATTGTCGTAGCGATCGAACCCCTGCTCGAACCCCTGCCCCGGGCGCAGGAAGGTGTTCGACACCGCGGCGGCGGTGGCGTAGCCGGCGCCGCGCAGCGCCTCGGCGAGCGTCAGGTTGGTTTCCGGCAGGCGCATGAACAGGCCGCGGGCGCCGTGCGACTTCGGGTAGCGGCCGGTCAGGAGCGAGCCGACCGCCTGGGTCGTGCGCGGCAGCGTCGTCGTGGCCCGCTCGAACAGGAGCCCGCCCCGCGCCAGGGCGTCGATGTGCGGCGAGGTCGCCCGCGGCGAGCCGTAGCAGCCGAGGTGATCGGCGCGCAGCGTGTCGATGGTGACGAGGACGATGCTGGTGTCGGGGCGGCTGCGGCAGGCAGCCGGGGAGAGCAGGGCGGCGGAGAGGGCCCCCGCCGCGGCGATCCGCAGCGTCGCGACGGCGGCGCGCATCATGGCGGCGGGGATTATAGCCTCGTGTACGATGCCGCCATGAGCGAAGCCTCGGGTGTCATCGACCTGCGCAGCGACACCGTGACGAAGCCGACGGCCGCGATGCGGCGCGCCATGGCCGAGGCGGAGGTCGGGGACGACGTGTACCGCGAGGACCCGACGGTGCGGCGGCTCGAGGAGGAGGCGGCCCGGCGCCTCGGCAAGGCGGCGGCGCTGTTCGTCCCGAGCGGCACGATGGGGAACCAGATCGCCATCCGCCTCTGGACCCGCCCCGGCCAGGAGGTGATCCTCGAGGCGCGCAGCCACATCATCGACTACGAGCTGGGGCAGATGGCCGCCTTCTCGGGGGTGCTGGCGCGGGCGCTGCCGTCCGCGGACGGATTCCTGACGGCGGAGGCGGTGCGCGCCGCCATCCGTCCCCCGATCGACTACGTGTCGAAGACCGGCCTCATCGCCCTCGAGAACACCCACAACATGGCCGGCGGGACGATCGCGCCGCAGCAGGACATGGAGGCGATCGGGGCGCTGGCGCGCCAGCGATCCCTCCCGGTCCACCTCGACGGGGCGCGGCTGTTCAACGCCGCGGTGGCGCTCGGCCGGAGCGCGGCCGAGCTGGCGGCGCCGTGCGACTCGGTGATGGTCTGCCTCTCCAAGGGGCTCGGCGCGCCGGTCGGATCGATCCTCGCGGGGCCGGCCGATTTCATCGCAGAGGCCTGGGTGGTGCGGAAGCGGCTTGGAGGGGGGATGCGCCAGGTGGGCATCCTGGCCGCCGCCGGGCTGGTGGCGCTGGCGCAGCAGATCGACCGGCTGGCGGACGATCACGCGCTGGCGCGCCGCCTGGCGGAGCGGATCGCGGCGATCCCCGGGGTCGCGATCGATCCGGCGCGCGTCGCCACCAACATCGTGATCTTCGAGGTGCGGCAGGGGACCTCGGAGGAGGTGGCCGGACGCTGGAAGCAGGAGGGGGTGCTGTGTCTGCCGCTCGAGGGGAGGCGGGTGCGCGCCGTCACCCACTACGACCTCACGCCTGAGGATATTGACGCGGCGGCCGATCGGCTGCGCCGGGTCGTCGCGACCCCCTGAAAAAAGAAGGGCGCCGGACCCTTCGGCCCGGCGCCCGGTGCTTCACAAACCTCTCAAGCGGCGACGATCGTGATCTTCCGGGGCTTCGCCACGTCGGCCTTCGGCAGGACCAGTTCCAGGACGCCGTCCTTGTAGCGCGCCTGGATCTTGTCCGCGTCGATGGTCGCCGGCAGCGCGAAGCTGCGCGTGAAGGCGCCGTAGAAGCGCTCCACACGGTGCGCCGTCTCCCCGTCGATCTCGCGCTCCTGCTTCTTCTCCCCCCTGAGGATCAGGGTGCCGTTCTCCACCTTGATGTCGATGTCGTCCTTCGACACCCCGGGGATCTCGGCGCGGAAGACCAGGCGCTCCGGCTCCTCGACGATGTCCACCGGCGGCACCCACGAACCGACCCCCTCGGGGGCATAGGTGTTGGTCGCATCGCCGAGCAGACGGTTCAGGCGATGCTGGAAGGTCAGCATGTCGCGGAAGGGCTCCCAGCGTGAAACGGTCAACATGGTTACGAACCTCCTTCGTTGATGAAACTTCAAACGGCGATGAATATAAAACTTTAGTGCAGTATTGTCAAGTAACATGATTCAGATTGAATAGATGATAAGTGCAACATTTTTAGATATTTGGCTGAAAACATGGAATTCAACCCGCACGGGGAACCAGAGTCATGGCCTGCCGGGAGGCCTCTTCGGGCGATCGGGGCAAGTTTCTGGGGCTCAACTTGATCGGTCCGGGGGCGTGCAATAGAATTCCGCTTCGCGCCACGCCTTTCCCGTTCGATCGCCTGGAGCCCGCTTGGATTTCAGCCTCACCGAAGAGCAGGAGGAGACGCGCCGCGCGGTCCGCGAGTTCGCCGAGCGGGAGATCGCGCCCCGCTCGCGCCGGCTCGACGAGACCCAGGAGTTCCCGCTCGATCTGATGCGCCAGCTCGGGGCGATGGGGCTGCTCGGCGTCTGCTTTCCCGCCGAGTACGGCGGCGCCGGTCTGACCTATCCGGATTTCGCCCTCATCATCGAGGAGCTGGCGCGGGTGGACGGCGCCATCGCGCTGTCGGTCGCGGCGCACAATTCCCTCTGCAGCAACCACATCTACCTGGCGGGAAGCGAAGAGCAGAAGCAGCGCTGGCTCGTCCCGCTGGCGCGCGGCGAGAAGATCGGCGCCTGGAGCCTGACCGAGCCGACCGCCGGCAGCGACGCCTCCGGCACGCGCTCGACCGCCGTCAAAGACGGCGACCACTGGGTCCTCAACGGCAGCAAGACATTCGCGACGCACGGCTCGGTCTGCGACGTCGCGGTGGTCTTCGCCGTCACCGACAAGACGAAAGGGAAGCACGGCATCTCCGCCTTCGCCCTGGACCGGGGCGTGCCGGGATGGCGCGCCGGCCGCAAGGAGGACAAGATGGGCTGCCGCGCCTCCGACACCGCCGAGATCGTCATGGAGAACTGCCGCCTGCCGGAGAGCCACCTCCTGGGGCGCGAAGGGGAGGGGTTCATCGACGCCCTGCGCATCCTCGACGGCGGGCGCATCGGCATCGGCGCGCTGTCGGTCGGCCTGGCGCAGGGGGCGATGGAGCAGGCGATCTCCTACGCGCGCGGCCGCCGGCAGTTCGGGCAGCCGATCGCCGACTTCCAGGCGGTGCAGTGGATGCTCGCCGACTCCGCCACCGAGATCGCCGCGGCGCGGCTGCTGGTGCAGCGGGCCGCCTCGATGCGCGCGGCGGGGGAGCCGACCACGCTCGCCTCCGCCATGGCCAAGCTGTTCGCGTCGGAGACGGCGGTGCGGGTGTGCGACCGGGCGGTGCAGATCCACGGCGGCTACGGCTACGTGAAGGACTACCCGGTCGAGCGCTCCTACCGCGACGCCAGGCTCACGACCATCGGCGAGGGGACCTCCGAGATCCAGCGGCTCGTCATCGCGCGCCATCTCATCGGCCGCGCCGCGTCGCAGACTCCGTGAGCGAGGGGCTGGCGGAGCGCGTCGCGCGCGGCGAGCCGCTGGCGCTGGCGCGCGCCATCAGCCTGGTGGAGGCGGGACGGGCCGAGGGGGTGGAGGTGCTGCGCCGCCTTTACGGGCGGACGGGGAAGGCCGCCCTCCTCGGCATCACCGGTCCCCCCGGCGCCGGCAAGAGCACCCTGGTCAACCGCCTCATCGCCCATCACCGCCAGGCCGCGCGGAAGGTCGGGGTGGTGGCGGTGGATCCGTCGAGCGCCTTCTCCGGCGGGGCGATCCTGGGGGATCGCATCCGCATGATGGAGCACACCCTCGACGACGGCGTCTTCATCCGCTCGATGGCGAGCCGCGGCCAGTTCGGCGGCCTGTCGCGCGCCACGCGGGACGCCGTCGATCTCCTGGATGCCGCCGGCTTCGATCCCGTGATGATCGAGACGGTCGGCGTCGGCCAGGACGAGATCGACGTGGTGCGGGTCGCCGACACGGTGCTCGTCGTCCTGACGCCGGGGCAGGGGGACGAGGTGCAGGCGATCAAGGCGGGGCTCCTGGAGATCGCCGACGTCTTCGTCATCAACAAGGCGGATCACGCGGGGAGCGACCGGCTCGCGTCCGACCTCGAGGGGATGCTCGCCCTCGGGGAGGCGCGCCCCTGGAAGCCGCCGATCGTGCGCAGCGTGGCCACCACGGGGACCGGGATCGCCGACGTCATGGCCGCCGTCGAGCGGCACGGCGCCTGGCTCGACGCGACCGGGTCGCGCGGCGTCCGCCGCCGCGAAGGGCTGCGCCTGCGGCTGCATGACATCCTGCGCGGCCGCGTCCTGGAGCGCCTGGCGGACAGCGGGCCGGCGCGCCGGGCGTTCGAGGAGTGGGAGGAGAAGGTGGCGCGGCGCGAGACCGATCCGTACACCGCCGCCGCGGCCCTGCTGAAGCGTGGCTCCGAAGGCATCGTACTCGACCACATCGGCGTCGCGGTGGAGCGGCTGGACGAGCGCCTCCCTCTGTACCGGGACCTGCTCGGGTTGGAGCACCTCGAGACCGAGGAGGTCCCGACCGAGGGGGTGCGTGCCGCCTTCCTGCCTGCCGGCCGCACGCGCATCGAGCTTCTGGAGCCGACCCGCGGCGACGCGGCGCTCCAACGCCACCTCGAGCGGCGCGGCGAAGGGGTGCATCATCTGTGCTTCGAGGTGGACGACCTGGACGGCGCCCTGGCGCGCTTCCGGGAGGCGGGGCACGAGATCGTCGGGGGCGGCGCGCGGCCGGGGGCCGAGGGGACGCGGGTGGCGTTCGTGCACCCGAAGCGGACCGGCGGCGTCCTCATCGAGCTGCGCACCAGCCCACGGGGGCGGACATGAACAAGGTCGTGCGGGGGGCGGACGAGGCGATCGCGGATCTGCAGGACGGCGCCTCCATCATGATGGGCGGGTTCGGGGTCTGCGGCATCCCGGAGCACCTGATCGCGGCCCTGGTGCGCCGCGGCAGTCGCGACCTCACTGTCATGAGCAACAACGCGGGGGTGAGCGATTTCGGCATCGGCCTGCTGCTGCAGCGGCGCCAGGTGCGGAAGATGGTCTCCACCTACGTCGGCGAGAACGAGCTGTTCGAGCGGCAGTTCCTCTCCGGCGAGCTGGAGGTGGAGCTGGTGCCGCAGGGGACGTTCGCCGAGCGCATCCGCGCCGGCGGCGCCGGCATCCCCGCCTTCTTCACCCCGACCGGCTACGGCACGAAGGCCGCCGAGGACAAGGAGACGCGCGACTTCGACGGGCGTCACTACGTCATGGAGCGTGCTCTCACCGCGGACTATGCCTTCGTGAAGGCGTGGAAAGGGGACCGGCTCGGCAACCTCGTCTACCGGAAGACCACGCGCAATTTCAATCCGATGATGGCGACGGCCGGCCGGATCACCATCGCCGAAGTCGAGACGCTCGTCGAGCCGGGCGCCCTCGACCCGGACCAGGTCCATACGCCGGGGATCTTCGTGCAGCGACTCTTCCAGGGGACCCACTATGAAAAGCGGATCGAGCAGCGAACGACTCGTGACCCGGGCCGCCGCTGAGCTCAAGGACGGCGACTACGTCAACCTCGGGATCGGCATGCCGACCCTCGTCGCCAACCACGTCCCGCCGGGGATGCACGTGACCTTCCAGTCGGAGAACGGCATGCTCGGCGTCGGGCCGTTCCCGCTCGACGGCGAGGTCGACCCCGATCTCATCAACGCCGGCAAGCAGACGGTGAGCGAGACGCCGGGCTGCTCCTACTTCAGCAGCGCCGACTCGTTCGCGATGATCCGCGGCGGCCACGTCGATCTCAGCATCCTCGGCGGCATGGAGGTGGACGAGGAGGGGAACCTGGCGAACTGGATGGTGCCGGGAAAGATGGTCAAGGGGATGGGCGGGGCGATGGACCTCGTTGCCGGCGCGAAACGCGTCGTCGTCATGATGACCCACACGACGAAAGAGGGGGCGCCGAAGATCCTCAAGGCCTGCCGCCTGCCGCTCACCGGCGTGAAGGTGGTTCACCGCATCATCACCGAGATGGCGGTCATCGACGTGACCCCCGCGGGACTGGTGCTGCGCGAGGTGGCCCCGGGCACCACCGAGGCGCAGGTCGCCGCGGCGACCGAGGCGCGCCTGGTTCCGGACCCGGCGGGCGTCAGGCCGATGCCGGGGACCTGACGGCGATGGTCCTGCCGTTTTTGAAGCCTCCGGCCATCGTCATCCTCTACCTCCAGGCCCCGCGCGAGCGCTACTGGGGGGTGGTGCGGGCGCTCGACGCCACCGGGGTCGTGCTGCAGGGGACCGATCTCGACTCGTTCGACGACTGGGTGCGGCAGGTGGCCGCGGGCGAGCCGAACCAGGAGCCGAGCACCGTCTTCTTCCCGCTGCACCGCGTCGAGAAGGTGCTGGTCGACGCTCCGGCCGGCGCCGCCCCGTCGCTGCAGCAGCAGTTCGAGTCCCGCCTCGGCCGTCCGCTCCTGTCCTACCTGGGTTCCTGAGGCGCGGCCGCGCGGCGCGGCGCGGGCGGGCGCGTCAGGCCGCCTTCTCGGGGCGCGGCGGCAGCTGGTCCGCCGCGACGATCCGGTCGCGGCCCGCCTGCTTGGCGGCGTACAGCGCCTTGTCGGCCCGCTCCAGGAGCACTTCGAGCGAGCCGTCCACGGTGTCCTGGGGATAGCAGGCGATGCCGGCGCTGACGGTCGTCTGCACCACGGCGTCGCCGATCATCGTCCGCAGCGAGCCGATGCGCGCCTGCAGCCGCTCGGCGATGGAGCGGGCCCCGTCCCGGTCGGTCTCCGGCAGGAGGACGGCGAACTCCTCGCCGCCCCAGCGGCAGGGGATGTCGGCCGCCCGCATCGTGTCGCGCACCACCGCCCCCACCTTCTGCAGATAACGATCGCCGGCGAGGTGGCCGAGGCGGTCGTTGATCTGCTTGAAGCGGTCGAGGTCCACCATCACCACCGCGAAGCCGGAACCGTAGCGCTGGGCGCGCGCCTGCTCTTCCTGCAGCTTGCGGCGGAAGAAGTCGCGCAGGTACAGGTGCGTGAGCTGATCGACCGTCGCCAGCTGGTAGTTGCGGGCATTGTCGATCGCCACCGCCGCCTGCTGCGCCACCGTCGTCAGCACCGAGACGTGCTCGACGCCATAGGCGCCGACCCGCGGGCTCTGCACGCACAGCACGCCGATCGCCTCGTTGCCGTGCTCGACCGGCAGCGGCGCGGCGAGGATGGCGCGCACCTCCGGGTCGAGCACGACCGGCGCGCACGGCAGCGAGTCCCTCTCCTCGTGGAGATCGGTCAGCATCAGCGGCCGCTTCGCCTCGACGATCCAGTGCGTGAATCCCTCGCCGAGCGGGCGCTCCGGGCGCGGCTGCACCCGGCCGTCCCGCGCCACGAACTCGACGTAGGTCTCGATCGCCCCGCGCTGCCGGAGCGACAGGATGAGGAACGGGGCGTCGAGGATGCGGCTCAGGTGGAAGGCGATCTTGGAGAAGACGATCTGGGGATCGAGGCTGCTGCTGATCTCCCGTCCGATGGTGTTGACCACCTTGAGCTCGCGGGTGCGCGACTGCACCTGCTCCAGGGCGCGGCTCAGCTCGGAGCGGGCGCGGTTGAGCTTTTTGAGGAGCGCCGCGGCGATGAGGATGGTGCCGCCGAGCGGCGCGAACCCGGCCACCCCCGACGCCGCGTACAGCAGCGCCAGGCCGAGCGCCAGCGGGATGGCGTACACCTCGAGCGTCGGCAGGAACCGGAGGTAGTGCCAGAGGTACGGCAGCACCGGTTCCCCCTTGAGCGCCACCGCCAGCCCCATCATCGCCAGGTTGGTCACGCAGTAGACCGCGTAGAGGGTGGCGATGGTCCCGACCGTCCCCCACGACACGCCGGTCACCGGCCACTCGGGGGCGAGGCGCAGCGCCGCCCACTGCCCGCCCCAGGCGGCGAGGACGAGGGTGCCGGTGTTCAGCGCCGCGGCGGGCAGGAACTCCTGCCGCTCGCACTCCGGATCGAGCCGTCGCAGGACCGCCCCGAGGATCCCGCCCGCGAGCGCCACCGCCAGCGGCAGGGGCGGGTCGAGCACCGCGAGCGCGGTGAGCATGTACGTCATGTCGAGCGAGATCGACAGCCGCGCCTTGGGGAACAGGGAGAACGAGAAGAACCACGACAGGGCGATGAAGGCGGCGAAGACGGCGAGCGGCAGCGCGGCGGCGCGCAGCGCGGCGTGCGCCGGGACGAGGAACGACATCGACACGATCACCGCGACGACGCCGAGGCCGACGGCGAAGATCGCGAAGCGCCGCGCGCCGGCGTCCGAATTGTGCGCACCCGTTCCCGGGGCTCGTCCCATCCCGTCGTCTCCTTCCGGGCGAATCTAGGGGCGAGGCCCCGGCGCCGCAACCCCGGGAGCGGGCGTCGGAAGGTTGACAGTGCCTCGAAGGGCGCACTAGGATTCGGCCTCCCGTGAGCGCTCGCCAGGAACGGCTCGTGCTGACCTTGCCCCCCGACCCCGCCTTCGCCCGCCTGGCGCGGCTGGCGGCGCTGCATTTCCTGAGGCAGCAGGGGACCAGGGCGCTGGAGGCGCGGCGCCGCGCCCGGCAGGTCGAGAGCCGCTGCAAGGCGGCCCTGAAGGCCGCCGCCCGCGCCGCCGGGGCCCTCAAGCCGCTGGCGATCACCTTCACCTCCGGATCCGCCTCCCTCCTGGTGGTGGACAAGGGGGGGCCGCGCGGCCGCCTGCTCGTCGTCCCCCGCGGGAGGACCTCCGCGTGATCGCCCCGCTGGGCGTCGTGGGGGGGAGCGGCCTGTACGCCATGGCCGGCCTCGAGAAGACGGAGGAGATCCGCCAGACGACTCCGTTCGGCGAGCCGTCCGACGCCTACGTGCGCGGCGTCGTCGGCGGCCGGCCGATCGTCTTCCTGGCGCGGCACGGCCGCGGCCACCGGCTGATGCCGACCGAGATCAACTTCCGCGCCAACATCGCCGGCTTCAAGATGCTCGGCGTCGAGCGCCTGGTGTCGGTCAGCGCCGTCGGCAGCATGAAGGAGCACCTGCATCCGCTCGACGTCGTCCTCCCCGATCAGTTCATCGATCAGACGCGTCGCCGGATCGGCACCTTCTTCGGCGACGGGGTCGTCGCCCACGTGTCGTTCGCCGATCCCGTCTGCGCCGACCTGCGCGGCGTGCTGGCGCGCTGCGCGGCCGCGGTGCCCGGGCTCCGGTCGCACGACGGCGGCACCTATGTCTGCATCGAGGGGCCGCAGTTCTCGACGCGTGCCGAGTCGAATCTCTTCCGCACCTGGGGGGTGGACGTCATCGGCATGACCAACGCGCAGGAGGCGAAGCTGGCGCGCGAGGCGGAGATCTGCTACGCGACGCTCGCCATGGTGACCGACTACGACTGCTGGAAGACGGACGAGCCGCCGGTCAACGTCGAGGAGGTGGTGGCGCGGCTGCACGACAACGCGAAGAATGCCGAGGCGATCCTGACGCGCGCCCTGCCGCTGCTTCCGGCGACCCGATCCTGCCCGTGCGGCGCGGCGCTGCAGCAGGCGATCCTCACCGACCGCGCCCGCATCCCGGCCGAGGCGCTGCGGCGCCTGCGCCCGGTCGCCGGCGCCCGGCTCGATTAGGAGAACGTCCCGCATGTCCCTGCTGGTGGTCGGCTCGGTCGCGTTCGACACCGTCAAGACGCCGTACGGCACCGCCGAGGAGGTGCTCGGAGGCTCGGCCACCTACTTCTCCGTCGCGGCGTCGTACTTCACGCCGGTCCGGCTGGTGGCGGTGGTCGGCAAGGACTTCGGCGACGAGCCGATCCGTCTCTTCAAGACGCGCGGCATCGACATCACCGGGCTCGAAGTGGCGGACGGCCGGACGTTCCGCTGGAGCGGCGAGTACTCCGAGGACCTCAACGAGCGGACCACGCACGCCACCCACCTGAACGTCTTCGAGACGTTCCGGCCCCGCCTGCGCAAGCAGGACAAGGGCGCGCCGTATCTCTTCCTCGGGAACATCGATCCGGATCTGCAGCAGCAGGTCTTGAGCGAGGCGAAGCCCGGGTTCGTCGCCTGCGACACCATGAACTTCTGGATCGAGGGGAAGAGCGACAGCCTGAAGCGCCTGCTCGGCGGAGTGGACGGCCTGGTGATCAACGACTCCGAGGCGCGCCTTCTGGCCGGCGAGCTCAACACGGTGGCGGCGGCGCGGCGGCTTCTGGATCTCGGGCTGAAGTTCCTGGTGATCAAGCGCGGTGAGTTCGGCGCCGCCCTCTTCCACGGCGGCCACTACTTCGCGGTGCCGGCGTACCCGGTGGAACGGCCGATCGATCCGACCGGGGCGGGGGATTCGTTCGCGGGCGGATTCATGGGACACCTCGCCCGCGCCCAGGAGATCGGCGGTCCAGCGATGCGCCAGGCGATGATCTACGGCACCGTCATGGCCTCGTTCTGCGTCGAGGATTTCAGTCTTCGTCGCCTGGTGGCGGTGAACGAGAAGGCGATCGAGGCGCGCGCCGCCGAGCTCCGCGACTTCCTCGACGTCGACGGCCCCGCACGGCGTCGATGAGCACCGGGGGCACCGCCCCGGGTCGGCTCCTCCCCATCCTCCTGCCGGCGCTGCTCGCGCCGATCGCGGTCTTCGTCGCGTTCGCCCTCGGGAGCGCGGCCCCCGCGCTGGGTCGCGCCGCCCTGCCGATCCTCGCGACCGCGGCGGTCTATCCGGTGTTCGCGCGGCTGGTGATCGCCGGCCGGAGGGGGGCGGCGACGGCGGCGGCGCTGCTGTGGGCGGCGAGCCTCTCCGTCTCCCTCATCACGCACACGGCGCGCGACCCGGTGGCGGCCGGTCCCGGCGTCCTCCTGGGACCGTCGTACCGCGACGAGATGTTCACGTACGTCGAGAGTGGCGTCGGCCGCGAGTCGGATCCGGGGCGCTTCATCCCGCAGCACCTGCTGCACGCCGGGATCTTCTGCGTGGTAACCCTCCTCACCGGCGGACTCGCCGGACTGGCGATGGGAGCGGTCCTCGTCGGTTACATGTCCTACTACGTCGGCGCGCTCGCCGCCGGGCCGCACCCCGCGACGGCGGGACTGTACGGCTGGCCGCCGTGGGCGATCCTCCGCGTCGTCGGCTTCATCCTGCTCGGCACCGTCCTGGCCCGCCCGCTCCTGCTGCGCCTCCGCGGCCGTCCCTCCGCACCATGGCTCGAGCGCCCCGATCGCCGCATCCTGCTCATCGCCGCCGCCCTGCTGCTCACCGACATTGTTTTGAAGACCCTCTTCGCAACCACCTGGGCCAAACTCCTCCGCCCCTGCCTCCCCACCTGACACCCCGCTCCCCCGATTCTTGACACCCAGGGACCCGCTCAATACGATGTCGCTCCCTCGGAGACCCGCTTGCACGAGATCCAAGGCACATTCGACGGCACCGGCCTGCGCATCGGCATCGTGGCGGCCCGCTTCAACGACTTCATCGTGGAGCGGCTGCTGCAGGCGGCGCTCGACGCGCTGCGGCGCCACGGCGTCGGCGACGGCGACGTCACCCTCGCGCGCGTGCCCGGCGCCCTGGAGATCCCGGTGGCGGCGCGGCGCCTGGCGTCGTCCGGAGAGGTCGACGCGGTGGTGACGCTCGGCTGCGTCATCCGCGGGGAGACGGTGCACTTCGACCACGTGTGCAGCGAGGTGTCGCGCGGCGTCGGGCTCGCAGCGCTCGACACCGGCGTGCCGATCACCCTGGGGGTCGTCGCCGCGGAGAACCTCGAGCAGGCGATCGAGCGGGCCGGCGCCAAGGCCGGCAACCGCGGC